>Ga0075163_10005653_pt1 | contig 16608 bp, 9 predicted proteins | sample JI1023141ADNA_FD_71478 | JGI IMG/M metagenome (GOLD analysis project Ga0075163, IMG submission 71478) | Wastewater effluent complex algal communities from Wisconsin, to seasonally profile nutrient transformation and Carbon sequestration -... | ecosystem: Engineered > WWTP > Effluent > Algae...
GTTGTAAAACAATATGGTTACGACCTAAAAAAACCTTACGATCCTAAAAACGATGCTTTTGACCGAGACTTAGAGGAGATTTTACAATTTATGGAAAAAAATGGCGGCATAAAATCCCTCGACCGAAACGCACCTACTCCGCCGCCTAAATCGTTTGCTACCTACGACTCGCTGCCTGCTATCAATAAATTTGTAAAGCAGCGTAATAAAGATAAAAAAAATAAACCTAAATAATATACTGCAACAAAATTGGTCTAAAAATCTTTTTTACACTTTATTGTGTGTATGTAAAGATTTTTAGACCTTTTTTATGCCAATACGCAACAAAAAATAAAAAAACACGTTAAATTTGCGCTAAATAAACCCGTTTGTACAACAAAAATAACCACATTAGCGTTTTAATCACAGTTATCTAAAAGTTACCTCATTTACTATAGTTTAATGAACACTATAACCCAATCAATAAAAGATACGCAGCATACAATAACCTCAACAAAACATCGTTAATGAAACTAATATACTTCATCTTTTCAACCAAAAAAAAAATAAAGCCTATGAGCCAAGACAGTTTACACAAAAATCTTCTCGTTAGCCATCTCTACCACGAAACCGACGAAGGCGAAGCCGCCCTAATCAACCGATTGATTGCTGACAATTGGGACATTAAAGAAGAGTTCGAAGCATTGCAAAATACCAAAAATATTTTGAACAAAGCGCAACAGAGCAAACCCAAACGCTCCTCTATCGAACTAATTATGCAGTACAACAACCGAACAAAAGAATTTGAACCACTAATTTAAAATTCAAAGGGTTTGGATTTGTACGTAGCGCATAAAAACACACAAAAAATGCTTTCTGCAATAACAGAGGGCATTTTTTGTGCGTTATACCTTTATCATTTTTAAAAAATCCCCAAAAATAACTACCTTTATGCCCTTATTTTTATAAAGAAATTGAAAAGTAGTCAACCTTATTCATAACATGGTTTGGCAAACTGGCTATGAGTACCAAAAGCTAGAAAAATAAAAAACAACAAGAGACACAGCGAACACAGAGAATAAAGAGCTTATTTCTTCAGTGTTTCCGTTTCAAACTAAAAAATAACCAGTAAAAAAACATAGTTCATGCAAAAAAGTCTCCGTGTTCTCCGTGTCGACGTTATAAATTAAAAAAACAAACTGGCGTAAATTGAGCAGCTATTTATTATTTTTCAAGGTCGGTATCAAATTGTCAAAATCAAAACACAACTAAAACGTTTAAAAACTTGTACCTTTAACAAACTTGTGCCTTTAAAAAATCCATCAAAAATACCTAAAATCTATCACCTAATTAACAGTTAAAATTGCCATGAATAAACATTTTACACTTTACCTTTTCTTATCAATACTTCTATCACTTCCGCTTTCTATGTATGCCCAACCGCTTTCGGTTAGCAATGCCGGCAACAATGGCAACGCCAGTTATTTAGTGCAAAACGTACTGATAGGTGGCTGCCTAACGGTTAGCAATATTACCTACACTGGTAGCTCATCAGCAATAGGTTATTTTAGCAATGCAAGCCCTATGGGCATCTCCGAAGGCATTGTGCTATCCACAGGTGCGGTAAGTAGCACAGCAGGCCCTAACGGAAGCGGAGCACAAACAACCAGCTTTTTTACAGCCGGCGATGCCACACTTAATGCCCTACCAGGTGGCGTTACCCAAGATGCAGCCGTTTTGCAATTTAGCTTTTTACCCCTTAGCAATTCGGTATCGTTTAACTTCATCTTCGCCTCCGAAGAATACCCCGAGTTTGTCGGAACTGCTTTTAACGACGTCTTTGGGTTCTTTATATCGGGTCCGGGTATTGTAGGGCAACAAAATATTGCCCTTGTGCCGGGTACCACTACCCCCATTACCATCAATACTATTAACGCCACCACCAACTCATCGTATTATACCGCCAACACGGGTACTGTCACACAATTCGATGGCTACACAAAAGTACTAACTGCTACCGCAACAGGGCTAACTCCTTGCCAAACTTATACCATTAAACTAGCCGTTGGCGATGTAGGTGATACCGCCTACGACTCGGCAGTGTTTTTAGAAGCCAACAGTTTTAATGCAGGGCAATCGGTTGTGGTACAAGGTGTTGTGCCAACAAGCACCACCGCCGCTGCTTACGAGGGTTGTCAAAATGGATACTTCATCTTCACTCGCCCCTCCGATGCCGATTTATCTGTACCTCTCGACATTCCCATATCCGTTACAGGCTCGGCTACACCCAATATAGACTACGACGCTTTGCCCTCGGTGGCAACCATTGCCATTGGCGATACCTCTGTTCTCCTTAACATAAATGCCTATAGCGATGCCCTTGCCGAAGGTTCGGAAAGTATTATTGTGAGCATACAACAACTGCTATGCAATTGTACCTCGCCACCACCCGATACCATTAGCATCTACGATAGTCCTGAACCGTTTGAAGCTTTTGTGAGCGACAACCCCACCATTTGCGCCGGCGATGATGTATTGATTGGCGTAATTGCCGCCGGAAGCCAATTTACACCTTACGCCTACCAATGGAGCAATGGCGGAAGTAGCCCAGGTATTATTGTTGCTCCTACCACTACTACTACTTATAGCACCACCATTACCGACGGATGCTGGCGTATACTAAATCAAACTATTACCGTAAATGTGTCTAATGCAGCACCCAATGCAACTATTACGCCTGTACCGCCTATTTGCTCTGCCAACGGAACTATCACCCTACAAACCGCCACCGACGGAGGTACTTGGTCGGGTAGTGGCATCGACCCCGTTAGCGGTGTCTTCGACCCCACCATTGCACTTGCAGCAGGTTCATCGCCATTTACCATATCCTACACTATTAATAATAGCTGCGGAAACGATGCGGATAATATCCCTATTATTGTCAACACACCCGGAAACCCCATTATAACACCCGTGCCTTTGCAATGCACCAATGGCAACCCCATTACCTTAACCGCCAATAGTGCAGGCGGTACTTGGTCGGGGCAAGGTATGGTGGGCGGAACTAACACCACAGGGCAATTTAATCCCGCATTGGTGTCGGGTAATAGCTCTACCATAACTTATACCACTACTGGCTCATGCGGTGGTGTTGGTACAACAACTATTAACTTAAGCCCTACACCAACTGCTATTATATCGGGGGGCGGAACCGTTTGCGGAGCTACCGGTTCGCCTGCACCTATATCTATTACCTCAACAGGTGGGCTGCCTTTAACCATTGTATATGCCATTGATGGCGTAGCTCAACCAGCTTTAACAGTAGCTAACAATCCGTTACTTTTCCCTGTTACACAAGCTGGCGACTATACATTAGTAAGCGTTACCAATGCCAACACTTGTGCAGGTACAACAAGCGGCTTGGCTACGGTGGTAGGTAGTAACCTAAGTGCCAATATAAATGCTACTAACCCGCTATGTTTTAATGGCATAGGTAGTATTGCCGTTGTTGCAACTAATGGCGCTTTGCCGTATAGCTATACATGGAGTGCGGGCGGCATCGGTAGTAATCCCAACCCAGCAAATTTAATAGCAGGCAATTACACCGTAACCATTACCGATGCTAACGCTTGTACTGCATCTGCCCAAACAACCATTACACAACCAACACAATTAACTGCCAATGTTACACAAACTACCAACACCTGTTTGGGGCAAACCGATGGCAGTATCACTTTAAACGTAGCGGGTGGAACACCAAATTATACCTTCGCATGGAGCAATGGGGCAGGTACAAACCAAAACCCAACTAACTTAACTGCTAATACCTATGTAGTTACTATCACCGATGCCAACACCTGTACTACATCTGCCCAAACAACTATTACCAACTTAGCATTGCCAACACCTGCTATAACAGGCGAAACTTTAATCTGCAACGGGCAAACAACTAGCCTTTGTGTAACTACCAATTTTAACCAATACAATTGGAGCGATGCCAACCAAACAACCCAATGCCTAACCGTAAATACCACAGGCACTTATACCGTAACCGTTACTAATACCAACGGTTGTACGGCATCGGCAAATTTTATGGTAAACGCCAACTCGATAAGCGCTAATGCTTTTGCAACCAATATTAGCTGTGGCGGATATTCGGACGGAACAGTTAGCTTAAGTATTTTAGGCGGTACAACTCCTTATACCTATGCTTGGAACGTTTCGTCGATAGGCAACCAACAAAACCCTATCAATTTGTTTGCTGGCGATTACCTAGTAACTATTACCGATGCCAACGGTTGTAGTACAAACACCCAAGCAACTATCACCGAGCCAACAACTATGCAAGTAAATACTATTGCCAATAACCCATCGTGTGGGCAAACAACTGGCTCAATAGATGTGTCTATTTTAGGGGGGATAACACCTTATAGCTTTGATTGGAACGGAAGTCTACCAAACGTACAAAACCCCACTAACGTACCCAACGGAAGTTATACCCTTACTGTTACCGATGCCAACGGCTGTATGGCAACTGCTCAAGCCGATATTATTGCATCGGGAAGCATGACACTAAACATCAACACCACCGATGTTATTTGTAATGGGCAACCAAATGGTAGTATTAACCTAAGTGTTGTTGGCGGAAACGCCCCCTATAGTTATAACTGGAGTGGCACGCTGCCCGACAACACACCTAATCATAACAACACCGTAGCAGCAGGAAATTACGCCGTAACTGTTACCGATGCCGCTGCTTGCACCGCCACCGCCACCGCCGCCATTACCGAGCCAGCAGCTATTACTGTTTCTGCAAGCAGCACCAATATTTTATGCGCCGATGATAATAATGGCTCCATAAACCTAACAATAGTGGGTGGCTCAACGCCTTATAGCTTTGCATGGAACAATAGTTTAGCACCTGCTCAAAACCAAATAAACAACTTGGCGGCTAATACCTATACCGTAACCGTTTCCGATTTGCTTAACTGTTCAACCACTACCACCGTAATTATTACCCAACCTGCACCCCTACAAATGTCGGCAACCATAACCAATGTAAGTTGCAATGGGTTAACAAATGGGGCTATCGCCGCCAACGTTTTAGGTGGCACACCACCTTATACCTACAATTGGGGTGGCACTTTACCCAATACACCAACTATTAGCGGTCTATCGGTGGGTATATATACCCTTACCCTAACAGATGCTAATGGCTGTACAATAACAGATTCGTACCCCATAAATCAACCAACAGCCATAAATCTTAGCGTTAGCACAGGCAATGCTTCGTGTGGCACAGCAAACGGAACTGCAACTATTACCGCAACTGGTGGGGCAGGCACTTATAGTTATGCCTGGACACCCAACACAATAACAGGTAATATAACCAATACACTTACCGCAGGCACGTATAATGTTGTTGTCACCGATGCCACAAATTGCACTGCCAACACAACTTTTGCCATCACAAATAGCAATGCACCCACCATTACACTTGTAAACACAAGCCCCGAAACTTGCGAAAACACCAACGGAAGTATAGAGATAAGTGTTTCGGGCGGAAGCGGCACACCCACCATTTTGTGGAGCAATAACCAAACTACATCTACCATAAACAACCTAAGTGCGGGCAACTATTCGGTAACAATTACCGATGCCGCCGCTTGTGTGGCAGTAGCAACTTACGATGTGTTAGCCCTTAACAGTCCAAGTATTGCCGTATCGAACATAAATAATGCCACCTGCGGAAGTGCAAATGGTAGTTTTACCCTTACTGCAACGGGTGGCACATCTCCGTTTAGTTGGTCGACGGGCGATAATGGAGTTACGGTTTTGGTAGATGCCCTATTGCCTAATACCTACAATGTTACCCTAACCGATGCCACAGGTTGTACGGCATCTATCAGCCAAAATATTAGTAATGCCAATGCACCTAATATAGATAACGCCACCACAACAAATGCCACTTGTGGTTTGTGTAACGGAAGCATAGCCCTAACAACATCGGGTGGGGTAGGCACACTTACTTATACATGGGACAATGGCGATACAGGTGCAAACATCAGCGGCTTATGCCAAGGTACTTATACCGTAATAGTATCCGACCAAAACGGCTGTACCACTACTCAATCAATAGTACTAAACAATATACCAAGCCCAACAACACAAATTGCTATCGTACAAAATGCTACTTGCAACCTATGCAACGGAAGTTTAACCACCACCACCATAGACGGTACAGCTCCGCTAACTTTTGCATGGAGCAACGCACAAACAACCAATGCCATAAACAATTTATGTGCAGGCACTTATACCCTTACCGTAACCGATGCCAATAATTGCATTGCAATAGATGCTGTAACCCTAAACGATTTAGGTTTGCCCACCACACAAAATGTTGCCGTAATAGACGAAACCTGTAGTAACGCCAACGGAACAATTAGTTTTGATGCCACCGGCGGAACCGGACAACTAAGTTATAACTGGCAAGGTAGCCCAAGCACTACTAACATAGCTACCAACTTAAGTGCCAACACCTATACAGTAACCATCACCGACCAAAACGGCTGCACCATAAGCCAAACATTTACTGTAAATATGCCACCAATGCCCATTATAAGCAATGCAAGTACCAGCAATGCCAATTGTGGGCAAAGTAATGGCTCGGCAGCAATAACGGCTATGGCACAAAACCCAACTTACCAATGGACAGGAAACCCAAGCACCACCAACACCGCCAATAACTTATCGGCAGGAAGTTATACGGTAGTTGTCACCGACCAAAACGGCTGTACCACAGATAGTTTGCTTACCGTAGCCCTAAATAACGGTCCAGTAATAACCCTCGATAGCATAACACTTGAACATTGCGGCTTGCAAAATGGTAGTATTACCCTACACCTTAATGGCGGACAGCAACCGTATACTTATACATGGCAAGAAATTGCTGGTTTAAACCAACCAATTGCTAACAACCTAGCAGCAGGCAGTTATACCCTTATGGCAACAGATGCGGCAGGGTGTCAAATTTCGCAAACATTTGTGGTACAAAGTACTGCCCCACCACAAATTAGCCTAAACGCATCGCCCATTAATTGTACCGATAATGTAACCATACAATGCAGCATCACCACAAGTGATGCACCCATTGCTGCTTATGTTTGGAGCAACACACAAACAGCCGATAGCATTAGTCTAGCACCTCCAACTATCAATACTTGTTATACCGTAACTGTTACCGATATTTACGGTTGTAGCACATCTACCGACCTTTGTTTAACGCCCCCAATAACGCCCACCATTATACCCAATGCCATTACCGCCGCCGCTTGCGGGCAAGCAACTGGTTCGGCAAGTGTAACGGCTAATGGCGGCACAGGTCTGTATAATTTTACATGGACCAATAACGTTAGCACCACCGAAATAGCAACCAACATAGCCGCAGGTATTTATACCGTAACAGTTACAGATGGTAACGATTGTACCGCAACTACCCAACTAAGCGTGCCACAAAGCAACGGACCCAATATCACCCAAACAAACACCACCCCAGCAAGTTGCGGGCAAGCCATTGGCAGCGTTGAGGTAATAGTACAAGGCGGACAAGCACCTATAACTTATACTTGGACAAACAACATTAGTACCACCAACTCCGCCAACAACTTAAACGGTGGTACATATACCGTAACCGTAACAGATGCAACAGCTTGCAGCCAAACAGCAAGTTTAACCGTACTAACATCAACATTACCCACCCTAAGTATTAGTACTACACCCACCAACTGCGGTTTAAACGAGGGGTCGGCAATAGCAACAGCCGCCGATGGTTCGGGTAGCTACAATTATACTTGGAGCGATGCAGCAAACCAAACCACCGCAACAGCCACTAATTTAATAACAGGTACTTACACCCTTACTGTAACCGATACAAATGGTTGTACGGCAACAAACACAGCCGTTGTTTTGGGGCAGATAAACAACCCAATAGTAAATTGTGGCACACCCACACAAACAAGTATTACTTTTGTGTGGGATACTGTTGATGGGGCAATTGGCTATTTAGTTAGCATCGGAACAGAAACAGATACCCTGCCGCCTACTCAACTTGCCCTTACCCTAAACAGCCTAAACCCCGATACCACAATAACCATAAGCGTAACGGCATTGGGCGATGTGCTATGCGGAAACAGCCAAGCCACCACACAAACTTGTACCTCGATAGCTTGTTTGCCAACACCAATTACTATTATAGTATCCGATAGCACACTTTGTGCCACCGATACACCTATTACACTAAACGCTACTCCAACAAATGGTACATTTAGTGGCAACGGTATTAGCGGCAATACTTTTAATCCGGCAACAGCAAACATTGGCACAAACACCATTACCTATAATTATGTAGATGAAAATGGCTGCTCATACACCCAAACGCAAAACATAATAGTGGCAGATGTGCCTTTGGCAGTATTTAACATTTTGCCCGATGCTTGTGTAGGCGAAACCATAAGCCTAAGCACAACACCGCAATCCGATGTAACTTACGTTTGGCAAATAAGCGATTTAGGTACACAAACACAAAATACCTTTGATGCCGTTTGGACAAGTGCTGGCACAAAAAACATTCAACTAACTGCCACCAACAGTTTTGGTTGCACAACAGATACTACCCAAACAATAGCCATATCAAGTGTTCAAGCCACTGCATCGGCAGATACCACCATACGACAAGGTTTGGCAGTACAATTAAATGTTACGGCAATATCGGGTTTAAATGGCGAGTTAAGTTACGGGTGGCAACCTACCTCAACCGAAATAAGTTGTACAGATTGTGTTAATCCAACAGCATCGCCACAAAATACCACTATATATACCGTTACCGTTACTGACCAATATGGTTGTGTAGCTACCGATATGGTTACTATTAACGTGTTTTACGAAAATAGTGTATTAATACCCAACAGTTTTTCGCCAAATGGTGATAATGTGAATGATGTATTTAAAATCAGCGGGTCGAGCATACAATCCTTCGACCTACATATTTTTGACCGTTGGGGTCAAGTAGTTTTCGAGATACAAGACACCGACACCTCAAATGGCTGGGACGGTACACGAAATGGCATACCCGCAGAGTTAGGTGTGTATGTGTATTACCTAAACGTAGTATTTAACGATGGTAAAACTAAGTTAGTAAAAAGCAACATAACTTTGCTGCGATAATACTCACTAAGCACAATCAATAAACAGCAAAAAACTAGGTTTTGCAAATGCCGTAATAGTAGTTAATAGCACAAAAAAGCGAGTTTATAAAGATTAGGTTCTTTATAAACTCGCTTTTTTGTTTTTTACTTGATGATGTAAACTTGTAATACACTAAAAATTTCTTTTTATTTGGTGATGTAAACTTGGCATCGACCAAAATTTTTTTTTTATTGGGTGATGTAAACTTGGCATCGACCAAAAATTTCTTTTTATTGGGTGATGTAAACTTGGCATCTACCAAAAACTTTTTTTTATTGGGTGATGTAAACTTGGCATCTACCAAAAATTTTTTTTTATTGGGTGATGTAAACTTGGCATCGACCAAAAACTTTTTTTTATTGGGTAATGTAAACTTGGCATCTACCAAAAAGTTTTTTTTATTGGGTGATGGATATATTTGTGTTATTTTTTCAAACTATTGTTGCTTTACTTTTTTTAGCAATCTTAGTTCTTTTCACCACTTTTGACGATTTTATTTGACTATCATCAGCTATTTTTGATTTTGGTTGCAGTTTTTGTTGTTCTTTATGTTGTTTAATAACTTTGCTCAAGGCAATTTGTTCTTCGGGAGTAATTCCTAATCCAAGGACAGTAAAGGTAACTCCATGTGGTTCTTTGATGTAGCCCATAATCATAAATCTTTAAAGTATTTGTCAATAAGTTTTTTTGCTTGTTGAGTATCTATGTACATAAGTAGTGAGTTACCAAGTCTTATTGCCCCTAAAGTTTGTTGGTAATGTTGTATCAATTCGGTTTTGGCATGAAATGATATGTGATCATGCAGATTGATTATGGTAAAAGCCTTTTTGTACTATAAATTACCAAAAAATTGGTATTTTTTCAATACTATACAAATTAACTGTGCTACTTTTAGTTACTCAAAAGCATTATGTTTATTGTGCAAAGATACTCATTTATTTTGAAGCAAGCAAACAAATTTAGGTAATTAGCGCAAAAAAAAACACCATCAAGTAATTTTTAAGTACTTGATAGTGTTTTTTTAATTTTTTATTGTAGGTTATTATTGCACCACAATACGCACCATTTGGTTTGTACCATCAACATTTAGTTCGGCGATATAAATACCACGTGGATAGTTAGCTAAATTTACGGGTATAGCTTGTTGACCGTTTAGTTGGTCGTCTGCTAACACATCGATTAGTTGCCCCATTGGGTTATACAACGATAGTTTTACTTGTGCGGCATTGGGCAAGTTAAACCTGATGGTAGCAATATCGGCAGTTGGGTTAGGGAAAGCGTTTAGCGATACATTATTTTGAGCGATGTGGTTATTGCCCGTTGGTATAAATTGTGTAAAGTAGGCAACACTTACGGTTTGTGGCGATACATCTAAATCTTCGGTGATGATGGTAAAGATAGGGAAGTTCCAGTTGGCTTGATACCAGTTGTATGTTTCGACGGTATAGTTAAGTGGGTTGGGAAAAGTGGGTATTGTTTGTGCATAAGTTTCGGTGGTATGTACACGTAGTACGTTGTTTACGGTTCCGTAAGGTAGCACTAATGTTCCGTATCCGTCGGCAATAATGGTGCGGGTGCCTACCTCTGATACGTTGGTACCTTGTGCAATGTAGTTTGCCGAGAAGGTGTCGTTAAAGGTGTTGTTGTAAGTAAATGGGAAGGACAACATTTGTTTCGAGTCGGTATAATCAACGGTTATACCTAATGCGTTGGCTAATCCTTTGCGGTTTAGGGTAATGCCTTGGCTGCTCCAAAATTCGTAGCTAATGGTTGCCGATGGTAGTTGTAGGTTATCGGTATAAGCTACGGCAATGGTATTAGGAAATTGTGCGCCGTATGGGGTTTCGGTAGAGTTGGTAAAATCTACTTTTTGCGAGCCAGTGGGTGCTATGCTGCCAAAGTCCCAGGTAATATTAGCCCCCGATGCGCCTGGATTGATAATTGAATTAGTGGCGGTAGTATACAGGGTGGTGCTAGTGCCTATGGTGGGGTTTCCGGCGGCGGTTAAACTTGGTGCTTGTGCATAAGCGCTATTTGGGGTGTTGCAAAGCAAGCCTACTAAGGCAATGATAACGTAATAAGTCTTCATGATAATAAAACGGTATTGTTTGAAAATTGTGTTAAAAGATGTCACTATTTTCAAAACAAAAAACATGCCTATTTTGAGAAAAAAACATTTTGAGGTACAAAAAAGTTTTTTTCTTTGAAAATAGGCATGTTTTGGGGTTATTGCAATAACTATTGTTTATCGCATAACCACTAGTTTTTGTGTTTGGCGTGTTTGGTTATTGTAGGTTGTTACCCAATAAATGCCTTTGGGTAGTTGGCTAATGTCTATGTTTAGGCTACCGTTGGTGGTATTTTCGGTAAGGCGTTGTTGTACAATTTCTTTACCTGTAAGGTCGCAGATACTAATGTGTAAAGGTTGTTCGTTGGTTTGAGAGTAGGTAATATTAACCACCGATTGTGCAGGGTTAGGCAGCATTTGGATGGTTAATTGTGGCAGTTCGGTGTTTGTTTTTTGCTCGTTGCTGCCTGTTTGAGTGATATTAACTGTATAGTCTTCGGTTTCGCCAAACGGGAAAATGCCACATTCGTTTGGTTCTTCGCTGTATTGCAGCACAATGCGCATACGTGTTTCGCCAAGGGCAGTTGTTGTTGGTATGTTGATATAATCGGATAGGGTGTTTATATCACCACCTATTACAAAGCCGCCTCCGCTTTCGTTAGAGTTTAGTACTTGCTCGTTGTCGTCGAAATACATATTGTGGTTAAAATCTATCCAAACGCCCCAATATAATACGTTATTACCTTTCTTTTTTACGCCTTTGGTAAGTTTTATGTTGTAGTTTTGGCCTTGTACTAGTCCAATAGGAGCAAATGTAAAGTTGGCATAACCACCATTGTTGTTGCTTTGGTTAAGGTAGCCGTTTAGCTGCACTTTGCGTATCCAATGATACGACGAGCTATTACCTTTCGAGCAGCAGTAGCCGTCTTGGTTTAGGGTAATAAAGGTATAATAGGTGCTGTAGGCACTGCTACTGCCATTTGAGCAAATACCTTGTAGGCGGACTAAATAATCTTGGCAAGCTAGTAGGTTGGTAAGCACCACATTGCTGTTTGCTGTTACAATGGTATCCCAAGGTTGTGTAGAGCCTTTGGGTTTGTACAACAACCTAAACTGATTGGTGGTGGCGCTATTAGCAGCCAAATTTAGTGACAACGAATTAGCCGTAGCACTACCTAACCAAATACCCGGCACAACGCACGGACCCGCCAATTGAAAGGTGATACTTGGTGTATATTCGCTTAAACCTGCCGCCCCTAAACAATACGATGATAGGCGTGCTTCGTAGGTGGTTTCGGGTAATAAGCCGTTGATGGTAACGCCATTGTTTGAGCCATTTACGCTAATAGAGTTACCCCAAACGCTGCTGCCTACTACTCTATATTGTATGGTGTAGTTTAACGCATCGGATACTAATTGCCAATTAAAGGTTGCCGAACTAGTGGTTGAGTTGGCTAGCACAAAGTTACTTGGCGAGTCGCAGCTAGGTACGGTGGTAAAACTAACACTTATTGGCGGAGTAGATATTGCCCCAGATGTGCAAATAGTGGTTACTTCGGCTATATAAGTGGTGCTTTCGGTAAGGGTGTTTAGGTAAAGGTTGCTTTGGTTTGGGTAAACAGTGGTGGTGTTGCTGGGGTTGTTTTGTGGATAATACGTTACCTGATACAAACTAGCATCGGCAATGTTGCTCCATGTAATGGTAGCTTCGTTGCTATCTGTTCCGCTAACGGATATTTCGTAGGGAGCTTGACAGGCTATAAAAAGGGTACTGAAGTAGATAGATGCGGTATAGCCGCTTTGTCCGCCATCGGCACAATTGGTGCGCATTTGTACTTCGTAAGAGGTATTTTGTTGTAAACCACTTAGCAAATACGATATCGACGTGATGTTGGGTACATAAATCCAGTCGTTGCCAATATTGTTTACTCTATAACGCAACGTGTAGTTTAGTAGTTGTGGGTCGGTACTCATCCAGCCTATGGTGGCGCTTTGGTCGGTGATATTAGCCGACGATAGATTTATGGGTTCGGTACAAGCGCTTTGGGTGGTTCCGGCAATACTTACGTTGTCAATAAATAAGTTATTGCCCATTCTACACTCGGCTGCAAAACCTATAATCAGCTCTTCGCCCAAATAATTAGATAGGTTGATGTTTTCGGTTCGCCAATCTATACAACTGTTTGGATACCAGTTGTTGGTGTAAAAGTTGCTAGTAGTTGCTAATGTACTACCCGATTTATCGTATAGTGTTTGGAAACTTTCGCCACAATCGGTTGATACTACTATTTTTAATCTATCGCTGATGGTGTTGTTGTATCGGGCATAAGCCACCTGAAAACTATAGGTAGCGCTAATATAATCGGCAAGGTTTACTTTTGTAAAAAGATAATCGGGTTCGCCATTGCTGGTAACATTACGGAAATTGATGTATGCCGCCTGATTGCCATTGTTAGCGCAGCCACTAATAAGGCTTGTCTTTTCAAAAGCAATTCCGTTATCTGGGTTAAGCACCAACCATTTGCCTGTAGGTATAACCGACTCAAAGTTATCGCTAAAAGGCATTGCTTGAGTACTCATATACCTAAACTGGGTGGCAGAACTGTTGTTGTTGTTGTTGCTATCTATGCCACCATTGGGCTGCGAGGTAAAAGCTGTAAAAACGTGGTTGTTTTGCGAATAAGCATATATGGCGCCCAGCGATACTTGCACGCTGTTGTTGGGCATCAAAAATCCACTCCAGTTTTGGTTAAAAAGGGTTCCGTTATCTAACTGATAGTTAATAATTACATTACTTAGTGTGTAAGTGCCAAAGTTATGTAATATAACCGACGGATTGCCCGAACAGCCAAAATTATCGGGTTGCACAATGCCTATAATACCAGCATCTACCTGATACACTGACTGACAGCCCATAGAATTTAACAAGCTACTGCGATAAAGCAAAAAAGATTGTCGGATACGGTCTTTTTGTCCAAGCGAAAACATATTTTGACATGCCCTAACGCTGTAATCCATATAGTTTTCTATTTGGTCGGTTTGTTCGCCCAAGCCACCGTTTATTACCGATCGGAAAGGGTTATAGGAGTGCGTATCGTTGCCATCAGTAGCACAGCTATTTATGGCATTGCAATCGCCCGAGCTAAGGGCATCGGGTGGTGTATCGCATACCAAATCGCCTTGACCTAGGCATGATGTATTTGGGCAACCGCCTTGAAAAGTATGGTAAAGATTAAAATAATGGCCTACTTCGTGTACTATTACTTTCGAGTTGTCGGGGTTGGTGCCAAAATAATCGAAACGGCAGATGAGTCCATCGTTTGTTGTGCCGTGTTCGCTGGCATACGACGAGTATCCTGCAATGTTATAAACCCCGTCATCGCTTTTAGCGATACTGCCTACTACCCACATGTTTAAGTATTGGGTTTGATTCCAGGCGGTGGTGTTTTTCATGGTCAGGTTATTACCATTAGCCGCCAAATCAACGCTATTAAACGAAGGTGAGCGGGTTATGCCGTTGGTATAATTGCCTTCGGGGGTGCGCGATGCCAAGCAAAATTCTATTTGCAAATCTATGCCACTTGTAGGGTCGTAAGCTAACTCGTTGCGGTAGGCTTGGTTTAGATAATCAATGGCATTGTATACTTGTTGGTCGCTGATATTACTACCACTGCCCACCGATTGCCCGGGCAAGTGCATAATATGTACTACCACTGGTATCGAAACAACATCCATTTCGTCACCATCTCGGCTTACCAAACCAGCATCGCGCCTTGCCCAAAGATTGAGGGTAGCATCTTCTATTTGTTGGTTCATTACCTGCGCTTGGTGTGCATAATTTGGCTGATGCAATAATTTTTCGTGTTCTACGGCATCGGTTCCGCAGTACACTTCGTCCTGAGCATAAATGGGTAAATTGTGGAGTAAAATAACAAAGGCAAATAGCAAACCGAAACGAATATTGAAAGGCATACGAGGAGTGTGTTTTATAAAGTATGTATTTCCAGATTTGTAACTAATCATTTTTTGAGTAGATTATACATTTTTAATTTGCCAAATAAAATAATTTGGCAAATTGTTAGGTAAGTTTATCGCTACAAAGTTAGCGCTACTCAATGGGGTTTAAATACTGTTAAAGCAAAAATAGTTTGTTTAGAAATAAAATAGCCAATAATCTGGCACAATAAATAGTCAAATGGAATGTCTATTTTTTAGGCACTATATTGCCATGTATGCTTAGTTTTTTTATTTTAACATCGGCATTCGACAAAATAGTTATTAGCTTGGTAAATTTTCCTTCGCCGCTGGCACTAGCATGGTACGTAACTGTTATTAAGCTTGTTTCGCCGGGTTTTATGGGTTTTGTGTCGGCAACTACTTGGGTGCAGCCGCAGCTACCTTTGGCACTAAAAATAGTGATGGGCGTTTTGCCTGTATTTTTAAATTTAAAAGTATGCGTTACGTTACTATCGGCAGTTACATTGCCAAAATCGTGTGTCTCGGACACAAATTTCATAGTTGGTTTAACAACAGGCTTTTTTGCAATGTTTGTTATTTTAGCTGTATCGGTTTTGGGTGATGTAGATTGAGCCTGTAGGTTAATGCAAGAAAAAAGCAAAACTGTTACAATAATGATAAAATGCTTCATGGAAAGATGTTTTTGAACTAAAATTTTGCAAAGTTACGGCTAAAAAAGAACTTTAGCGCCATCTATAAATCCAAACAAGGCAAAAATGGCAATTAGCTGTATAATGTGGGCAAAAAAGAGGCTAAAATTAACAACAAACGCTATAGGCATTGCCTATAGCGTTTGTTGTTAATGATTACGCCTAAAAAAGTAGTTATTTTATAATGGTTACATTACCTTTTTTAAATATCTCGTGTTCGCCTTTGCAATCAACTATGTATGCACGGCAATACCAAGCATATACACCTGTCTCGCTCCAAATGCCATTTAGTTTGCCATCCCAACCTTCGGCAGGGTTGGTGGTCGAAAAAACTTTTTGCCCCCAACGGTTGTAAACACTAAACTCGTAGTTGCCCGAAACGCCCGTAAGGGTAGGTCTAAAAACATCGTTTTTGCCATCGGTATTGGGCGAAAAAGCATTAGGCATTAAAATAGGATTTTCGACAACAGGTAGTTCTTTGAAAACTAGGTCTACTTCGTCGCGCAAGGTGTCGCAGCTTGAGCTAAGTTGTAGCCAATAAGTACCCGTTTGGGTTGGGTTGTAAGTGTCGGTACTTGAGCCATCTTGCCAAGTGCGTATAATATGGGTGCAGCCCAAATTGTCGCATTTAAAAAATTAGTATTTTGTATT
>Ga0075163_10005654_pt1 | contig 16606 bp, 20 predicted proteins | sample JI1023141ADNA_FD_71478 | JGI IMG/M metagenome (GOLD analysis project Ga0075163, IMG submission 71478) | Wastewater effluent complex algal communities from Wisconsin, to seasonally profile nutrient transformation and Carbon sequestration -... | ecosystem: Engineered > WWTP > Effluent > Algae...
ACACCACGTCAGCGCCATAAGTCATTCTTCCCGCCCACCCCCGCCGCCCTAGCTCGTTTGTGGAGTTCGCTCCATTGCGCGTGCGCCTAGCTCCCGTATCAATGCACCCGACCCATGTGGCCCTTGCAGATCGCCACCGCCTCGTTCCAAAGCCTGCAGTCGCGCTCGAGGTCTGCGTCATCGCATCGACCCCTTTCGACGTCGCTGGGCATCCAGGGATCACGCCCATGGATACGCATGAAGGCCGCCGCCATGATCGAGTTTGAGTCGCACGCGTCCTCTACCGCCAGGCGACCTGTCATGCAAAGCCCGAAAGGCTCCTCCCCAAGAACATCCCTCAGGACCGACACGAACGCACCCGCCAGTTCCAGGCTTGTCTTGAGACGCAGCTCCCGTGCGCCATCGGAAGCCATGAAGGCATCCCATCGCCAGCAGAACTGCTCCACCCACGCCCGTTGAACCTCTGACAAGTCCTCCCGCATCGCCAACTCTTCGGCGCTCACGTACGGGAGTTTCTGTGCGTGACACCAGGCCCGCAACTCTTCGCTCAGCACCCCGCCCTCCCTCGACCCCATGCCTCTACTTCCACCCTGCTCGCTAGGCGTCGAGCAAAGTCTTCCGCCCCCCGTCCAGCGAGGGCGACGACGACCTGAGTTCTTCCATTCCGAGGCGCTGCGCCACACCTGCGATGTGCGCTTCGATCTCCGTTCGCGCCTGTTCTACTCACTGCTCCGTGGCCGCGTCGAAGGTCGTCAGCGCGCATTGCACATCACTCGGAAGGTTCCCCACCGCGACCCGCATCTCGTGCACCAGACCTCGAAGCTCGGTCTTGCCGATCTTGCCGCTGTCCAACATCCCGCTCAGCTTGTCGATGCTCTGCGCGATCTTCCCAAGCGCCTCCGACATGGTGCGCCGCAGTTACTCGCCGTGCCGTTCCTTCTTGGTCAGCTCGGGCTCTGCGATCTCCGGCGCCACCACCATGCCGCTGCTCATGTAGCGACGCAGCGTGATCGGGACACCGCTGCCCACCCCCACACTGGAAACGAAGCGCGCCCACTGCGATTCGGACAGGGTGAACTCGACGAGGGCGTCCTTCTCGTGGTGCCAGTCAGTCGACAGCCCGCGTCGCATGGACGCCGTGCTGAGAGTGACCGTCAGGCCAGCCCGGTGCCGCAGGTCCGACCCGAACATCCGAAACCCGCCGTCCTTGGCACCTCCTGTCCACCGCGTCACGTTCAGCATCCCGAACGCTGGATGGTCCAGATCCATGCTGCCCGCCCACGGGCCATCTTCGACCCGCTTCGCGGTCGGTTGCTCTGCTCGATCCATGTTCGCCCGCCCTTCTCAGTCGATCAGCGCCTTGATGCTCACCCACTCCGGGTGCGTCCGCGCGAAGTCCATCAGGTTCTGGAACAGGGTCACGTGCTTCTCAAGCCGCGTCGACCAGCACATCTTGTTGAAGCCGTAGAGCGATGCCACCATGCCAGCCGCTTCCGGCGTCACCAGGCACGTCGTCCCGTTCTCGGCTGAGAGCTCCAGCAGACCACCGCGTTCCTTCGTGTCCATCCGCGGCCACAGGAAGTACGCATCGTTGCCCGTCTCCACCATCTCCCAGTACCCGCCCGAGTACGCCGCACACATCGACGCCAGCTGCGCGAAGATCGTCGACTCCACCACCATCAGCCATGGGTGCAAGCCGACGTACTTCGGCGCGATCGACATGCGCTCACTCTCCAGCACCAGACGCGCCCCACCTTGCTCCACACACCCCATCTCTATCTCCCGTTGATCTAACAACCCAGTGTGCTCTCGCACCCATCACCCCGAAGCCGATCTAGCCGCGCCACTACCCATCAGACTTGCAGCACGAGATTCATACCTTGCCCTGCGCCTGCTCGTCCGCTAGCCTAGCCAGCTCGCCCTCCAGACGCTTGCATGCAGCCCCTCGCATCCCCCGAGGACTCACCCCCAGGTCGGCACATTGACTGACCAACTTGGCGCACACACCGCGCAGGCGATCCACTTCCGATCGCGACGCACGCTTCAGGCTCAGAAGCCTCTCCAGCGTGGCCAGGTGTTCCTCAGCAGACCAGGCCAGCACCACTGCGAGTTGGCGCGCAGCTGCTGCCGGAACCCTGTCCTTGAGCAGCGCCTCCCGTCCCATCTCCGCAGCCTGCTCCACCAGCACGTCGTCTTTCAACAGCGCCGCGAACTCCTGCGCAACGCGCGTCGGCATCTCGACAGCCTCGGTGTAGCCTGCCCGCTGGCAAGCCTTCCGAAGCATGCCCTCCAGCTTCTTGTGGTCCTGCATAACGTCTTAGATGTGCGCGCTAGAACGGATCGAATCATCCCCATCGTCGAAGCCACCGCCACCCTTCGGTCCGCTCGACGCCTGCCCACTGCCTCGCCGGCCGCCCGTGCCGCGCTCTTCTCGGCCACCACCACCCCCGCCATCACCCCCGTCACCATCGTTCCGGGCTCGGCCGCCGAGCAGTTGCAACTGCTCTACGACGATCTCGGTCTTGTACTTCTCCACTCCGTTCTTGTCGTTGAACTTGTGGGTCTTCAGGCGCCCCTCGAAGTACGCCTCGCTGCCCTTCTTCAGGTACTCCCCAGCGATCTCCGCAAGCCGGTCGTAGGCGACCAGTGCGTGCCACTCGACTTCCTCCACGCGCTCACCGCTCTGCTTGTCCTTCTACTGACGCGAGGTTGCGATGCTCAGGTTCGCCACCGCCGCACCAGAAGGCGTGTAGCGCACCTCTACGTCCCGGCCCAGCCGGCCCAGGAGAATCACCTTGTTAACCGAAGCCATCTGAACTTTCCTTTTTCAAGCGGGTACCCCGCCAAACATGTTGCTGACCCAACTGTCGGTAGCGCCAGTGTTCCACTTGCACCACCATCCTCAAGCCGCTTTGCGTTCTGCTCCTCAGAGCGCCAGCTCCGGCTCCCAAACCGTTGCCTGGCCGCTCCGCTGCCCCATTTCCGCCGCACCGATGCTCCGTGCGATGACCTCCTTGAGGTTCACCTGACCGGCCAGCCCCAGCCGTTCCTTCATCACCGTGCGCCGAAGCACGGCATCCAGTTGCGATCGGCTGCCCCTGCTCACTGACACCGCTCCCCGCTGGAGCCACCACCGGTACCCGCTCGTCCACGAGCCTCCCCGTGAGGCCTGCGCACGGATCTCTTCCATTCGATCCTGGTCGTAGGCCAGCGCAAATGCTGCCGACTCGATGTCGACCTCTAGCGATCCACTTGTGTTGATGTCCAGCACTTCCACGCCTGAGGCCAGCGTCGTTGTTCCCATGCAGCCGCTATCACCGCTGGGAGTCAGCGCCTGTGCCACCCAGTCCTGCAGCCCTGACCCGTCGTGCTGCGATGCCTCGTGCTCTGTACCGACAAGAACGTACCGCGGCTCCGGCATCTTCCGCGCTGGCATTGAAACCATCTGCGGAACCCGGTACGACTTCGTCCTCAGATCCTTGATCTCCCGCCATTGCGTCACAGCCGTGAACGGTAGCTGAAGCCCTTCCAGGCTCCATAGGCAGTCCAGCGCGACCACTTGCTCGAAGCTCAGGATCTGGAACCTCGGCTCTTCGCCTCGCGCCAAGGCTATCGCCTCCTCCTGTGCGTCCAGCGAAAGGCAGTAGCGTGTCAGCGCCAGCAGCTCAGAGCCGCTGTAGGTTGATGGCCCGATGCGCACGAACCCATTCACCACCGGACGGCCGATCCAGTGGCGGCGCGTCCAGTCGTACTGCGTGGCGGCGATGTAGTTCCTCAGCGCCACCAACCCAGACATGTAGTCGTAGCGCTGCTCTTGCACCATCGACGTGAGGCTCTTGTCCTCGGACACCTGTGTGCAAAGGAAGCAGCCTGTCCTGGCGCTGCAACCAGAGCGGTGCTGGCCGCTCACCATGTCAGAGACCACGGCGCAACTGCTCCCGCCGGCGGCCGCGTAGACCTCCAGCAGCTCCTTGTGGTCGGAGTAGCACCGCACCATACCGCTCGCGCAGTACCCGATCACCTCCCACACTGCATCGGAGTCCCACTCCGCGATCGGTGTCAATACCAGCAGCCCTTCCTGGTTTCTCACCGGCCTGGTGGCGTTCGCGCCTCGCTCTTGCATCTTGCGGCTTCGCGCCTCGCTCTCCTCGAAGCGAGACCCCGTCAGAACGACAACCTCCTTGCCTTCCCTGCCCGTTCTCTTGAGGGAGGCCAGTAGCCGCGCCATCGGTTCCACCTTCCAGCTCACCGAGCATTCTGCTTTCGAGCCTGCGAAGCTGGGCAACGAACGCCCACCAAGCACCGAAACCTGGAAGCTGTCCCTCAATGACGGCGACACCACGTGTGCCTCCAGCCGCAGCCCTGACGCCTGCGCGTAGGACTTCAGCCGAGCCATCTCACGCCTCGCCAACCCCGACATCTCCGGGTTCTCGACCAGCGTGTCCACTGCCATCACGATCAGCAACGGGTCGCAGCCCTCAGCCTGTACGCGCCTTGCCGATGCCAGCGCCAGTTCAAGCAAGCAGCTGGAGTCCTTGCCAAAGCTCGCTGCCACAGCGCACGCATGTCCAGAGCGCATCAGCGCTGCAATGGACTCAATCGCTGCGCCTGCTTGAGGAACCAGATCCTCCAGTACGCCGAACATCAGTGCAGGACCATGGTCTCAGGACGAGCATTCAAGGGCGATTCCAACGTCGACGACCGTGCCACGAACGTCAACGTCACCTCGGTCCCATGCTCGCTGGCCTGCTCAGTCACGCGGTACAGCAGCGCGCATGCTCCACCGTGCGTGCGCAACTCGACAGACACAGACCGCCATTCGGTCGGCTCCGTCACATGAGGCCCGTTGTCCGTTGCCTTGCCTTCGGTCACCACCAGCACGCCGTCCGCCTTGAAGTGCTCAGGCGCCACGCCGATCGCACTCAGGTCGCACCCTGTCGGACTCACCAGTTTGGCCACGATGTAGCCCAGCTCCTGCATACCTTCTTGTCCTCGCATCAGCGCCTGCGAGACATTCATCTGCCAGACACCTCGCCAACCTGCACCTTCCCGTGCCAGCGCGATGGCTGTCGGCGTGACTGCGCCTGTTGCCTGGATCATCCGCAGCGCTGCGTGGACTCCTATGGTGAGCGCCTCAGCCTCACCCTCGATGTCTTGCTGCACCTCGATTGTTCCGTTCACCTGCATGAGTTCCTCAATGGAGCAAGTTCACCTGGTCTAGAACGACAGGCTCGCCCATGATGATCTTCCGTCCCGAAGGCAGTTCCATCTGGTAGACGAACCCAGCCGACGCTGCTCTGGCTAGCTCACTCTTGCCACGCGCATCCTGGAACATCTGCAGCAGACGCCACATCTGCTCCTTCAGCCACGCCGTGTCGATTTCCAAGCCCAGCACCTCTGCCTCGTCCCGCAGCAACTCTTCGACGACTGACCCCGCATCCGCGCAGCCGTGCTCTCCGGTCGCGAACATCGGGCCTGCTCCAGGTCCTCCGTTCAACTCGCCGGACTGCACCACACCCACCTTGATCCAGTCGATCACCGCGCCCACCATCACCCCAGCTCTCCCATCACCGATCCGCCCACCTTGGCAAGTCCTCAGGGTGCAGCTCTGGTACGTCCCTGTCCCCGCCTGAGCTGCCACGTGATCCCACATGCATCCCGCCCACGAGGTTACCGGTCCCCCTCGTCAGCCAAGCCCTAATTCCCTTTGCTTGCACCCACCTCTGCCTGGGTGGCCAGGCAGTTCATCGCCCGGCCACCCACACAGCCACGACCATCAACGTTCGACCACACCCCCCACATCACCTGCACCGTCCTTCTGCTTGCTCGACACCTTCTCGATCCAGTCGCCTTCGCGCCAGAACACGACGATGTCTGTGAACAGCAGCCACAGCAGCCCACCCAAAATCCCCAACCCAATGATCACCCACCTGACCTCACCAACCACTTCCCTACCGTAGTAGGCCGACCACCAACCTAGGACCTCCCCCAACCACAACTGCAACATCAAGCTCTCGATGACCATGTCTCAGACTCCTGATTGAGCGCCGTCTTGCGCCTGGTCTTTGCCCTTCGTCATCGCGCTGACGACCGCCTGCCAAGCGCGTTGCTCGATCTGCATCACAGACGTGGGCGTCAGATCTCGTGTCTTGCACATCGTCTTCGCCAGCTTGTACATCCCGCGGATTCGTCCTGCCGCCTCCGGATTCGCCACTTCCACGCACATCACGATCTGGCCGCGCGCCTTGGCAATCCGGTCTGCATCGGCCTTCCACGTGAAGGCTTCCATCCGCACCTGACACTCGCTCAATTCAAGCGTCTTGCGGATGGCGTGCACGAATCCCTCGGAAAGAAACTCGTTGTCCTTGCGAGTCACCAGAACCACCAGGTCCTTCTTGCCTGGCCCGTGCACCTCGCTCATCCAGGTAACGACCGCCTTCGCCTCCTCCTCGTCGGTCGTCACGAAGCGCACTTCCTGCGCGCTCACCCTCACCAGCAACTGATCAGTCCTGCCAATCCACATCGCCAGAGAGTCGCCGCCGTTCGCGCGTTCGGTCGCGAGCTCAAGTCGCCCCTGGATCTCTCCTCGCTCCAGAAGCTCGCGCTTGGTCATCACGCCCCGCTTGCCGCTCGCGGCTCCGCCCTCTCGCGACTTGCGCTCCGCCTCCCGAACGATTCGCTTGGCCTTGCGCGGGTTGACGCCCACGCTCTTGGTGATCGTCTTGTCTTCCGCCCCGCGCGTCACGAGCTTCGTTGCCAGTGCAGCCGTCAGCTGCTCCAGGTTCATTCCATCTCCGCACTTGGGCACGCGCATCTTCCCTTCGATGGAAGGTTGCTCGTCCAGCCAGGCCAGAAGCTCACGCCCCTCCCGAACCGCTGCCGAGCGTAGCGAACTGCCCTCGGAAGCCTTCAGATCCATCAGCCTCATCGCCTCGAGGTGCAAGAGCCGAACCCGGTTTGGATCCGAGACGTCTTCCTTCTCCACGTTGGTCGCCACTTTCTTGAGGAAGCGAACGCAGCGCGCGTCGTTCCCCAACCGGTCGTCCAAGTCGAGATCCTCGTCCTCTGCGATACGCCGCAGACAAACCATGATCTTCTGCGTGAACGTCAGCGAGTTGCGCAGGATGGTTCCGTCGTCGTCATCCGCCGACCCCCGACCCTTGCGCAGCGCAGCCACCTTCTCCAGCTCGTTGACGACCTCAGGCCACTTCGCTCTTCCGTAGACGATGGCATCGTTCTGCACGCCCGCCCGCACCGCCTTGATCAGGCGGTCCCAGGTCGTCCATTCGCCTTGAATTGCGTCCCTGAAGCTCCCTCGGTGCAGTCCACCAGTGCGCCGCGCCTCCTGTCCGATTCGGTCAAGCAGCGCACGCATGTCTGCCTGCCGCTTCAGTGCCTCGACCGCGGCGGCTCCGCGCGTCGTCTCGGGGCCTTGCTCGAGGAACAAGCCCCCGCCCTCTTCGATGAGTTCTGTCACAGTCTGTTCTCCGCAGCCCTGAACGGTGTCCTGGGCCTGCGCTCTTGTCACTCGCCCGTCACCAGCTGCATCGCCGACCACAGCACAGCCCCCACGCCAACGCAGATCAGCGTCCCTCGCATGGGTCGCTTCTCCACCATCGTGATCAGTGAGCACAGCAGCCCCACCGATCCGAACTGCATCGACAGCGTCGCGCTTGCACCGAGCCCGTACAAAGCCAGACTCAGCATCGCCAGGAAGATGCCAACCGCCAGGCCCGCCAGGACCCTCGTCTTCGAGGGCACCTCGACCACCAAACCCATCATGTTCATATCGCACCCGAACGACTTGCCTAAGTCGTACCGATGCTGCCAGCCAGCCGGCGCCGATTCCGCCGGCAAAACGCGTCCTGCCAAGCGCTTTGTTCGCCAAACCGCCACTCACGCCCGCGTTTGGCCAGAAATCACCCCCACCCGGCTCACCGCCGCCTCACTGGCTGGCCATCCAGCCAACAGCCGCCGTCAGCCGTCCGCAGACACCAACCCTCTTGGTGTTTAAGTCTGGTTCGCGTAAGCGTCCAGGACCTCCTCCGCCGCCGCGTTGATCCTCGCCAGGCTCACGCCCTGGCTGAGCAGCGCCAGTGCCATCGACTCCATCGCGTCACGAAACCCGCCTTCCCGCGTGTTTCGTTCCGCCGGCATCAGTCTCACCAGTGAGCTCGCGTCCAGAACTCCCATCTGGCGCCCGAACACGCCTGCTTGCACCCCCGGCACCGGCTTGGCCCTGGTCTGAGGCCGCCGCGCGCCGCCCGCCATGCCATGCACTGAAGACACCCCTGTCGCACCCATCTCACACCTCCCGGCCTCTGCGCTCAACACATCTCGCGCCGGTGCTCCGTCCTTGCGGAGCTACACCGCGCAACCATTCACCTTCCGCTCACGGGCTTCCCACCAGCGAACTCCCGCAGTGAGCGGTCGACTCCACCGATGATCCCAGCGAGCATCCCCTTGCACAGCCTCATTCCAACACCAGACCTTCGATCAGGCCTTCGATGCTGTTGCGCACCACGAAGCGCTGGAAATGCTGCTGCATCTGCTCGTGCACATCATCAAGGTCCTCGCGATCCTCGTTGCAGTAGAGCCCGGTGACGCGCAGGCCTCGTCGCTTGTACCCCTCGTGTGGGATGCGCGGACCACCGATGTGACCGTCCGTCATCACGTACGTCTCGTCTGCCGCCGCCACCAGGTCGTCGTTCTCTTGCAGCGTCTGTGCCAGACCTTCTGACTCGTGCGAAACCAGCGAACTTGCTTCTTCCGCCGTCCAAGGCAGCGGCTTGCGCATCCAAACGCTGCCGTTGTCTCCCGTTGTGGAGAGCACCACGTCGCCTTCAAGCTCTCCTGCCTGCGCACAAGCCGATAGGCCAGCAATCAGGTGCGCGGCCGCCTTTAATGGCTGACCGTCCATCGACCCTGACACGTCGACCACGACCAGCACCCTTCTCAGCTTGCTCTGCCCGCCTACTTCCACGCGACGCACCCACCGTGCCTGCCCTTGCAGCGCGTGTCGAACCGATACCCGCTTGGCTGGTTTGCGCGCGTAGTTCCTCGCATCCCTCGAAGCGCCCCTGAGCATGCTCAACCGCTGCGCCAGGCGCCGCACGCGTGCCATGTTCAGTTCGACGCTACCCGCATCCCCCATCAAGTCCTCGCCCACCGCTGAGCCGCCTGACCCTGTTCCCTGCCCGCCCCGCACCTTTTCGGATGCCGGCTTACCCTCTTCTTCAGCGTCCCGCTCGAACGCCTCCATCGCCGCTTTCCCGTCAGCTCCACTCATGGCAGCGCCGACCTCCATTCCGCAGCGACCCTTCATGTCAGCCAGCTCCGGGTACCGCTCCACGATCTCTGCTGCCAGCTCTACCGCTGCCCTCGTGCCTCCCAGCTGAACTGCTCTGCTGTAGAAGCGCTCTGCCTCGCGGAACACGTCATTGCGCTCCACCGTTGCATCGCTCCAATCCACCGGCCGCCCATCTGCCTGGATCAGCCTGAAGAAGGCCCAGCCGAACGAATCGCCACTCGAACAGCCGATCGGAGGACCAGCGCATTCCGTGATCTCGTACCGCGTCCAGTTGAAGCGAAAGCCTTCCTCGCACGTCGCCCGGTACCGATCCTCCACACGTGCGTCCTCGACCAGGTTCATCAGCCCGAACGGGACCTTGAACGTCGCCAGCCATCCTCGCAGCACTGCCGGGTCACGCTCCGTGAACATGGCATGCGCTCGCTCGTGGTGCATGTACTTCTGCGCGTAGCACTGCAGGTCTGCATCTGACAGACCCGGCTTCGAGCGCGCCATCGCTCCGTCGCCGACGAAGACCCGATGCACGCCCGACTGCCAAGACCAGCAAGCCGTGTCGAAGTTCGGTTTGACTTGAATCCTCAGCGGCTCGTCCAGTCGCCCGTCCAGCAGCATCAGCTTCATCGCATCCGCGATCGCGTCCTTGATCACCACCCTTGCTTTGCGCGTGTCGATGGAACCAACTGTCTTCATGCTTCGATGGTCCTCTGGCTCACGCCGTGGCGAAGACTTTCTTGACCATCGCAATGTAGAAATCCTCCTGCTCTGCGATGACCGTACCGTCCTTGCTCAGCCCTGCGCACTGCAGACGTTCGCCGGCGGCCGCCAGTTCCATGTCCGCTCTCGAACAGCTCGACGCGATGATTCGCTTGATGGCGCGAAGGTCAAGAGGCGAAGCAAGCGCAGCACTTCGCGCGCCAAGCTCTGACTTCTTCATCAGGTCCAGCAGCGCCTTCTTTGCCCACTCACGATCAGTCTGCGGCCACTTCTTGCCGTCGAGTTCCGCTTCCATTGCTTCGTCGATGGTTGCCTCACTCGCCGCGAAGTACATCAACCGGAAGCGACTCTTGAGCGCACCATCCATGTCCTCAATGCCGAACTGTGCCCCTGCGTTCGTCGTGCACACGAGGAACAACGAATCCACCGCGCAGCTCAGCGTTTCCTCTTGACCCACACCCTCCACCTCAGAGACGATCCGTCCAGTGCGAAGCCGATAGAGGCCCTTGTACTCCCCGAACGCCGTTAGCAGCGCGCTTCGTTGCTGCCGCGGCATCCGCAACAGTTCGTCCAGTAGCAGCACCACCCGCTGGCCCTTGGCTGCCTTGCGGAACGCCTCCGACACCGGCCCGTCCTTCCATACCCACATGCCGTTGCAGGGCACGGTCATGCCGAGCAGGTCCGTTGTCTCTGTGCCGTCGTGGCACCCGTATTCGATGTACTCGGCGTCGATCGACTCTGCAAGCTGCCGCACGCTGTGCGTCTTGCCGCTTGCCGGCGGGCCGATGATGAGCGCCGGCGCCAGGAATGCCGTCGCGCGCAGTGCGTTGACCTTGTCGATCTCCTTGGCCGCCGCCGAGGTCACCGCAGCCAGTCCCATCGCCTCTGCGTACGACTGCCGCATATCCTGTAGGTCAGCCTCTGTCACCCGCGCAAGCGCCATTCTGTAGTGCTTGCACCCACCTGCGTCTTTCCGTGCCCAAAAGTTGCAGCCCGCGCTCTTGTAGCCCCCCAGGCCGTATCCAGAATCCAGGTGCGATTGGACCTCGCCGGCGTCACACCCGGGGAAGTTGCTGATGGCCCATGCGATTGCTGCGCTCTGTCTGCGCGCCTTCTCGACACCCGACAGCCGCCCTTCGAAGAACGTGTCTCCACACCATCCGCGCACGCTTTCGCGGCCCGATTCAGGGTCGATGCTCAGACTGATGATGACGGAGTGCGGCTTGCTTGTGTCCCGCCCCACCACTTTGTACACCTGGGTGATGCATGGCCAGCAGTTCGACGTCGACTGGTCGCTGAACACGTTCCACATGCGCCCCATGTCCGTAATGGAGTAGCCAACGTGCGCGCTCTCACGGTGCCTGACGATCTCGCTTAGAAACTCTTGAATTTCCATTGCCGCCTCATTCGCTAGACCTCTATTGGATTCCCAGAGGGCCATCTACAAAGCGCACTTCAAGCCTGCCCGTACGCCGCTGCCTGTCTCTGCTTCTGCGCGCCAGGCGATCGGATCAACCCTCCTTCATCGGGAAGCACTCCCTGCCTTTCCCTCGCCGAAACTTCACCCCCCTAGCCATCCCAAACGATCCATCCACGGATCTCTTCACGACACCGCGGACCTGCGCCAACCTGCCCTGCGCCGGCTTTTCCACCTCGCAGAGCACCCTGCAAGCCAAGAGTCCCCTGACTTCTGCTATCTTCTAGCCTTGCACTGCCCGTTTCAGAACCATCCCGCCGCACCAAGCCGGCTGACCGGATACTGCAATCGCAGCGCCGTACGAGTGCCGCGTCTTAGAAGGCTGTCCTCTGCGTCGACGTCCCTACGCACCCTTCCGTAGCGTCTCACAGCAGAGCTTTTGGCACAGTTCATCTCTCGCTGATCTCTCCCTCGCTAACTCTCTTGAGATCCAATGTCTCACTGCTGCACAGCCCGCCAAGGCGCTCTACCATGGCGCAGCCTGTAGCCAGGCCTAAGCTTCCAGCTATCGCAAAGCCCTCTCAGGCATGCAGATCGCCGCGTCGTACTTGCGGCTGAATCCACTTCGGCGCCGATCGCCGCCTCTGGTTCACCTAGCCAGCGCTTGCGTACCAACAACCTCATGACACTTCACGACAACAACCCGTCGCCCCCCAGCGCTGCCCGTCTTGCTGCGGAGGCAGCGTTTCTTCCTCGACCCGTTCCTCCTGTCGACAATGCCACTCTCCCGGCCGGCGTCACTGTCACCTTCAAACGTCGTCGCCTTCCATGCGATCCGGCGCCCGACCTGGAAGCCGTAACGCCTCCCCCCGACATTCCTCCTAGCGACTCCATCGAGAGCGCCCCTGACTCGTTGGAAGCCGCTTCGCCCGAGCGCGCATCTCGAGTCTTCCTCGTCCAAGACGCGTTGGCTGAGGCACACACTCCGCTTCCTGAGCAGAACACGGCCTTGCCCGATCAGGCTTCCCCTCAGCCTCACTCCGAACTACTGCCCCAGAGTCCCGAGGTACAGCCAGCCCAGCCCATCCGATTGAAGCGCCGGCGCCAGAAGCCCAACACGCGTCCCATCCTCATCCAGCACGTCGTGCTCCAACCCGGCCTTCCCGCCCCTGAAACTCAGTCGCCGCCTGCGATCGAGCACCAGGCCGAGGTGCGCCCTGCCCGGCGCCGCTTGCCGGCCCCTGTCGAGCCAACCATTGCAGGCTGCCTGCAGCAGTTGGCAGCCCTCTCGCAGGAGGTCGATGCCATCACCGCCATGAAGCGCTGGTCCTTGGAGGACAAGGTTGCGTCCGAATGCTACGAACGCATCTTCAAGCAGTTGCAGGCGCTTTCTGCCTCCCTGCGCTCGCGCAAGAAGCCGAAGGCCGACCGTGCCTAGAACTGCAGGCTCCGCTGCGAGAACCGCAGGCGGTGCCCCATGATGTAGTCCAGAATCATCTCGACCGTGATCCAGCGGCGCCCCAGCTTTTCGGCTTCTGCCGCCGTCGTGCCTGAGCCTCCGAACGGATCCATCACGACGTCGCCAGCGCGGGTCAACATCTTGATGAAAAAGGCCGCAAGCGCTCCGGGAAAGCGCGCTGGGTGCACAGGCAACCCTGCCTCCTTGCAGCCTGCGATGTAGGCGCTGTTCGATTCGGTGTTGGCGATCGAAAGCAGGTTGTCAGGAAGTGCGCCTCCGTTGTCCTGTGCGAAGCCGCCCGCCTTCATCTCGTACCCACTCGGTCGGCTGGCCGCTCGTTCACCGCCACGCTGCAGCAGCGCCTTCATGCTCTCAGAGTACGGCTTGAGCACCTGACTGGTGTCGGCGAACGGCTCGGTATGTGGAGACAGCCAGTACACTTGTTCCAGCGCCGGCTTGACCCGGCACTTGCGCACCGTCACGTACTCCGCAGGCGCCGGCAACTTCGACGGGTTGTGCCACTGGAAGCGCTGTGCCAGCTTGATGCCCGCATCGTCCAGGGCAATCAGAATCCGCTCCTGGTACAACGACACGGTTGGCGACCCCTCCCGCCAAGTGTCCATCAGGTTGAGTACGATGCTCCCGTCGCTCGTCAGCTTCCGGGGCCACGCCTCCATGATCTTGAGCAGCCAGTCCACGTACCGGCGCTCGTCGACGTTTCCGTACTCCTTCTGACGCACCAGCGCGTAGGGCGGCGACGTCAGCACAAGCTGCACCGAACCGTCGTCCACGTACTGCATGGCCTCTTCCGCCCTGCCAAAGAGCGCGATGCCCGAGTCCGTGGTGAAAGCCGTCACCACGATTCCAGGCTTGGCCTCCCGCAGCGCGTGCCGGCCCTTGCCAGTGAGCCGCCACATGCCATCGCCGATGGGCTCTGCCAGGCCCAGCGCTTTCGCACGTTGCTGGCTCCACCGCACGTTCCTGTCGAAGGCGTTGATTTCCCCCGCAGCCTTCCCGGCGAACACCTTGCGCGATCGCACGTCGTCAGGCACGCCGACGGCCTTCGCCACCCTGTCGCACAGGGCCTTCGATCGCGCTCGACCGCCCTCCGCTTGAAGGCTTTCCAGAAGTGGGAACAGCAGCGATTGCTGCGAGGGGATCATGCCGTCAGTGTTCATGCCCTCACGATAAGGACCCACCCACGCGATCGAAGACCCTTCTACCACTCCAAGGATGCCAGTGAGATCGGCTCACATTACTCGATGGCCGGTGGCTCCGCTTCGAAGTCCACCTCGGTGGTCTCCGTCACCTGCAAGACGTTCATCCGCTCCGCACGCACGAACCTTGAGGTGATGCCGTCCGCTGACGCCGCCACTGCGTACGCGCGCTCAACGCAGTCCCTGATTGCCTTCACAGACTCCAGTGGAACGTGGCTGTACGAGGTGAACCCGATCCCGAACACTGCGAACCCATTGAGGTCTTCGACCAACACGTCGTCAACGCAGAGATCGAAGGCGCTGTTTTCGACATCATCGTCGTCTTGCTGCACCCTTCCCGGAATGGACTTCCAGCTTGCCTCGACTTCCGCGTAGGCCTTCGCGTGCGTTCGCCGCAACCTCTCCATCAGGTCGTCGTCGTCCATCTGCTCCTTCCTGGTCTCGCCCAGGACGGCGTAGAAGGTCAGGAACTGTCGCTCAATCGTTCTCATCCTTCTCTCCCTTTTCAGTTCGATCGCTCTGTGTCCACCAGCCCTTTTGTTAGGCCGCCTTGCGAATCGCCATCTCCTGGCAGTTCGCCTCGACGATCGCCTTGACCAGAGGAGGGGGGACGCTGTTGCCCACCATTCGGATCTGCGCCTCCGCTGTCAGACTCAGACCCTGCGAAGCATCGTCGCCGATGATGTACGACCGCGGAAACCCCATTGCGGTGTATAGCTCACGGGCCCGCAACATTCGCATTCCAATGTCGACGATCCGGTACCAGGTGTTCTTCCACTTGACCAGCGTCGGATCACCCTTGAAATCCTTGCCGGCGATCTTCTCCATCAGGGTGCGCACCTCTGCGAAGTGCGTACCCTGCGCGCTCACCGTCTGTAGGGGCTCATCGGTTGCATGCCCGAGGTTTGTCCCCCGCATCTTCACGATGTTCGAGGCCACCAGCGAGCCGTCGTTGGCCGCCTCTTGGTCAGCAGGACGCAGCTCAGCCAGCACCAGAGCGTGGTGATCCTTCGCAGTCACCGTGTGCAGCGCTTCACCTTCTAGACCGAAGCCGACCACACCACCGAAGTGCTTGACCATCATTGCCGTCACCAGTGCGTGCTTGCCACCCCCGGCGACCACCGTTCCCAGCGGTGCGTCGATCGCCGGCACCCGCGCAGACTGCCCCTTGCGCTCCCCGTACCCCGTCGTCACCAGGCCAGCCCCAGCCAGCCCACGCGCGCCCTTCACGATGAATGGCTTCGCGCAGTCCACCACGTACTTGAAGACCGCCTTGCCCACGCGAGACATCGTCGCGGCCGCCAGCGGCCGGCGAACCCGCGCCGCCCGGCCTTCTTCCTTGGACAAGAAGACGCTGTGGCAAGGCAGTCCGAAATCCAGGCACTCCGCCGCCGTCCTCCAGGGCTTCAGAACGCCAGCCTGGACCTTCAGGCTCTTCGGGTTGCCATGCGTCACCTCGGGCCACACGATCGGCTTCCCGTCGCATCGCGCCAGAATGAACAACCGCTTTCGGGTGGTCGGAACCCCGTAGTCGCTTGCCGTCAGTTCGCGGTACTCGACGTCGTAGCCCATCGCCTTGAGCTCCGAGATCAACTTGCGGAAGTGCGTGCCGCTCCGACGCTTGTCTGCTTCCTGCATCTGATCCTGAACCGGAGTCCGCTCGCCCTTGGGCGCCACCGTCCCGTCCTTGCGCAGCACCCGGCCCGTCGCTGGGTCACGCATGGCCACCAGACGCGACCACGTCTGCAACTCCACGACGTTCTCCACCCCGATGACCCTCGGCTTCTTCTTGCCGCCCCACTTTAGTGTCACCCACGGCAGCGAACGGATGTTCTTCTCGCGAGGCTTTCCGTTTCGGGCCCGGCTGAAGTGGCGGCAGTCAGGGCTCAGCCAAACCAGGCCCACCGGCCGCCCGTCCGTCACCTCCACCGGATCGACTTCGAACACGTCCGCCCGCTCGTGTCGTGTCTGCGGGTGGTTCACCTCGTGCATCCGGATCGCCAACTCGTCGTGGTTGATCGCGATGTCCACGTGCCGGCCGAGAGCCATGTAGATGCCCTCGCTCGCTCCACCCCCTCCACAGAAATTGTCGACGATGACCTCAAGGCCGATGTCCAAGATCAACTGACCGCGCGACGCACCCATTCACCCACCCCCAAGAACCGATGCCGATAGACCCAACACACCCGAACTCAGTCTCCCGACTTGCCCTCTCTCATCAAGCCGGATACGCAGACCCTTCGATTGCCACCCAGAGGTCGATTGCCGATGCCTCTGGTGACCGCCTCAAGCTGCAGCCGTGATCTCGTAGACCTGATCGAGCACCGCCTCGGCGCGCGCCAGGTCGAAGCAGTCTTCCTCGTTGCGCAGGTTCTGTTCCATGTCGATCCAGAACGGCCTTCCGCCTGCCGCCTTGATGATCTTGGGCAGCTCTTCCGACAGGTTCTTCGGCCCAAGCCCCCCTGCGTATCCCCACGGGCTCTGCGACA
>Ga0075163_10005655_pt1 | contig 16606 bp, 13 predicted proteins | sample JI1023141ADNA_FD_71478 | JGI IMG/M metagenome (GOLD analysis project Ga0075163, IMG submission 71478) | Wastewater effluent complex algal communities from Wisconsin, to seasonally profile nutrient transformation and Carbon sequestration -... | ecosystem: Engineered > WWTP > Effluent > Algae...
GGCCGGCGCTGAGCGGGGTGAGCGGGACCTTGACTTCATGCATGTAGTCCGACTTGGGGGCGTTGGGGTTGCGCTGCTTCGCCAGGCGCCAGGCGTCGTGGTCCAGCCACAGGCCCTTGAAGGGGGCGCCGGTCAGCAGGGCGTCGATGCAGTTCGGCCCGGGCCACGCTGCAGGATGAAAAATGAGCCGCTCTTTTACACCGTGCGAGCACAAGTACTTGAAAGCACTCAGCTCTGCGAAGTCGGTCAGCAGATTCGTGTGGCGGAAGGGGCCGTCCCAGACCGTGCCGCTGGTGCCGTGGAACTCGTGGGTGAGCCGGGCGAGGCCCGCCTTGACGTACTGGTTCCAGAGGCTCACTCGGCGGGATTTCTTGGACTGCAGAATCGCATGGTAGTGGTTGCTCAGCAGCACAAACGCCGCGAGGGCAACGCCGTAGCGGAGGCTGGCGATGGCGATGATCCCCTTCACCCGGGCGACGAACTCGGGGGTGAAGTTCTCGAAGGCGTAGCGCCCTTGTAGGACGCGGCTGCTGACGTGCTGCCAGTGGCCGGGGAGGACGTAGCGGCGGCGCCTGGCGCGGCGGATGGGCTCGAATTCGCGGTTGTTCGTGAGGGGGGCGTGGGGGCGGTTGGGCACTACCATGGCCGGGCTCCGTGATGGTTGCCCTATTCACTTCGGCCAATCGCGAGCCGTGTCGCATGTTTCTGCTGACAATTCTTTTAGACAAGCGGGGTCCCTCGAGGCCGACGGGAGTGCGCCTGGGCACCTGCTGGCCGTAGGTCCGGCTTCAAGGTCATTGATCTCCATGCCTTTTCTGGGTCCGTCCCCGGCCCTTGCTTCCCACCCACCAACCTGCAACAACCCCGGGCGTATGGAGATCCGGGACTTGGCAGAGCAGGTGCTCTTCGGCCGCACGCTGGCTGACAAGCTCGTGCAGCCCGCCCACCTCACCGATGAGCGGCCGGGGCCGGCGCTGAGCCGCCCGCCGGCGGAGCCCCACCGCCCCGAGGGGCTGAGTCTCGTCCGCCGGGCGCGGGTGGGGTTTCCGGCACTGGTCCACCTCGATCGCGCCGATGCCCGCGGCCAGGCCCTGCACCACTTTGCGCTGCATGAGCTGCTGGCGATGGAGCTCATGGCCTTGGTTTTGTTGCGGTTTCCCGACGCGCCGCCGGCTTTTCGGCGGGGGCTGGCGGGGGCGCTGCGGGAGGAGCAGGACCACTTCGGGCTCTATCACGCGCGGATGGCCGCGTGCGGGGCGGCGCTGGGCACGGTGCCCGCCAGCGCGCTCTTTTGGGATGCCCTGGCGGGCATGGCCAGCCCACTCGACTTTGTGCTGGGCATGAGCCTGACGTTCGAGCAGGCCAACCTGGACTTCGCGGGCTTCTACAGTCGCGCTTTTGCCGCCGTGGGGGACGCCGAGACGGCGGCGGTGCTGGAGCGTGTCTACGCCGATGAGATCGGCCATGTGAAGCTGGGGCTGGTGTGGTTTCGGCGCTGGCTCGATCCCCGCGAGGGCGAGGACACCTGGGCGGCCTACACCCGCGCCTTGCCCGATACGCTGCACCCGGGCCGCGCCAAGGGGCTGGAGTTCGACGCCGACGCCCGGCGGCGGGCCGGCTTCGATGAGGCGTATATCCAGCAATTACGGGTGTTTGTGCGCTCGAAGGGCCGGGTGCCCGACCGCCACGTCTTTGATCCCAGCGCCGAGATCGTCCTCGCGGGCCAGCCCGTGCCCCCGGTGGCGCGGCAGCTCCAGCGCGATCTGGAGACGTTGCCCATGTTCATCTGCGCGGGCGACGACGCGGTGGAGGTCAGCCGCCTGCCCCGCCCGGCCTTCCTCGAGCCGCTGGCCGCCGCCGGTTTTGCGCTGCCCGAGTTTGTCACGCCCGACCAGGTGGCCCAGCGCCGCTTTCGCGCGGTGCGGCCCTGGGCGGATTTGGCGCGCACGCCCAAGGCCCTCTTCCACAAGGGGTGGGCGGCGGATCAACTGCGTATCCTCTCGGAAACAGGCGACTTTTTTGACCCCACCCTCATCGGGCTCACCTGCACCACCACCGCCGAGGTGGCGGCGCACTGCGCGCACCTGCGGCGGTTGGGCCACACGGCGATTGTGGCCAAGGCAGCGCTGGGCACCGCGGGGCGCGGCATCTTTCGGCTCGCGGATCCCCTGCCCCAGGCACGGCTGGCGCGGGCGCTGGCCGTCGGGCCCGTGGTGGTGGAGCCCTGGCTCGACCGCGTGCTGGACGTGGGCATCCAGCTGCGGGTCAGCGACGAGGGCGTGTCCGTGGACGGCCTGACCCGCAACCTGGTGGATGCGCGGGGTCAACACCGCGGGGTGGCGCTGGTGAAGTTGGGGGCCGGCCTGCCCGATGGGCTGCGGCGCGTGTTCATGGGGCCTGCCGTGCAAAGCGCCCTGCAGACCACGGGCGAGCGGGTGGGCGAGGCCTTGCGGGCCGCCGGCCACCGCGGTTTTGCGGGCATCGACGCGCTGATGTACCGCGCGGCCGATGGCTTTCGGCTCAAGCCCATCGTGGAGGTCAACCCGCGCACCACCATGGGCCGCATTGCGCTGGGGCTCCAGCGCCGCCTGGCCCGCGGCACCTACGGCGCGTGGGTGCAGTGCCCGACGCCGGTGGCGCTCACCCCCCACCTGCGCACCCACAGCAGCCCGCCGCTGATCGAGGAGGCCACCCTCTTCACCACCGATCCCGAGGGGGCGCGGTTTGCGACGGTGTTGCTGGTGGATCCCACGCTGGCGGGTCTGCAGGCGCGGCTCAGCGGGTGGACGCAGGCGGTGGATCCGCTGGTGCCCCCCGCAGAAATCACCTGATCGATCAAGAGGTTGTGCCCGATCAGGTGATCGCGACGTCCACCACGATGGGGGCCAACAGCCGCACCACGTCCTGGGGGTTCATCTCCACCAGGAAGCCGCGCTTGCCGCCGTTGATGATGATCTTGGGCAGGTCGAGGATCGTGCGCTCGATGCACACCACCATGATGCGGCGGGTGCCGAAGGGCGAGGTGCCACCCACCTGGTAGCCGGTGTGGCGCTCGGCCACGGCCGGGTCGCAGGGGGTGGTGACCCGCCGGCCGAGCTGGCGGGCGAGGTCGCGGCCGGAGACCTGGCGATCCCCGTGCATGAGGATCACGATGGGCTCACCCGTGTCGTCCTCGAAGATCATCGTCTTGATGACGCGGTGCTCGTCCACCTTGAGGGTGGCCGCGGTGTGCGCCGTGCCGCCGCGCGCCTCGTAGTCGATGACGTGGCCGTGGAAGGGCACGCCTTCCGCCCGCAGCACCCGCACCGCCGGCGTGACCGGCAAGCGATCTTTGGCCATGCCTACAGCCCCAGCCACTTCTTGAGCAGACCCAGGTCCCACAACACGCTGGCGACGACGACAATCACCAACAGAAACGCCCACTTCTGCCAAGCCGGCTTGGGCTCGGCGTAGGGATCGTTGAGGTTGCGCTCGGCCCCTTCGGGCAGGCTGGCGACCTGGGTCAGACGGCCGCCAAAGGGCACGGTGAGGCGAGCGCGCGTATTGATGGCCCACCCGGCAGCGTCCAGCAGGGGGGCGAGGTTGCGGCGGCGCAGCTTGAGGAAGGCCAGCAGCATCGCGGGCCCCGAGATCAACAGCAGGGCGGCGGCGAGCGCCAGCGGCATCTGCCAGAGGGCGAGGCCGAGAAAGCCGTTGAGCACCGCCACGGCCGCGCCGGCCAATGCCCCCAACGCAAGGCCGATGGCGGCGAAGATGCCGGCAAACTTGCCGACGTCAAAGGCGGCCGCAGCGGGCGCCGGGGGTGCGGGCGCGGTGGTGGCGGCCGCCGCACCGTCCACCTGGGCGGTGGAGGCGGCTTCCACCGCACCTTCACGCGCCGCGGCGAACTTCTCAAACTGGCTGCCCACCAGCCGCGCGATGCGCCGGTAGGGCGACCAGAAGGCCTGCCGCACCGAGATGGGGGCCTCCACCACCTTGGCAATCGTGGCGTCCCAGTCGCGGCCCTGGCGATCGTAGAAGATGCCGTTGCGGCCCGCGCGCAGGAACTCGGCGTCGCCCCCGGTGAAGGCGGCGGCGATGGTCTGCTTCTCGCCGCCCTTCCGGGTCAGGGTGCAGTACGCCACAAAGGCGTTGCTGGGCCCGGCGGCGGCGCTGTGGGCGCCCACATCGGTGACCGGCATGCACAGGTCGCAGGTGCGCTCATCCAGGTAGAGGGTGCCGGCCTGGAAAACGGCCTTCTCCCGCTGCCCATAGAAATCGGAGAAGTTCACGAAATTGCTCAGAAAAACGTGCAGATCGCGGTAGAGCAGCGCCGCCTTGTCCACGGCCTGGATGGCCTCGGCGTCGGGCCGGCGGGCCTCGTCCTGGGCGATCAGCGCCTCCACGACCGCGCGGGCGCCGCCGCCCAGCAGCGCCTGGACGCGCGGCAACCCCAGCTTCTCCACCTCGGCGCCCTGCTTGCCCGCCGCCCAGGCCTCGTGGGGGGCCAGGCGCTTGCCCAGATCCGCCCACTGCTCCGCCGTCAGCGCGGCGCGCTCACCCAGGAGGGGCACCACCACCTTGGCCTTGAAGTCGGCCATCTGGGCCGCCCAGGCGGGGTTGAGCCCGTCGCCCAGGGGCAGCGCGCGGCCGGGCTCGATGCGGGCCAGCGGGAAGCCGGCCACCGCGTCGTCGGCGGCGCCCAGGGTGCGCGCGGCGATGCCGGCCCAGTCCCCCGCGGGGCGGGCCATGTGCTCGGCCGCACGGGCGTCGAAGGCCGCCAGCCGGCAGCGGGTGAAGTAGTCCTCCACCTTGGCGCGCACGGCCGCCAGCGCGGTCGCGGCGCCCGCCGTGGCCTCACCCAGCGGCAGCACCTCCAGGCCCGCCGTCCGCCAGTCTGCGTGGGCCTTGAGGGCGTCAAAAAAAGCGGCCACCTTGGCCAGCGACACGCCCGGCTTGCCCGAGCGGTCGCTCTCGCCGCCCAGGCAGTCCACGATGTCGGTGATCACCTGCTTGAGCTCGGCCGACTCCGCGGCATCCACGGTGACGATGCCGTCGCCGTTGAACACGGTGCCGGCAAAAATGCGGCCGGTATCGGCGGTGTCGGCGGGCGCGATCGAGTCGCCGTTCTGCCCGAGATCACTGAGGATTCGGCGCGCCGACTCCGCCACGGCCTTGCCCTGGGGGGTGTCGGTGCGGATGCCTGCCAGCGGGAGGCGGGGCGCCCGATTCACGAGGCTGCCGAGATCCTTGAGGACCTGGTCCATCCACTGAATGGCCGCGATGACCTCGGGGGCGCGGATGCGGCCGTCGCCATCGGTGTCCAGGCAGGCCAGCGTGCGCGCATCGAGCTCCATGCCCGAGGTGGGGCAGGCCAGGGCCACCCAGAGTTTCTGATCGAGCTGCGCGAGGCCGCGGAAGTCCTCGGCGCTCTTGAGCACCACCTGATCGAAGCCACCTTGCCGCTGAAACTGCCACCGATGGGAACCGCTCATGGACACCCCTTCCTCTTGTAGCCCGCCAGACACGTGGTGTGGCCAGGCCCTCTTTGCGGCGCATTCAACCTCAGTGCCGTGCCTTTGTCACCGGGCTGCGCTACGATTCGTCGGCCGCTGCCGGTGAGGCCAGCGCGCGCCTTCCCAGGACGGAGTTGAGCATGCGGGTCCTCTTCATCGAGTGCGACACCGAGTCCACCTGGAGTGTGGCCTCCCTGGGCCCCGGCTACCTGGCCGCCTGGCTGCGCAATGCAGGCCATGAGGCGGCGTTCCTGCGGGTGCCGGTGGGCGAGACCATTGAAGCTGCGGTGGCGCGCGTTCGAGCCAAAGAGCCCGATTTGATTGGCTTTTCGCTCACCACCCGCCAGTGGCACCGCGCGCGGGATCTGGCAGCTGCGCTCAAGGACGCCCTGGGCAAGCCCATCGTGGCCGGCGGGCTGCACCCCACGTTTGCACCCGAGGAGGTGCTGGCGGCGCCGGGCTTCGACTATGTGTGCTTGGCCGAGGGCGAGCAGCCGTTGCTGGAGCTGGTGCAGGCGCTGGAGCAGGGCGCCCCGGTGATCGGCATCGACAACATCTGGGCCCGCGGGCGCATCCGGCCCAAGGTGCGCCCCCCCTTCGAGCCCATTGATGCCCTGCCCTTCATGGCCCGCGACATGCTGGATGAGCACCACGGCGTCGTGCACCTCACCACCCAGCGCGGCTGCCCCTTCCCCTGCACCTACTGCGCGGCGCGCATGTACAACGCCCTCTATGCCGAGAGCGGCGAGGAGTACGGCCGCCGCCGCTCGGCCGAGAGCGTGTTGGAGGAGCTGTTTGCCATTCGCCGCACGGGGCGCCTCAACTGGGTCATCTTCCTCGACGACACCTTCACCATCCACCACCCCTGGGTGCGCGCCTTCTGCGAGGTCTACGGCCGCGAGCTGAAGGTGCCCTTCTCCATCAACGCGCGGGTGGAGACGGTGAACGAGACGCTGCTCCAGCAGCTCGCCGCTGCGGGGTGCAAGCACGTCATCTACGGGGTGGAGAGCGGAAGCTACCGAATTCGCAAGGAAATCATGCACCGCCCGGTGAAGAACGAGCGCTTCATCGAGGTGTTTCGCTGGACGCGCGAGGCCGGCATGATGGTGACCGCCAACTACATGATGGGCCTGCCCGGCGAGACGCGCGAAGACCTGCAGGCCACCCTCGACCTGGCCGAGACGCTGGACGCCGCCGACTTCGGCTACTTTGTGTTCTATCCCTACCCGGGCACGCCGCTCTACCACACCTGCCTGGCCCAGGGGCTCCTGCCCGACGACTTCGGCGAGCGCATCGCCAACCACCGCGAGTCGGTGCTGAAGCTCGAGCACATCACCCAGGCCGACATCTCCGAGTACTACGACCGCTTCACCGAGCTGCGCGCCCGCACGCAGATCAAGCGGCAGCCGCTCACCACCCAGGGGCGGGCCAAGGTGCATGCCCAGGTGCAGCTGCACGCCCGCCACGCCTGATCCCTCTCGCATTTCGGTCCGAGATCCGGCAACACTGAGCCATGCGAATCCGGGTCTTCAGCGACCTGCACCTGGATTTTGGTGCATTTGAACCACCTCCGGCCGAGGCCGATGTGGTGGTGCTGGCCGGTGACATCCAAACCGGGGGCGGCGGTGTGGCCTGGGCACGGCGCAGCCTTGGCAACCTGCCGGTGGTGTATGTCCTCGGAAACCATGAACATTACGGCGAGGTGTTGCCTGATCTGGGCGTGGCGATGGCGGCCGAGGGTCGGCCGCTCGATGTGCATGTGTTGACCTGCAGCGAGGTGGAGCTGGGTGGCGTGGTGTTTCTCGGCTGCACGCTGTGGACCGATATGGCCTTGTTTGGCAGCACGCGCCTGGCCACCGACGGCCTGCGCTGGGGCATGGCCGACTACCGCCGCATCCGGCTGGGTCCCGCGGCCGACCTACCCGGCACCCCGACGGATGCCGAGCCGCGGTTGCTGCAGCCCACCGACACGGTGCGCCTGCACCAGGCGGCGCTGCGCTGGCTGGAGGCCGCCCTCGCCCGCCACGCCGGCCGACCCATCGTGGTGGTCACCCACCACGCCCCGAGTCCCCTGTCGTTGGGGGATCGCGACCGGGGCCTGGTGACCGCGGCATACGCTTCACGGCTCGACACGTTCGTGGAGCGCAGCGGCGCACGCCTCTGGATCCACGGCCATACGCACCAGCGGCGGGATTACTGGCTTGGAAGTACCCGAGTGGTGTGCAATGCGCGCGGCTATGCGGACCGACCCGCCGCGGGCGGCGCCAGCGCAGACTTTGACCCCGCGTGCGTGGTGGAGGTGGAGTGAGCACGGACGATGGGTTGATCGGCCAGGTGGTGGCCGGCCGCTATCAGGTTCTGGAGCGCGTGGGCGAGGGGGGCATGGGCTTTGTCTACAAGGCGCGCCAGGACCCCATCGGCCGCCTCGTGGCCCTCAAAATTCTGCTGCCCAGCAAGATGGGTGAAGAGCGGGCGGTGGCCCGATTCCTCAATGAAGCCCGTATCATCAGCCAGTTGCGCCACCACAACACGGTCAAGCTGATCGACTTCGGGCAGCTCGCCGACAAGCGGCTCTTCATCGCGATGGAGTACCTGGACGGCGGCACGCTGGCCGAGTTGATGGCGGGCAAGCGGCTGTCGATCCACACCGCCCTGCGCATCGCGCGCCAGATCGCCAAGTCGCTGGCCGAGGCCCACAGCGTGGGCGTCATCCACCGCGACCTGAAGCCGGAGAACGTGCTGCTCGACGAGATGCACGGCGAGGACGTGCACGTGCGCGTGGTGGACTTTGGGCTGGCCAAGCTGCAGAACAGCGACCCCTCCATGCGCGACCTGGAGGTGTCCCGGTTTGGCCGCACGGTGGAGACGGTGCCCGGCGTCCGGCTGGGCACGCCCGCCTACATGTCGCCGGAGCAGGCCTTTGCGCGGCCGGTGGACGGCCGATCGGACCTCTACGCGGTGGGTGTGCTGCTCTACCGCATGTTGACGGGTTACCTGCCCTTCGACGGCGACGACACCACCGGCATCGCGCTCTCCCACCTGCACGACGTGCCGCAGTCCATGGACGAGGTGGCCCCCGAGGCGCGCATCGACCCGGGCCTGGATGCCCTGGTTATGCAGCTGCTGGCCAAGGCGCCTGACCACCGACCCCCCAACGTGGAGGCCTTCCTGGCGCAGCTCGACTTCTTCATCAACCGGCTGGCCACCGATCGGGCCGAGCCCATCGCGGTGGCCGCCCCGCCGCGCCCGGCCCGGCCCTCCATCGAGCAGCCGGTGGCTCTCACCCGCCGCGGTCCCCTCGCACTCGCTTTTGGGGCCGGGGCGGCGCTGGGGGTCGGGCTGGCGTTCCTGCTGCACTGACGCTACCGTCGGCCGCCGACCGTTCACGCCCCCACGGAGGAACCATGGCCAGCCCCCCGGCCGAGCGCGATACCCGTACCTGCCACGAAGAGACGCGCTGGGAGCCGGTGATCAACCGCGACCGCTGCGAAGCCAAGGAAGATTGCGTCGCCGTGTGCCCGTATGACGTCTTCGCCATCCAGCCGCTGACCGCCGAGGACAAGGCGGGGTTGAGCACGATGGGCCGTATCAAGGCGTATTTCCACGGGAATCGCCAGGCCTATGCCGTTCGGGCTGACGCCTGCCATGGCTGCGGGCTGTGTGTGAAAGCGTGTCCCGAGAAGGCGATCAAGCTCCGCGCGCGCCCGTAGCCCGCCACCGCGCGCCGCAGAAAAGCGCGCGGGCGCGAAACTCACAAAAGATACTTAGCCCGAACTCCGCTACAATCGGCCGCAATCGGGATCCAAGTGGTTTGCCAGCGCCGTAGGTGCCGGCATGCCCCGCACACCGTCGTCCTGCCGGTTGGCAGAGGTTCGGCCATGCGCCTCCTACCACCGCTCCTCCTGGCCTTGATGGCTGCCTGCAATGCGCCGGCGGGCCCCGACGCCCCCGCGAGCGCCCCGCCCGGCGCGGCGCTGCGTGATGGACCCCCTGAGAGCGCGCCGATCGCGATCCCCGCCCCCAGCGCGGTGGCGCCGGCCAGCGTGCCCGCCGCCGCACCCGGCAGCGTGCCCGCGCTGCGCCAGACGGTGCCGCCACCGCCCACGTTGTTGCCGATGGGGGAGCAGGGCTCGGTGGTGGCCCCGGAGACCGAGGCGCGCCCGGCCCTGCACCTGGTGCCGGCCGGTGAGTTCATCATGGGCAACCTGTCCGGCGACCGCAGCCGCACCTCCGATGAGCGCGCCCACGCCGTGCACCTGAAGCGACCGCTCGCCATGGCCCAGACCGAGGTGACCCAGGCCCAGTGGCGCGCGGTTCTCGGGAGCCGACCCGCCTACTTCTCGGCCTGCGGCGACACCTGCCCGGTGGAGCGCGTGAGCTGGTTTGACGCGGTGGCCTACGCCAACGCCCTGTCCGCGCGGGAGGAGCGCACGGCCTGCTATCGCACCACCGGCTGCGAGGGTCAGGCGGGCTCGGGCTGCGTGTCCAACGGCGCCCCCCAGCACCTCTGCCGCGGCCCCATCTGCGTCCGGGTGGATCGGGTGGCCGACTGCACCGGCTACCGCCTGCCCACTGAGTCGGAGTGGGAGTACGCGGCGCGGGGCGGTGGCGCCAGCGGCCTCAAGCTCGAACCGGCGAGCCTCGCTGACGAAGCCTGGTTCTCCGACAACAGCGACGTGACCTATGGCGACGAGCTCAACTGCGGGGGCGCCGACGGCCGCTCGGAGCGCTGTGGGCCGCACCCGGTGGCGGGCCGCCGGGCCAACGCCTGGGGGCTGCACGACCTGCTCGGCAACGTCGCCGAGTGGTGCGACGACTGGTACGACGCCGAGTATCCCGCCGACGCCCGCGTGGCCGATCCACACGGCCCCCCGACGGGCCGCTTGCGCGTGATCCGGGGCGGTGGGTGGTTCACGGGGCCAGCCTGGCTCAGCCCCCTGCGCCGCGACTCCGCCGATCCTGGTCGGCGGACCCACGGGGTTGGGTTTCGGGTGGTGCGGGCCGTCGATCCCTGACCCGCTCCAGCCTCCGTTTCCGCGTGTCCACCTGCCCAAACACCACGGGACAGCCATGAGTCACTCTGGTACGATCTGCGCCATGTTGAGCCAGCGGTGGGTCCTCGCCAGCCTGGGGGTGCTGATGGGTTGCAGCGAGCCGCCCGCGCAGGCGCGCGCGGTCCCCGAGGCGATGCCGGCCCCGGCCGCGGTGGCGTCTGTGGAGCCCGAGAGCGTGCCCGCACTGCCCACGACGGTGCCGGCGCCCCCGAGCCTCGGCCCGGTGGGCGAGCAGGGGGCCGCCGCCGAAGCCGAGACGCCCTTGCGTCCGGCGTTGCACCACGTCCCAGCGGGTACCTTCTTGATGGGGGCCGCCCCCGGCACCCCGCTGGCCGCCGACGCCCCCCAGCACCCGGTGCACATCACGCGGCCCTTCCTGGCGATGCGCACCGAGGTGACCCAGGGCCAGTGGCGCGCGGTGATGGGCGACCAGCCGGCCTTCTTCACCGCCTGCGGCGACGCCTGCCCGGTGGAGCGCGTGAGCTGGTTTGACGCGGCCGTGTTTGCCAACACCTTGTCTACAAAGGAGAATCGGACCGCCTGCTACCGACTGGAAGGCTGCGCCTCCACCCGCGGCTGCGGTGGCAACCACCACTGGTGCATGAGCGCCGGGTGTGCGGTCGCCGAGCGCGTCCCGGGCTGCACAGGCTACCGCCTGCCCACCGAGGCCGAGTGGGAGTACGCGGTGCGTGGCGGCACCTGGGAGCTCGCCCAGCCGGGCCCCGATCTCCTGCGCGCCCACGCCCACTTCTCCGACAACAGCGCCGTCACCTACGGGGACAACCACAACTGCACCGACCAAGGAGGCCGGCCGGAGCGCTGCGGCCCCTGGCCCGTGGGCGGCCTGCTGGCCAACGCCTGGGGCCTGTATGACATGCTGGGCAACGTCGCCGAGTGGTGCGACGACTGGTACGACGCCAACGGCCCCGCTGGCCGGGCGGCGGATCCACACGGCGCCCCCAGCGGCCGCTTGCGGGTGGTGCGTGGCGGCAGCTGGTTCAGCAGTCCCCAGTGGGTCCACCCGGCCCTCCGCGAGTCGGCCGATCCCACCCGGCGCACCCATGGGGTGGGCTTTCGTCTGGTGCGCGCGCTCTAAGCTCGAGTCTAAGCGATTGAACTCATTGATCAATCGGCCCGCGAGCGACCGCGTGCCTGGGCCACCTCGGCGCGCAAGCGCTGGACCCGCGCCGCCCCTCGGCCCTCGCGGCGGTAGCGGTACAGCGCCAGCCCCAGCCCCAGCAGAGCCCCCACGAGGCGCTGCCGGCGGGCCTGGGATCCATGCCAGTCACCGCGGCGGCGAAACCGTCGATCGAGGGCCGCATGCAGCTCGGCGGTGGACAGCACCCCCGCGTGGACCTCCAGCGCCAGCCCAGGCGCCGTGCCCACCAGCTCCACCCGCAACGCCCCGCGCAGCGCCAATGCCCCGCCCATGAAGAGGATGGGCAGGCACAGCACCGCCACCTGATTGAAGCGCAGATCACCCGTCTCGGCGCCGGCCCGAATGAGCCCGTTCCACAAGCCGTGGGTGAGGATGGCTGCCAGGAAGCCGATGAGCGGCGCGGCCACGGCCACCCCCTTGCGCCCGTCGAAGCGCGCGGCCCCGAGGAATGCGCCCACCGCGGCGGTGGCCCCCCCGTGCACCAGCGTCGCGGGCACGGTGCGGGTGACCACCTCCCACAGCCAGGCCGCCTCGCCGGCCTCTTCCCAGGCGGCGGCGAAGTGCATGAAGCTCTCGGCGCAGGCGAAGCCGGCACCCGCCGCAAAGCCGTACAGCAGGCCGTCCACGGGCCCGCGAAACCAGGGGGTCAGCGCAAAAGGCAGCAGAATGAACGCCTTGCCCAGCTCTTCCGCGGCGGGCACCAACACGGCATCGGAGATCAGTGAACCGGGGGGCACGGGCGCGCCCTGCAGGGACTCCACCAGCCCTTCGATTTCGGGGTAGCCATACAGGCTGAAGAAGACGCCACCGAGCCCACCGGCCAGGATCAAGAGCGGAAAAGTCCAAGGAGGTTCAAGGGTTCCGCGATCGAGCCACCAGCGTGTGCCGTAACACAGCGCCACCGGCACCGCCGCGAGGATGGCTGAGAGGGCCACAACAAGCTGGGTGGTCGAAGGCAACACCGCCGGGAGTGTAGCCCATGTGCCGGGCGACGGGCAGAGACCTGCGATCAGGGAATGGCGTCCTCGGACAGGGAGTAGGGCCCAAACACCCGCGGGCAGCCGCCCTCCACAAACGCGCGCACCCGGTAGCTGTAGCGCCCGCCGTTCACCGGGGGAAGATCAGTGAGCTCGCGGCTGCCCCGCGGCAGGTCGCCGCCCACGTTGTCCCAGGCCCCCTGGTTGTTGGCATCCTCCCCGGGATCGAGGCGCGATACCCGAAAGCCGTTGGTGGGCGGGCCGTTGTAGGTCCAGGTGACGCGCACGGGATCAGCTTGCGGGGTATTCGCGGTGCGGGCGGCGTTGACGTTCTCGGGCGCCACGGGCGCATCGGGGCAGACGGGCGGCGCGCCGCAGTCTCCGCGGTCGTGCTCACAGGCGGGCACGTTGCACTCGGGATCGCACTCACCATCGGCGAGGTAGATCACCGGGCAGCCGGGGGCGCACTCGGGGATGGGCCCGCAGTCGCCGAAGTCGAGCAGGCATGCATCGACGTTACAGGCCGCATCACACACCCCATCCCCCACGGCGTCCTCGATGCAGCCCGGCGCGCACTCGGGCAGGCCAGCGCAGTCGCCCTGATCGAAGCCGCAGGCCGCCACATTGCAGTCGAGATCACACTCGCCATCGGCCAGGTAGTCCAGCGGGCAACCGGGCGCGCACTCGGGCTCAGGCGGATCACAATCGCCGAAATCCCCTTCACAATCAGGGACATTGCAGGCCGCCTGGCAGACGCCATCGCCCACGAGGTCCACCGGGCAGCCCGGGGCACACTCAGGCGCGGGCACGCCGCAGTCGCCGAAGTCGTTGAAGCAGGCGTCTACGTTGCACTGCGGCTGGCATGTGTCATCACCCAACAAGTCATCGGGACAGCCCGGCGCGCAATCCGCGGGCGGATCGGCGCAGTCGCCGTTGTCGAAGCCACACGCGGCCACGTTGCACTCGGCATCACACTCGCCATCGGCCAGGTAGTCGAGCGGACACCCCGGTGCACACTCGCCCGGCTCGCCCACACAATCGCCCTGATCGAAGCCGCACGCCTGCACATTGCACGCGGCGTCGCAGACGCCATCGGCCAGGTCGTCGGGCGAGCAGCCGGGCGCGCACTCGCCGGGGGCGCCCACGCAGTCGCCGTCGTCGAAGCCGCAGGCCGCCACATTGCAGGCCGCATCACATGTGCCATCGGCCCGCTGCGGCGCGGCACACCCCGGGGCGCACTCGGCGGGTGTGCAGTCGCCTTCGTCGAGCGCGCAGGCGGGCACATTGCACGCGGGTTGGCAGGTGCCATCGCCCACGAGGGCGGGCGCGCAGCCGGGGGCACACAGTCCACCCGCGTCGGGGGTAGCCGCGTCAGGCGCGGCCGCATCGGGGCGGGCCGCATCGGGCACCCGGCCATCGGGCACCACACCTCGGTCCGGCGCCGCGCCGCGATCCAGGGGCCCCTCATCCCGGGTGGCGGCGTCCGCTTGTCCGCCGCCGCCGGTGTCCTCCCCCGTGACAGCTGTGCCCTCAACACATCCCACCAGGCCGGCCAGCAGGCCCGCCACCCAAAGACTGCGCATCACGCCCCCCTCCACGCACGCGCCCCTCGGCGCCGGGGGGAGTGTAGCTGCTTTTTTTGGCGGCCGCGCCTGCCCCTTCACGCAGATCGCAGGCGCAGGCGCGTCCAGCGGCCCGCGCGCAGCACCTGGCCGGGCACGTGGCACACCACCACCAGCCCCAGCCCAGCCAGCGTCTGCGCGGCACCCACAGGCAGGCTGTAGCGGAACGACAGCAGATACCCACCAAAGCCCGCCGCCGCACCCAACACGGGGGCCAACACCAGGGCCACCGCCACGCTGCGCGCGAGGGCCAGCGCCGCCACCGCGGGCAAGACCGTGAACGCGAAGGTGGGCAGCGCGCCCAGGATGCGGGTGGTCAGCGAGACGGCCAGCGCCAGCGAGGCGAACAAGACGAGGTCGAGCAGGCGCACCGGCATGCCACGAACCCGCGCCGCGTCCCGGGTGAAGGACGCGGCCGAGAAGCCCCGCCACCACCACACATGCAGCAGGCCCAACGCCAGGCAGCTGTGCCAGAGCAGCGCAAAGTCCTCCGGCAGGACCGCCACGGCCGTGCCGAAGAGCAAGTCACTCACATCGCTGATTTCATTAACGATTCGGGTACCCACCGCCAGCGCGCCGGCGGCCCCCACCAGCCAGATGGCCCCCAGGAGGCTGTTGGCGTGTTTGGCCTGGGTGCCGCCACCGACAAAGGGCACCACCGCCAACCCGGTCAGCAGGGTGGCCCCGAGCATGGGCGAGGCCAGCAGGCCGGTGAAGCCGAGGTAGAGCTTGCCATAAAACGCCAGCGTCACGCCGAGGCCGGCGGCCTGGGAGATGGCGGCGCTCAAGAACACGATGCGGCGCAGCACCACGTACACGCCGAGCAGGCCCAGCAGGGCACCGGCCACGGCCCCGGCGAGGGCTGGCTCGCGGAAGAGCTCCCAGCCGTCAAAAAACAGCGAGAGCGAGAGCGGTGGGTTCTCAGGCATGGACGTGCACCTCGTGGCCGGCCTCGGGCCAGAGGTGGCCGTAGCGCGCTTTGCAGGTGGCGCAGGACAACACAGCCGCGCGATCGCCGATCTCCACCACGCCGTCCTCCTGATCCACCAGGATCACGTGGGTCGCAAAGCGGGGCACGAAGCTCATCTGGTGGCTGGCCACCACCAGCGCGAGTTGGCGACCGTGGGCCAGCTCGTGCAGCAGGCCAAAAACCGCCTCCTCATTCATGGGATCCATGGCGCTCGTGGGCTCGTCCAGCAGCAGAATATGGGGCTCACCGGCCAGCGCTCGCGCCACCAGCACCCGCTGCTTCTGGCCCTCGCTGAGGTCCACAAACCGACGCCGCGCCAGGGCCAGCGTGTCGGTCACCTCCAGCGCCCGCGCCACCTGGGGCCGATCGAGCAGAAACGACGGCTTGAGGAACGACCAGCGGCGATCGAGCCCCTGGCGCACCACGTCGATCACCCGCGCGGGCACCGCCTCATCGTGCTCGCCGCGCTGGGGCACAAAGGACATCCGCAAACCGGGGGGTCGCTCGATGCGGCCCCCCACGCGGGGCAGCAGGCCCAGCAGCGTCTTGAGCAGCGTGCTCTTGCCGCCCCCATTGCGGCCGATCAGGGCCCAGATTTGGCCGGGCTCGATGGCGAAGTGGATGGGCGGGAGGAGGGCGCGACCGGCGTGGCCGACGCGGAGCGCCTGAGCGGTGAGGAGCGATGCCATGGGGGGAGCCTACGCCCACCCGCCGATGGGCGCCAGATGCAACTCAATTGCGGCTGCCACCTGGAGACAAAAAGCAAAGCGGCGCACAACCACGGTCCAACATACTGATACTTAAGCCTATTTTCCGAATACCCCCACCCGGTTTCCGCGCAGTTCCCGTGCAGAATCACCTCGCTCGCGCCGCTCTTTCGGGCGTGCCCATCGGATCGGGCGTGGGTGCAACCCGGTTCCCTTGATTCCAGGCAGACCCACAGTCCACTGTGGCACCCAGCGCAGCCTGCGGCGCGCTGCACACGGCAAAGGGGACAATGATGCGGTCGAATCTCAATCGGTGGGCCCTGGCCCTCGCCTTGGTGAGCTGGGGCTGTGACAGTGGCGGCGACGGCTCGGCGGACGGCGGCATGAACGCCGACGGCGGCGGTGCAGGCGGCGCGGGGGGTGGCGCTGGCGGCGCGGGGGGTGGCGCTGGCGGCGCGGGGGGTGGCGCTGGCGGCGCGGGTGGCGGCGCAGGCGGCGCAGGCGGCATGGGTGGCGCAGGCGGCATGGGCGGTGTAGGTGGCGCGGGTGGTGTCGGTGGCGCTGGCGGCGTCGGCGGTGCCGGTGGCGTGGGCGGTGCCGGCGGCGTCGGTGGTGCCGGCGG
>Ga0075163_10005656_pt1 | contig 16605 bp, 19 predicted proteins | sample JI1023141ADNA_FD_71478 | JGI IMG/M metagenome (GOLD analysis project Ga0075163, IMG submission 71478) | Wastewater effluent complex algal communities from Wisconsin, to seasonally profile nutrient transformation and Carbon sequestration -... | ecosystem: Engineered > WWTP > Effluent > Algae...
GAAGATACGTGTTTTTCTGACAATCCCACGTTTTTTTTTACCTAAACCTAGTATCATGTATCTATTATGTCCTTTATAAGTGGTCAAAGATGTTGTGTTTTACTAAACATATTGTAGTATAGTTGATATTAATTTACCATAATTATATGGCTATATCATTTTCACAAAATTACTTTAGAAATTCTGCAGGTGTTCAGTGGGAAATTTTGGGACGATTATCTTTAGATAATAGTTACCCTACTGGAGGTTATCTTATTGATCCTTTGCAGTTTGGCTTGTCTCAAGTCACTAATTTTTCGGTTACAGATAATGTATCGGGATATGGATTTGATTACAATGCTTCTTCCCAGAAATTACTAGTCTATCAATCAGGTACAGGTGGTGTGTTAGCTGCCCACAGCCATAGTCTTCAATCGGTATCTGATAATTTAGTCGTAGCTGTGTTTCGTGTGTATTATGATTCATTGGTAGGTGGTCCTTTTCAAGTAGGGGAAACGATAACTGGATCCATATCTGGACTAGCCGGTACCATCTCAGCAGTAGAAGCTACATATTTAGATTTTGCTGCAGCTACTGAACTTCAATATGGTGAAGTAATAACTGGGGGAACCTCAGGTGCAACAGCCAATACAATATCTTCTGGCACAGGCGTTGTGACACCTACAAGCCCTGTTTTTGCACTTCATGGTGTGAGTTACACTGATGATATAGGGTCGACATCTCCTGTTCCTGTAGGCGCAAGAGTGAATATTGTGCAAGGTTTGTCGCTTGGAAATCAAAGTTTAGGATGTCGTATCAATGCTGCTAATGATATTGAAGTCTGCCCAGATGCAGCCGATGGTGGAGTTTTAACATCCATCCAAATTGATTACATAACTGCATCTACATCTGCTGTAAGTGGTGGAACGGTTACAGGTGGTGGTGAAGTTCCAAATGCAACAGATTTAAGTGCGATTACAAATGTTGAATATCGAGTAGTAGGATTATAAATAAAAGGGAGATTTCTCAATGGCTTTAACTATTGATCAAAATAATTTAAAAAGAGTCAGCGAAGGTAATAAGGTTCGAATTCTAGCAAAAATCAATTTGGATAACTCCTACCCTACAGGTGGGTACTTAATTGATCCTGCAAGACTAGGACTCGCTCAATTACAATCCTTTATTGTAAACGATCAAACTGCTGGATATTCATACGATTTTGATTCCACTACAAGTAAATTAAAACTTCTATCAGTAAGTGGAGGTGGTGGACCAGCTACCTTTACAGGTTCTGCACTAGCAACACATACCCACGGAATCGGAGTCTTTACTGAAACACTCTTGCAAAGTATAGATAACTATATGACCACAGTAGCAGCTACCGGATTTTTCTCAGTAGGTGAAACCATTACTGGTGGAACTTCGGGTGCTACAGCAACTGTGAGCGTTGGAAATACAGACCCCGAATCAGATCTAGGTTTTACAGGATTAGTAGGGAATTTTAACATTGGTGAAGTTATTACTGGTAGCACAACTGGTTTCACAGCTATAGTAGCAACCCCAAGATTTACAGTTTATATACCTTCTTTCCCTGTCGCTTCTTTAATCGGTGGACGTAGAACCGGAGGATTAGATTATGGAAGATCTATTCCTTCAGGATTAGATGGCGTACCTACTCTGAATGTAGGTTTTTCAACATTAGTGGGAACCTTTGCACTTAATGAAACTATTACTGGTGGAACGAGTGGAAATACGGCTATTGTGTTTCGTACAATGGCTGGAAATTTGGTATGCTCTCAAATTCTTTGGACCGCAGGAGCAGGATTTACTTTAGGTGAAACCATTACTGGTGGAACTTCTGCCGCTACTGCCGTAGTCACTTCAGCCTCTTACGAAGATTTCTTAGGCTTTAAACCAATAAGTGCTGTGTTTCCAGGCGGTGCATTTTCTTTATACTTCCCATCTACCATCAACACCCCTTCTATTAGTGTAACCTATGTAGGCGTCAATGGATTAGCAGCTGTATCCGCTGGAACACCAGCTGGTACTATTACAGGTGGAGGTGGCGGTGGACCTGCAGTTGAAGTTCCGAACGCAACAGATCTTAGTTCCGTAGTCAATGTAGAAATAGAAGCAACAGGATTATAGGAGTATTTGATGTCTTTTTTAACAGATACAGTTAGCTATCAAACAGCTGAAGGATTACTGAATGGTAATCTAGCAGACCAAAATAAACTCTTCTATGGTGCGAGAGCCTTATTCCTAAGAGCAGTATATGGGTCTGCCTTTACATCTACATCCCCTGCAGCAGAATGGTTACAGACAAATCGTAGTTTTTTTTCTACTTCTACACAATTTAATTATGTCATTTCATCGATAACATTTCCCATTTTTAATGGGACTGTGTATTGTTGTTCTCCCACTGAATTACCTTTAATTACTGAACAAGCAGCAGCACAAGGAATAGAACTCAATTCAGAAACATTCGGATCATGGGTAGGAACTGGATCTCAAGAAACCTTTTATTGGTAGGTAAATATATGGCAGTCAACTATACTTTTGATGATATTACAAGGGGCTACAACGCCGTAGCTAATCTAAGAACGGATTCAAAAAATAATATTCTTGGCCAACCCACTATTGATGAATTGTATTATACAAGATTAGTATTATTCTTAATAATCCAATTACGAGCTCGCGGCGGCGACACTGGTTCACAAGGCCTAATAAGCTCTATTCCTTTAGCGGCACTAAAAAATGATACGGCGAGTGTGATAAGCGTAGTATATAATTCTGAAACATTTACGTGGGGTGCATCAGATGTCTGTGTAATGAGGCAGAATGAAGCGGATTTCTTTATTGAAAAAAGCACTTTTGCCGGTACTCCACTTACTCGTGTGCCTTTAAGTGAATTCTACACAGCAGGAAAACCTTGTTTCTTTTATTGGTAATATTTTATGCGTGGAAAGATCTCGGACACCGGAGTTCTATTCAATGGCTACGACCCTCATCCAGGACAATTAGAAGTCCATGATTCCGAAGCTCGTTACCGAGTTTGTATTTGCGGACGTCGTTGGGGAAAAACTACATTTGCCTTAAATGAAATCCTCAAAAATGCCTGGCTCAACAACGATCCTCTAGCAAGATGCTGGTACATCGGCCCTAACTACAGACAAGCAAAAACTGTAGCTTGGGAAATGCTTAAAAGCATAATTCCAGAACAAATTATCTCAAGCGTTAACGAAGCAGAACTAATGGTCAGACTGATCAATGGAAGTATCATTGAAATTAAGGGTGCTGATGCTCAAGATTCTCTTCGTGGTTCCAAGCTATTCTTTGTTGTATTAGATGAATACGCAACAATGAGATCCAGTGTATGGGAAGAAATCGTCAGACCTTCGATGGCTGACTGTAAAGGATCAAAAGCAATATTCATCGGCACCCCTGCCGGTATGCACAACCATTTTAAAACCTTATACGATGAAGCAAATACAGGCAAAAAGAATTGGCAAGCTTGGATGTTCAAAACAAGCGACAATCCTTATGTCGATGCCGAAGAATTAGAAGAAATACGTAAGACCACAGATGTGAATGTTTACAGGCAAGAGTACGAAGCCGAATTTGTCGAAATGGCCGGTGCCATCTTCCCAATGTTCAAGAAGACCATTCATGTGATGAATCCCACTGAACTCCCAGAACATTATGAACGAGTAGTAGGTATGGATTGGGGAATGAGAAACGACACTGCAGTCATATTTGCAGCTATTTCCGAACGTGGAGAGATCTTTGTTTATGATTTACTCTATGGTAATGGCAAAACCGTATCCCAATGGGCAGAAATCATCCGAAATCGCCATGATTTCATGAATATTACCCAGTGGATTATAGACCCTGCAGCACTGTCTCAAGCACGAGAATTTGGCAATTATGGCATCAATTTCATCTCTTATAACCCAGAAACACTAAAAAAGATTAACGATGTGCATATTGGCATCAACTTAATGCAGCAATACTTTTTAGAAGGTAAGATTAAGATCTTCTCTCACTGTGACGTACTGATCAAACAATTAGAACAATACCAATGGGAACCAAATAATTCAAAGATTGGTTTAGATCCTCGTCCTAAGCCATTGAAAAAAGACGATCATTCCGTGGATGGACTTAGGTACCTCGTTTCTGCACGTATGGCCTCTAAAGTAAAAGCTCAACAAAAATATAAAAACTTAAATCCCCAAAGTGAACTCTTTTGGCGCACACATAACAACGACATACCCGCTATCGCACGTCAACTTATGCCAATCGATCCTATGATGAGTGGTATAGATGACATCTACGGAACTAACGACATTAATTACCTATAATTATACTTAATTAAGTATAATATATTGCTAATATATATAATTCTCTGTAATACTATACCCATGCCTTTAAATTGCGAAGTTTGTCAGTCTAAAGAAGAAGAAATTCTTTTCTTAAGAGAAATGTTAAAGACGCTCGTCGCAAAACAAAAAGAAGACACTACCCCACTAAAACCTACGTACTTAGACGACTACGGACAAAAGCAAATCGCGGAAACGTCCACATTAGACCCAGATCACATTCTACAAACAGATTTTTTTAATGAGGTATTACCCGGATGACCACCATTACAATTCATTTGGGAAAAACTATGGATGGAGCCGCGGGTAATACAGGAATTGCGTCTGGTGGGCGCAACCCGACCCCAACCGCGCGCCTCATCCTTTACCCATCAGATTGTTCTACACCAGTAAAAGAATGGATTTCGTGTGTCTATTCTTCAACCGACTCCACAAGTACTAAAAAAGTAGATCAACTCACAAAAGATTTTAAAATTCCTACTCGCGGATACTCAACCAGCGCATTTAATACGTGGAAATTAGGAGAGGAAGACAAAGCCTCAATCTCACGTCTTCAGATGTTGACTGATCTTACTCCAGAAGAGAAAGCTCAAGGCGGAGAGTCATTTAATTCTTTTAAAAATAGAGTTGTTAAAGAGTTTAAAGCTTTAATGAAAGACGTAGAAGAAGAATGTTCAGAAACATCACTCCTAGTCGCCCCTCCCATGACCATTCAAATGATCTACGCCTATGTAGAGGCAAAAGAAGATAAGAAGACAAGCAAAGACTCTAACGACATAGACATAGAAGAATTTTACGAAGGTGAATTTAAAGATATTTGCCCCTACTTAGTCACTAAAAAAGGCGATGAATACGAATGTGAAGAGCTGCATGGAGAGGATTGCAAAAACGAGGATAAAGAGGAATACTAATGCCAGTTTTTGATATTGATTTTGAAAAAATTGACAGTCAAGATTTAGATGCAAAAGCCGCTGCGGCTGAAGAAGCATCTAAAATGGCTCCGTATTATCAAGAACGCATGGCCTATAACTGGATGCAGAACATCAGTTTTCTTTTAGGCGATCAGCACATTTTCTACAATACCATCTCTAAACAATTTGAGATTATTCCAACAAGCCGAGGTACAGATTATGTTCCCCGTCCTGTTACAAATTATATACAAGCTATTAGCTCTTCTATCGTTTCTGTTCTTACAAGAAATAAACCCAATGCGGACGTAAATCCAAATTCCAATTCCACAGAAGATATTGGAGCCGCTTCTATTGCCGCTATCGTCCAAGATGTTAAATGGGAAGACGACGACATGGAATCGAAGCTGATGGAAGCGGCTTTGTGGTCAGTATGCTGCGGAACAGTATTTAGAAAAGATTATTGGGATACAAGCTACGGAAAAGTCGTACGTGTTCCAATGACCCAAGAGATAGTTCATCAAGTATTAGATGACATGGGCCAAATTCAATTACTTACTAAAGATGAACCAGTTGTTGATCCTATGGACGGATCTCCGATGTTTAACGAGATTCCTTTAGGGGATTCTGCAGTAAACATTATTGATCCTTTTAGAATGGTAGTCGATCCTAATGCCGTTAATGATTCTGATATTTCTTGGATTATGGAAGTATCGGTACAACGTCTAGACTGGATCAAAGAAAATTTTGGCAAAGAAGGTAATGGTTATACCGGCAAAGGTGCAGAAGTAAAACCCGATCAAAACGTAAACACTATGGTTGAAATGAGTCAGCGTCTAAAGACTCTGGCAGGTAAAGGTTCTGGTCCTTACGGTGGAACATCATCTTTGCAACAAGGTTTAAAAAACGTAGCAGTGATTAAAGAACTGTACGTACGCCCTACAAAAGCATTTCCTAAAGGTCAGATGATTGTAGTCTGCAACGGTAAATGTCTCTACAGTGGGGACTCTCCTTACTATGACGGTATGCCTCAATCTTTTCATCCTTACTCAGTATTTCGTTGGGAGTTAGTTCCAGGAAGGTTTTGGGGGAAATCACTATTAGAAGATTTAATTGAACCACAACGTACAATCAATGCAATTGATTCTCTTGTCATTTTAAATCGCAAGACAATGGTGAGCCCTCAAAAATTAATTCCAACAGGCTGTGGAATTCCTAATGGTGATTGGTCAGGCGCTCCCGGCTTACAGATGGAATATCGCCCTGTAGGAGCCAACGGTGCAAAACCAGAAATTATTCCAGGCGTAGCTCTACCTCCTCAAGTGTTTCAAGAAAGACAATCGAAGGTAGAAGAACTTTATCGAATAGCTCGTACAAACGAAATTCTTCAAGGTATTAAGCCTTCAGGAGTAAGTACGTATTCAGCTCTTCAACTGTTACAAGAACAAAGCTATTCTGTTCTTTCGCCTCAAATTCACCGTTGGGAAAAGTTCATCGAAAAAGGTGAAACAAAAAAGATTAAGTTAATCTCTCAAAGATACCGAGAACCCCGTCCGGAATTCATCAATAAATTAAAAGCAATGAATAAAGAGATTGCCGATATTGATATAGCCAATTTCGTAGGTTCAGATCTGAGAGATAACTGTTCTGTGAGAGTAGAAGCAGGATCATCTATTCCTAGATCGATAGCAGCCCAACAACAGCAATTAAAAGAATTAGCTCAAACTGGAGTCCTTGGAGATTTAATCAACAATCCAGTGAACAAGCAAAAATTCCTAGAACGCTTAGGTGTTAAAGGTTTTGATTCAGATTTTGAAGCAGATGTGAAGCGAGCCCAGTGGGAAAATGACATGCTAGATGAAGGTATTGGCGCAGGAACTGCCGTACTACCGTACGAAAATCATACCATTCATATTCAGATCCACATGAACAGAATGAAAGAGCCTTCGTTCATGAAAGCGGATCCTGCCGTGCAACAGCAATACATACAGCATGTAGAAACTCACAACATGTATCAGCAACAAGCAGCGATGCAGCAAGCTCAACAAAACGCACTCATGCAAGGAAATTTACCAGCCAACATGTCGGGGGACATGTTGAATAGAAACCAAACACCATTATCCGCTGGAGGAGATCCTCCTGCACAAAATGCAGAGGAACAAACCGAGGCATCACCGGAGACGGCGTAAAACATCAGATAATGGCAATGAAAGGGAAATAGGGGATGTTAGAATCAACCACCACCACAGACGTTAATACCACTTCAGGAGAATCGTCTACTCCAGATGTAAGCCAAAATGTTGCACCAGAGCCTACTAATGAGCAATCGCTTGTGGAAGCGTTAAAATCCGAAAATGCTCCTGAACAGGATCAGAGGCAGCATGAAAAGTATGTGCCCTATGACAGATTTCAAGAGGTCATTAAGGCCAAGCAGGAACTTGAATCTAAAATGACTGCTCAAGAGTATCAAGACTACCTATTATGGGACAGAGCTGTAAAAGCTGACCCTAATATGGGAGCCGCGCTAAAGCAGGCGATGATTGACTACCATCAAGGTACTCAAACACCGCAGCAACAGCAACTCTTGCAGCAACAGAATATGATTCCGCAAGATCCTAATGACCCTATGTACCAAGTGCAGTCGGTTATTCAGGCACAACAACAGCAGTTGCAGTATTTAATGCAGCAGCAAACGCAAGCAACGTACAAACAGTACGAATCGGAATTTAACAATAAGTTATCCGCGCTTAATGTTTCAGATCATTGGAAAGGTATTTATAGAAATGCAGTGGAACAAGCAGTTGTGAGTATGAATCCGAACGCTCTCGCATCTTACGATGGCAATCTGATTCAAAAAGCAATCGATCATGTTCATAAGCAAATCGAAACTCTACAACGGTCTGAAAGAGCATCCTATGTAAAGGATAAGAGCAAGGATAACTTGCCTCCTTCGACTTCAGGTTCAGGGGCAACCCCTCGGGTAGTAAACGGAGATAACTCTCCCGATGCTAGACGAAATGAATTTCTGGAATTGTTGAAGGCACAACAATAATTAGGAGCCTCACATGGCAGTAGATTTTAGTTCCATCAGTGGTTACCTCAAACGAGTGTATTCCCCTGAAAAAATTGAAGATCAGCAAAACAGACAATACATTACTTGGTCAATGATCCAAAAAGCTCCTGAAAAACCTTCAGGTCTTGGATTCTTTGGCTCTGTATTGTTAGCAGGTAACCAAGAAGGTTTAGGTTCTCAAAACGAACTTGAAAATCTTCGTCAGTCTGGTGCTCAAAGAACTCAACAGTTCCAAATCAACAACAAGATCTTAACTGACACCATTCAGTTTTCTGGTCTTTCTTTAGATTTGGCAAAAACTAACGTTGAGTCTTTCGCAAACACTCTTACTTTCCAAATCGAAGAATCAATGACCGATTCTTTTAAAGAATTGAATGGTCAGCTCTTCCGTGATGGTAGTGGTGTTATTGCTCGTGTAGCAGCTATCGCCGCACCCGGTGCAACTGTTATTACTTTCAATAACGTTCAATACATTAAGCAATTTGAAAAACTGGATATCTTTGATGCTGCAACCAACACTGTTCTTGAAGTTGATGGAAGCCAAGTTATCGATATTAACATCGTCACTAACCAAGTTACTTTAGCTACTCCCATTCCAATCGCATTGGCAGTAAACGATTTCGTTTACCGAACTAAAGTTCACACTGGTGCTCCTGCAGACGGTAAAGAACTTGCTGGTCTTCGTTTAGCAGTAGATGATGGAAGCGTATCTGCAACCTACGAAGGAATTCCTCGTACCGGTGCTGGTGCATTTCCTAACTGGAGAGGTATCATCGTTAACGCAGGCGGCGTGAACTTAAGTAACGACCTTTTGCAACGTACCATTATGAGAATGAAAGTTGCTGGATCTGCAGAGCCAGATATGCTCGTCGCTCATCCTCAACAAACTCGTAAATACTTAGACATCGTTACTCCATTAAAACGATTTGATAAAACCGGTAATCTTGACTCTGGTTATACCAAACTCGAATGGAACGGTCGTCCTTGGATGGAAGACACTGATTGTCCCGTAGATGCAATCTACATGATCAACAAAAAATACTTCCGTAAGTATGAAATGAGAGGTCTCTCTCTTGATGATCAATCAGGACAAACCTTGAAATGGAATCCAGGATTCGATGGATTCATCGCTTACTTAAAATACTATGGAAACCTTGGTTCTCAACGACCTAGCAACTTAGCTCGTTTAGAAAACTTAGTCGTTCCTACGTTCTAATTAAGTTAAATATTGTGGGGGCGGTTCAATCCGCCCTCATTTTAAATTGGAGGAAATTCAAATGGCTTTTACAGTTACAGTTTTAGACAGATTTACTTCTGGCGGAAAGTTCTATGAAAAAGGAACTTTCGTAAATGATGGTGGATCTACTGGTGGAACGATTACTCCTCAGCAAACCGGAAATGGTTTGAGTGCAGGTATTCGTGAAATCTATGATTCTATGTTTGGGGCATCGGGCGCAGCAATAGCAGAATCGTATTCTAACGGTCGTCAAACTGTTACGATTACAACTCCTGCAAACGCTACAGGCATCTATATGTTGTCTGGTTACGGAGCTTAGTTTCTAAAAAATCAAAGGGGTCGATTTCGGCCCCTTTATTTAAAAAAGGATTTGTAATGGGGTTGATAGTTCTCACCGACAAAACAGTACCAACGTATGACGAGTATTACCTGAAAAAGGTAAAAGAGTATGACGATAAACTAGATATTTATTGGAATGAAGAAAAAGAACGCTGGGCACTTAGGCGATATGCAGAAAATGCTTGGCATCATTGTTTTTTCTTAAATGAAGACGATGGTTCATACAGACCAGTAGATAATAGAATCCTAGAGGACATCTGGGAATGTGACTTATGGAAAAACTTTGGCAATGATGAAAATGCCGGAGGTAAACTCCATGAATTTATTCAAGCGAAAAGAGCTGAAGCAAATTTAAAAGAAAAAAATTTACGCGCCGAGTATTTAACTTGGTACAATAAAGAACATAAAAAAGATTGGGCTGTAGCTATAGAAAATATGCGCAGCAAACGTTTAAACGATTCACCGAATAACACTAAATAAAGGACAATATGCAAGTATACAATCCCACCAGGAAAGATATCAGCCAAGACTATAACTTAAGAAACTACATCATTAAAGCAGGCGAGTCCCGCTATGTTAGTGATGACGCAGGAGAACATATCTTAAGAAAACGAAAATGCGACGGACTGGTATCTCTCGAATATACTGAAAAAGAAGAGCAAGCTTACGGATCTATTGCAGCATTTAAAAAGGCACAGGCCAAAGTCGGTTTAAACAATTTAAAAAGTTTTTTGACTGAGTGCATGAGACAAGAAGCGTACGGAGTAAAAGAAAGTATTGAAAAAAATGCTTCTCCTGAAATTGCAATGCACTTCAAAGTAAAAGAATTTGAGCAAATGATTAAAGACGTGGAATCACAAATTCAAGAAGTTCCAGGATCTGAACTGATTGTAGTTAAAGCAGAATCTGATCCTAAGATGGTTCCCGTTAAAGCAGTAAGACGACCACGTAGAACTCGCGCTCAAATGAAAAGAGCAGAGACTATGATGAAAAAAGCTGATTTGGCAATTATGCCAGATGAGGTTCAAACAGGAGCCTAAACTAAATGGCTACGCTTTTAGAATTAAGAACAAGAGTAAGAGACTATCTTGATGAGCCATCCGCAGCTTTTTGGACAGATGCTCAACTCAACAATTGGATTAATCAAGCTTACTTCTTTGCGTACATGGAATTCGTACAGGCGTTTGAGAACTATTTTGCCACAGTAGTATTTCAAAATATTACGGCTGGAGTAGATACCTATGCCTTACCTGCCAACTTTGATAAATTCAGATTATTAGAACGCGTAATAGACAACTCGGTTACTATTCCTCTTCAGGAATATAATCGTATTGAAACATCAAACTTACTCTCTACCTTCTCAGCAACTAATGCCTACTTACCTACTTACAGATTTGTAGGCCCTAACTTTGTTTTAGAACCAATGCCTCAAGTGACTGTCGTTAATGGATTGCGCTTAGAATACGTACCGGGAGCTGCTCCATTGGTTGCAGACGGAGATTCGCCTGTCTCTACATTCCTCAATCAATGGCAGGAGCTTATTGTTCTGAAAGCAGTAGTCTCGGCAAAACTCAAAGAAGAAATGACTGGTAATCAAGGGGCAGATCTAGGTCCATTCCAAGTGATGTTAGAGACTTGGGAAAACAAAGTGAAGGATGCAATTGCTCTTAGATCTCAAAGTAGAAAATACACAGAACCGTTTGGTATCGATGAGACATCAAATTATTATTATCCATAAAAAGGGGATATTTCAATGGCACAATTTTACGACACACGTATAGTATTCGAAGGATCACTTCCAGCTGCTGGAGCAACATTCACCACTGATCCAGTACCATTCAATACTTATGCAGATCTTACTGTTTTACTGAACTATGAGCGAGGGGCTGCGGGTGGAGCGATAAATATAGTTACGGAAGTCTCTCCAGATAATGCAGCAGGCGGATTTACTTATTATGCAATTGGAGAATCCCAATCTGCAGTCATAGTACCAGGAGCAAACGTTATTATAAACACACAACGATCTTCTCATACCTATACTTCGACCAGTGCAAGTATAGAAAACGTGACATTACCTACACAACCGGTTGTCGGACAATGGGTAAGATTTGTCATTCGAGAAAGCGGAGTTCCCGCAAATCCAGGACAATGTCGTATTGTAGCATTTTTAAGAGGCAATCAATAATTTCTTGAGGACTGTTTTTACATGACTCTTCCATTACAAAATTATGAGTTAATCAAACAAAGCTTTGCTGTAGGAGGGATTAACTTAAAAACTGCAGTGACTTCATTGGAAGATAATGAAACGCCGTATTGTACAAATATGACGTATGGGAATGTCTTTGGGATTCAGTCACGCAAAGGATATTCTAGGATCACAACAACCACAGGCCCAGTGACAGGTATCTATCAATTGAAGCGTTCCAATGGAACAAGCTATACTTTTCAAACATCAGGCACAAATATTTATAGTGTTGTTGGATCTGTCTCCGCCAGTATCTTTACTCCAATAACTTCAGGGGCATTTTTTGATTTCTCTACATTGAATGATTATGCATTTCTAGTAAATGGAGTTGATACTAATCTTAAATACAACGGTACAAATTTCTATGCTCTAGGATTACCTACCCCCACAGGAGTAGTAGGACTGACAGGTCTTGTAGCAGGATCAATACCTGCTGGAGTTTATCAATACAGATATGTGTTTGTAAATTTGGATGGAGAAGAATCAAATCCATCTCCTGCGTTTACTGTAACAATACCAGCAGGACCAGACCAAAATATACAACTATCAGCAATATCAACATCACCTGCGCCTTTTGTTGGATCTCAACAAATTGTGTCACGACGTCTATATCGCACTGAAGTTGGCGGTACTACATTTTATAGAGTAGACACAGGTGTTTCTTTAAACGATAACGTCACTACTACGTACACCGATTCAGCATTAGATTCTGAGTTAGGAATAGAACTAGAATTTGATAATGACGCCCCTGCTGTGCTGTCAATGATTGAAACTCACAAGGATAGATTGTTTGGTGTAGATCCTAATTTTCCTTCTAACTTACTTTTCTCCAAACAATATCGTCATGATCAATGGCCTATACTCAATAGTATTCCAGTGGGATTAGATGATGGAGATGTGATTACGGCACTTGTGTCATTCTTCGATCAATTGGTTATCTTTAAAAGAAAATCTATTTACGTCTTATCAGGTGATCAAAATATAAATTTCTCATTACAAAAAACACAAACAGACGATCGTATAGGTGCGCTTAATAATCGAGTTCCTGCTGTAATAGGAAATAAACTATTCTTTCTTTCTGAGCGTGGAGTGTATTCCTTTGATGGTCTTCGAATAAATTATGAGTCTACAAAGATAGAACCATTTTTTGACAACCAAAGCTTGGGATCTCAAGTTTCATTCAATTGGTCACAAGAACAATATGCGTGTGCAATCAATTATAAGAACGCTGCTAAAAACTGGTATTTTCTTTGTGTTCCCTCTCAATCCAATCCAGAAAACAATTTCGTTGTAGTCTACGATACAGTGATTCAAGCTTGGACTTTCTTCACTGGAATTTATGGAAACTCACTCGCAATAATAGAACAAAACGGAAGACCTTTTCTTTGGTCAGGAGATCAAGGTGGAAGGTTATGGAAACAAGATGATACCGACAGTGATGGATATACTCACGTTGCAGCATTAACAACAGGGCCCAACACAGCAAGCACCCTCACAGACACTGCATTAGCAGTAAGAATAGCAGCATCAACAGCCACAGGAGCCGCAACAATAACAGATGCAGCTTTTGGTGGCGTAGCTCTTAATCAATATGTAAACTATCAAATCTATATAAGTAGTGGAGCGGGTATTGGACAAGTAAGAACCATAACAGCCAACACCGCAAGTCCAGTAACATTCACGGTAGCTCCAGCATGGACAATTGTTCCAGCACCAGGAGATCAATATATTTTGGGTGGTCTTCCTGTAAATCAGTTAGATGGCGTACGTGTTAAGATCGTTGACGGATTAGGTGAAGGACAAATTAGAACTATATCCACAAACACGCCGATACAAATCACAGTCACATCAAATTGGAATACAACACCAAACGCCACATCAAGATACTCAATTGGGTTCATAGAAAAAGAATGGAATAGCAAGTGGATCAATTACAATAATCCAAATAATTATAAGCGTTTGGTTTTCGAGCAATTCAATCTCGCAAGAGAAAATGGCCCACTATCAAACTTAGAAGTTACTACAGCATTTGATTTTTCAGAAGTAGCAGCGGAAACGATTTTTACTAGCTTAGTATCATTATATGGAAATGGAGCGCTTTGGGACGTTGCTTTATGGGACGTTGCTCTTTGGCAAACCATTCAATATTTCAATGCACGAGTACGTATGCAAAGTGGGCACATTCATATGTATGCTAAACTAAAATTATATAACGATGTAGGCGGGGAACGAGTCACTGTAAATAGTATTACGCTCCAGTATCAAGTGAAAGGGATTCGCTAATGTTGATTAAAAGCGGGCTGACCTATCAACAAGTGGAACCCTATGCGTTTAACAACGAACTGAAATTAATTAAGCAAGTAGTCAATGGATTGATTCAATTTGGGGACATACAAGGGAATAATAAAAATTTATATGGGACAATGGCACAAATCACATTTCCATTAGCCAATACAGATTTAGATATTTCCCACGGATTAATAGATGCACCTTTAGGATATTTAGTCTTACGAACATCTAATGGCGGAGTGGTGTACGATGGGTTTCAGCCTTGGAGTAAAACAAAGATTTATTTACGATCAACGACAGCAAACAACGAAGTCACAATATTTATTTTAGGATAAAATATGTCTATTGTAACAAAACCCTATACGTTTCCTCTAACAAGCCCAGTCATCCGATCAGCAGAAGTAAATGCCGATTATGATGTTTTATATAATGATTATAACGGAAATATAAATAACGATAATATCGCGCCAGATGCAGGTATAAGGTATGATAAATTAGTACCAATGAGTGGAGACGCGACAATTACCGGCGCAGGAGTAATTACTGTCACAGGAAGTGGTTCTGGTCTTTTGCCAATAGGCACCATTGTTCCATTTTATGATTTTAATGGAGCGTTGACTTTCAATACAGCTCTTTGGAGATATTGTGATGGTAGTGTTCTTGCCTATCCAGCCAGCCCTTTAAATGGTCAAACACTTCCAGATTTATCCGGCAGATATCCAGTCGGTTTCGGCACAGATGGTGGTGGTAATATTGGAACAGCTCCGTGGGCTACTGCACCAGTAGGTAACGCAGGAAACACAGTCAATTTACAACATAGCCATACAGTAGCAGGCCACACTCATACAGGACCCAGTCATACTCATAACGTAACAGCGCATACCCATTCTATCTCTGTCGACGGGGATCATGCTCATACAGGTCTTACAGACGTCATATCTAATAACACCGGTTTTGTCGGCTCTCAACAAGCGATTATGGATGATGATGGAGTAATTAAAACCACACATCATTTTGCAGTTGACGCAGGGGTACATAACTTTGAAGGCCAACATAGGCATGGAATATCTACAGACGGTTCACACAACCATACAGCCGCTACAGGTGCGGCATCGCCTACAACGGATGCTTCTGGAACAGGAGCAACAGGCAGCGCGGCACCAGGTACAAACAATCAACTTTCATCTACTCAAAACATTCAACCTAGTTCAATTCGTGTAAGGTATATTATAAAGGTATTGTAATGATCACAGGCGAAAAAACAGTATTAGTTCCATTTGATAAACATAACTGGGCGGACATGCAACGCTGGTTATATGATGAGGACTATAAATACTTTTTTAAAAATATTCCTGAGTTAATGACACCCGAACAACTCAGCATGTTTCCGCAATTGATGGGAATGAATATTTTAATGATTTACGAAAAAGGACAATATTTAGGATCAAAGAATTTAAACTTTGTACCACAGCCTATCGGATTTGTAAGTTGGGATAATATCAGGCTCTTAGCAAAGACATGTGATTTTGGAATAGTAGTAGATAAGGAATTTGCAGGCAAAGGATTATCCACTTGTTCGGTTATGATGCTTCTCAATTACTTATTTAACAGACTTGGATTTCATAAGGTGATTGCAGCAACTGCAGAAGCAGCGGACAAAACAAACGAAAAAGTAATAGCGAATTTAGGAATGACATTTGAAGGAATAAACAGAGAGCATTTCTTCTTAGATGGTAAATGGCACAACGAAAAACGATGGTCGTTATTGAAAGATGAATTTGATTTAGTATATAGTAACTATATACAAAAAAAAGGAGATTAATATGGGTGGTAAAGGCGGAGGAGGATCAGCTCCTTATCAAGAAGAATTAGCAGGAATGTTTGCCGGTCAAAATATGATGAATATGGCTGCAAGAAATCCAAACGCAGCAAGTATGTTTAGACCAGGTTCTAAATTAGGGGATTCGTATAAAGATTTATTTGGAACAAGTAACTTACCCGCACAGCAAACATTTCAATTGCCAAATCTAGGTATCGCCTCAGAAGCAATGAGTAGAGTGTATGGAACTCCTCCTCCTAGATTTTCAGCACCCCAACAACAGCAATGGGGATTAACCAGAGCACCAGTGCCTCCACCAGGAGCACCGCCAGCACAA
>Ga0075163_10005657_pt1 | contig 16605 bp, 10 predicted proteins | sample JI1023141ADNA_FD_71478 | JGI IMG/M metagenome (GOLD analysis project Ga0075163, IMG submission 71478) | Wastewater effluent complex algal communities from Wisconsin, to seasonally profile nutrient transformation and Carbon sequestration -... | ecosystem: Engineered > WWTP > Effluent > Algae...
TGGAGCTGGTCTCGGGTGTAACCGCCGTCCGCCGGGGCCAGGGAGGAGAGCAAGAGCATTGCGAGGAGCGTGGGCATCGTCGTGACCTGCCTAAATTGCCGCCGGGACCTTGATGACGAGCGTCAGGGTGGTGCTGCCCTTCGCGGGCTTCTTCAAGGGCTCCAGCCCGTTGAGCTTGGCGATGACGCACTGCGCGATCGAGTTGTCCTGGCTTATGCGTGTGGGTACGACCGTGTTCTTGACGAGATCGGCCGCGACCTTCACCGTCACGTCGCCGCCGCGGCCCCCGCGGCACGCCTTCCCGATCTTCTTGCCGGCGGCCTCGAGATTCCGTCTGGCCTGCTGCTCCGGGGTCTCCGATGGCGGCGGGGGTCTGTTATCGGTAGGTTGTGGCTCGGCGATCCGCCCGGGTTTCTTCGATGGATCACCAGGGGCGGGCGGCGTGGGCGGCGGGGTGACGATCGGCGGCGCGGGCGACGGGGTGACCATCGGCGGCGTGGGCGGGGTGACGGTCGGCGGCGTGGGCGGCGGGGTGACGGTCGGCGGTGTTGGGATCACAGGCTCGACCGTTCGATGCTTCTTGACCTGAGCGACAGCACCATCGCTGACCACCCGGAACTCCCGCTGCCCCTCGGGCGGGGGCTGGCGATCGACGGTCACGATGTCACGCACCCACTGCATCAGGAGCATCGTGAGCACGCCGGCGGTGACGAGGCTCAGCGCAAAGCTCGCGGCGCGCAGCAGGAACAGGGCCCGCGGTGGTTCAACCTCGTAGTATCGCGGGGTGGGATCCTCGCGAGGTCGGCTCACGAGCACGCTCGCTGGGGTCTCGCCCGGCGGGCGCTGCCACTGCGATTGCAGCGCGTCCGAGAGGGCGCGCACGCTGTCGAAGCGGTCCTCGGGGCGCTTGGCGAGGGCCCGTAGCACGATCTCCTCGATCGGCCCCGGGATCTGGGCCTCCGGGCATAATTGGTGCAGAGATACGGGCTTCAGGTCGACGTGCATGCGCAGCACCTCGAACGAAGATTTGGGCGAGAAGAACGGCAGGTGGCCGGTCAGCATGCGATACATCATCACGCCGAGCGCGTAGACATCGATGCGGTGGTCGAAGGGCTGGCCGGTGGCCTGCTCGGGCGCCATGTACTCGGGGGTCCCCGGGGTGCCCTGCGAGAGCCGGGTCTCGGGCGCCGCGGCGTCGCGCAGGTCGAGCGCGTCGCGCAGGACCTTGGCGACGCCGAGGTCGAGCAGCTTGACGGTCGCCAGGCCGCTGCGCCCGGGCTGGGCGACCAGGAACACGTTCCCGGGCTTGACGTCGCGGTGCACGATGCCGTGCTGGTGCGCGCACGCAAGGGCCTCGCAGACCTGGGAGACGATCGCCACGACCTCGGGCCAGGCGATCGGTCCGGGCACGCGGTGGATCCGCTCGCCGAGGGACTCGCCCTCGAGCAGCTCCATGACGAAGTAGACGAGGCCGTCGTCGCTGCCGAAGTCGGTGACATCGACCAGCTGCGGGTGGCGGATCCTCGCCGCGCTGAGGGCCTCCTGGCGGAAGCGGGCGATGTAATCCTCGATGTGCGAGAACTGCGGGTTTAGCACCTTGACCGCGACGCGCTTGTCGATCTGAAGGTCGGTCGCCTCGTAGACGGTGGCCATACCGCCGTAGCCGATCCGCCGCACCAACTGGTAACGGAGCCGGAGGGTCGTGCCCGAGAAGTCAGAGATATGCATGGGGATCGGTGGCTCCGCGGGTGCGAGGTTAAAAGCGGCCGGTGAGCGTGAGACCGACGGTGTGCGGGCGGACGAGGCCGCCGAGGGCGAGGTGACGGCGCTGGCGCCTCTGCGGCAGCGCGACGCGCACGAGGTGGCTGAGGCCGGTTCCAGCGATCAGCGCCGCGCCCGCACCGAGCATGGCCGCGGAGAACCCTCGATGCAGACGTTGAGATTCAATTTTTTCCTCGAACGAGGCGCACGGGTCAGGGACGGCGCTGTCTCCCTCCTCAGAGGAACCCACGAGCGTTGGTTCAGTCTCCTCCGGCGACGGGCAGTGATCGTATTTTTGAAACTTACCCCACGCGATCAGGTGATAAAGGAGCCCTGCGAAAGCGACCGCGCCGCCAGCTCCGAGCTGGAGCCGATGACGGCGCCGTGTCGCCGGCAGGGTCTCCAGGCCGGCCGCCGCGCCCAGGCCGATCGCCGCGCCGAGTAGGCCAGAGCCCGCGCTGATGTTGCGGAGCGATTCGTCGACCGTGGTCGGGGGCTTCTCGGTCACCGTGAGCACGACGATGCCCAGCAACGCGACCCCGCCCGCGGCGCCGCCGAGGCCCAGGGTCAGGCGCGAGACGTCACGCTCGGGCGCGTCGAGCCCGACCTGCCTGTTCGAACCCCGTGAGACCGGCAGCAAGATCTGGCCGGGCGACTGCCTGACCTCCAGCGGGGCGCCGACCGGCGAAAATTCGGGGACCTCCGGGGCCGGGCTCAGTCGCAGGGTCCATGCGCCCGGAGCGAGGTGGAGCGTGAAGCTGCCAGGCGTGATGTCGGCGACCAGCGCGGCGGGGATGGCGAAGGACTCCGGCGCGGCGCCGTCGTTGCGCTCGCACGAGAACGTGGCGGCAGGCCCGAGCACATGGTCCGGCGTGACGACCACGGTGGTGGCGACCAGGCGCGCGCGCATCGCTTCGAGGCGTGGTCGTAGCTCGGCACGCTCCTCCTCCTCGATGCCCTCGCTGGCGTCGTAGCGGGTCCACAGGGCGAGGGCCGAGGCGAGGTGCCCGGCGGCTTCGCGGGCGGCGGCGGCGTTATATAGATACTTCGGGATCCCGTGGTCCTGCCAGAGCCGCTCATACTGGCGAGCGGCGGCGACGTACTCGCGCTCGCCGTAGAGCGCGCGGGCGCAGCTGCTGCGCGTGCGCTCGTCGGGGCGCGCCGCGGCGCAGGGGTCGTCACCGCGAGCGTGCGCAGTCGTGGCGCAGTCGCCGGAGAGCAGCAGCGCGGTCAAGACGTGTCGGCCGTGCGCGGTCATGACGCTCAGTCCTTGAGCCGCAGCACGCTGTCGACGCAGATGGCCACGCCGTTCGGGCTCTCGCAGCGCTTGCCCTCGGGACAGCGCAGGCAGGCGCAGCGGCAGTCGCAGCAGTCGTCCGCGGACTCGCCGAGCTCACAGACGCCGTTGCCGCAGCGCGCGGGGCTCGGCTTCTGCGGCTTCTGCGGCGGTGGTGGCAGAGGTGCGGGTGGCTCGCGGGTCTGGACCGAAGTGCTCGGGCGGGGCTTCTTGCAGTAGGAGGACTTGAGCTCGCCGCGCAGGTTCTGGACGATCTCCTCGAGCTTGAGCAGGTCCGCCGCGGACAGCAGCTGGGTGTAGACGACGCGCGCGCGCTGCTTGCAGTCGTACACCAGGGTGACGGGCAGGCCGCTGTCCGGCGGCAGGAGTTTGTGCTCGCGCAGGGCGTCGACCACGGCGCCCTGCCGCGGGTCGACGAAGAAGCGCGAGCCCGCGGGCATGAGGCTAGCGAACTTCGAGTGGGCCCATACGGGGTCCTTGTCGTCGATCAAGATCGGCGTGAAGCGGACATCGTCGCCCCAGGCGTTGCGGGCCAGCAGCTCGCCGAATCCCGGGAGCTCCTGCTTGCACGGCTCGCACCAGGTGGCCCACAGGTTGACGATCGTCACGGCGCTCGCCTCGATCGCCGTGTCATCGACCTTGACGGCGCTGATGCGCCCGTCAGGGAGGATCTCGTCGAGTTTGAGGGCGAGCAGACGCGGGGTCTTTTTGCCGCGTTTGGACTCCTCGAGCTGCTGCTTCTCCTCCTCGCTCAGGGACGGGTCGGATGCGGCCTCGGGCACCTGCGCGGCCCCCGGGGCGTCGATCGTGGGGGGCAGGTCCTCGTCCACCTCGCCGAGGCCGTGGAGCTGATAGAGGCTGGCGACGATGATGAGCACGAGCGCCGCGGTGCTCGTGGTGTAGATCAGGCGACGACGACGGTAGACCTCCGGGTTCCACGAGGTCTCGCCGGTCGACTGGGTCCGCGGGAGATCGGGCAGGTCATCGGGGGCCCCCGCGAGTGTGAGCGGTGTGACGATCTCGGTGGAGGAGGTCCGGGCCGCGACTGCGCCCGATGCGGGCCGCGTCTGGATATGGACGTTCTCGGAGGTCTCCGCCGGGTCGGCGCCCGACTCGGGCCGCGCCGGGGCGACGGCGTGCACGATCTCGGTGCCCGGGGTGGAGGACCGCTCCGGGGGCCTGGCGATCTGCGTCTCCTCGCTGCGCGCCGGGGCGAAGGCGGCCCGGTCGGTCAGTCCCTCGACCACGCTGATCATGATCTCCGGGTCGGTCGACTCTCCGTCGGTGGACTCGCCAGCGCTCACGGGACCACCACGCCGGCGTCAGGGGCCTTGCAGGAGATCGGGATGATGAACACGACCTGGTTGATCTGCCCGCGGAGGTCGTTCTTCACCCGGGCGCCGAGGTTGGCGAAGCCGGGGAGCTTGGCGCGGAGGTTCGCCTCGGCGACCTCATCCCACGCGATGATGCGGTTGGCGTAGTGTTTGATGAAGAAGTCGGGCTGCAGGACCTTCTTGCCGCCGAGGATGGTGGTGCGGAGCTTCGCGCGGACGGCGGTGCTGGCGGACGGGCTCCCCGCGGCGCTGACGAGCCACTCCGTCACCTTGGCGATGCGCTTGCGCGAGTAATCGAGGTCCTGGTTGACGTTGGTGGTGGGGCTCGATCGGCCAATGAGGAGGACGTCCTGCGCGTCGCGGATCGCCGCGGCGACGTGCGGGGCGGACAGCATCGTGATGTAGTGGTTCCTCTGCTCGGCGCTCGGCCACTCGCGCTTCCCGTCGATCGACGGCGCGCCGCTCGGGAAATGAACCGTGATGGTTCCGGGGAAGGCGGTGACGATCTGGTCGAAGTCCGCAGACTTCACGATGAAGTCCTCGAGCTTGTCCTCGGGGCAGTTGTGAATGTTCCCGCAGGTCTTGTAGACCTCGGCCAGGAGCTTCTGGACCGCCGGGAGCTCGCAGGCGGGGGTGGGCAGGTCGGCGCTGCACACCTGGTCCTGGCAGGTGAGCGGCGGCAGGCAGCGACAGCTCGCCCCGCTCGTGTCGCAGGAGTCACCGACCTGGCAGGTGTCGAGGGCCGGGACGGGGACGCAGTTGCTGCCCATGCAGGTGTAATCGGCGGGGCAGCCCTCGGGGTCGCCCTCCACGCACTCGGCGGCCTGGGTACCGGGCGGCGGCGTGCGTGTGTCAATCAGGGTCACGACCATCTGCAAGAAGGCGGTCGCGGTGAGGGCGAGGGTGGCGGCGATGGCCAGCATGACGCCGACCATGTGACGGGCGGCCCGCGCCTCGTGCGGGGCCGAGTCGCGACGGATCGCGGAGCCGCCGCGGCCCACGAGCGTGGCGTCGGGGCTGCGGATGGAGGACTGGGTCCCGGGTTCACGGAGAGGCGACATCATTCGCTCCAATGGGGGGCTCGGTGACGAGGCGGCGGCCCTCTTGCAAGATCTGCTCGCGGGTCAACTCCTTGTTGCCCTCGACCTGGGCGACATCGGGGAGCGCCTGACCGTCGGCGTCGTAGGAGGTGATGAAGGTGACGGGCGGGGCGAAGACGCCGCGGCCCAGGATGAAGCTCGTGTGGCGAGCGATGTGGGCGGTGACCTTGCGGTCGTTGTTCACGCACGCGTAGAAGGGGTGCGCATTGCTGTCGGTGATTCCCTCGATGCCGACGGAGCTCGCGGCCTCGCCGATGCTCTCCTCGGTGAAGAAGGGGGTCTTGCCGCGGTCCTGGAGGTCGAACAGGGCCGCGACCATGGGGACGCCGGCGCCGGGTCGGAGCTTCTCGGCGCACTCGGCGGCCCTGGCGGCGAGACACGAGTAGTGGAGGTCGGCCTGCTTGCTGTTGCCGCGCTTGAACGAGGCCATGCACTCGCCGGTGCGGGCGAAGTGGTAGAGCTCGAGGGCATAGGCGTCGGGGTTGGCGGTGACGAACTTGTGCCAGGCCACGAACTCGTCGCGGCAGTGCGGGCACGCGAAGTCGACGAAGAGGCTGACGTGGGCCGTGAGCCGCGGGCCCTGCGGGCGGGTGCGGAGGTTGGTGTCCGGGAAGCCTGTGTCGTGCACGCGGCACTTCGCGTCGAAGTCGGGGATCGCGGCGCCGCGGCGGTAGAGGACCATCTGGACCGAGACGAGGGCGACGAAGGCGAGGCCGGTGAGCACGAGGAGGCCGCCTTGACGCGGACGCCAGGGCACGAACAAGGCGCGCAGACCGGCGCGATGGCCCTGGGGGTGGATGGCGGCGGTGGTGAGAAAAATAGCGACGGTCAGCCCGTAGATGAGGAAGCAATAGATGCACGCCTCACGCAGGACCAGGCCGGCGTACGCGGCGAGCCCGAGCACGATGAGGAGCCCGATCCAAGCGAGCCAGAGCAGCAGCGGACGCACCGCCGAGAGCAGGCGCGGCCGCCACAGGGCGGTCCCCGCGAGGGCCAGCACGGCGAGGTAGAAGCCGGTCGAGTAGGCGGAGATCGGCAGCTTGAAGAGGATCGAGGGGCCGCTGCTGAGCACGTAGGTGCAGTCGAAGATCTGGCCAATCGAACAGGCCGAGAGCATCGCGGTGTCGCAGCGGTAGTCGGAGCTGAACTTGATCAGCGTCAAGAACACGCTGAGGAGAACCCCAGGTACGCTGAGCAGGCAGAGCAAGGCGCAGGCGCCGAGCTCGTGGCTCAGCTGCTGCGACGATTCGGGCTTGCGCGGGTTCGTGGACGCCATGCCATCACCTCACGGGCGAGCCGAGGGCGCAGCGGGTCCGAGCCTGAGGCGCTTGAGCGCCAGCCGAAATCCTTCATTGGTCATCTCGGCGAAGCGAGTAGCCTTGGCCTTGCTCGGGTGGCTGAGGAGCAGGTGGGCGAAGTAGAGGCGCTCGAAGCCGGCGACCGCCTTGACGTGGTTGCTGGCGAAGAGCGCCTCGATCTCGACCAATTTACGGAGCAGTCCGTCGTGGAAAGTGACGCCGACGTTGAGCCCGAGGTCTGCCGGACGGATCCACTCGTCGTCGCGGGCGTAGAAGGCTCGCTCGACTGCGCAGCGGAGCTCGGAGAGGTTCTGCGGCCAGGTGTGCGCGCGCAGGGCGTCGAGCGCCTCGGGTGTGAGCCTCCGCGTCCGTCCGGTGTCGTCGCACAGGCGCTTGAGGAAGACCTCGGAGGCGAGGAACGCAACATCATCGTCGCGCTCGCGCAGGGTCGGCAGCTCGACCTGAACACCCATCAGGTGGTTGTAGAGTTCGGCGTTGAACTTGCCCTCGGCGACCAAGCGTTGGATGTCGCGGTCGGTCGCGCAGATCAGTCGGGCGTCGAACTTTCGCGTGTGTTGCTCGCCCTCGCGGGTTAGGACGCCACGCTGCAGGACCGCCAGCAGCTTGCTCTGCAGCGCCGCTGTCAGGCGGTCGACGGCCTTGAGCAGAAGGGTGCCGCCGTGCGCCGCTTCGAGGCCGCCACATACATCGAAGCGACCGGGCGCGTCGGAGCTGCCGCGACCGAACAGATGGCTGGCGAGCAGTTCGGGGGCGACGCTGGCGCAGTCGAGTACGACGAAGGGACGGTGGCTGCGCGCCGAGCCGGCGTGCAGGACCCGGGCGAGCAGCTGGCGACCGGTCCCGGCCTCGCCGCGGACGAGCACGTTGGACTGGTCGCCGCGCTCGGCCATGCGGGCGAAGCGGGCGAACAGCCCGCGCATGGCGGTGCTGCGCCCGTAGAGCTCGCCGAAGTGGTCGATGAGGGGCAGCGTCATGTCGACGATGTCGAGGGCGAGGACCTCGATGCTGGTGTCGCCGACGCGAAACTCGGCGCCAGGCCCGATCCACGCCTCACGCACCCAGCTACCGCCGAGGAACACGCCGCTGGTGTCATCGCGCGGCCGCTCGCGGGCGTCATCGAGGTCGCGTAGCAGGATACGGTCCTCGGCGAGCACCAGCTCGAAGTGCGATGCGAGCACGAGCTCGTCGTCCGGGAGGGTGATGTCGTTGAAGGGGCTGTGGCCGCCGCGGAGGACTCTGCGAGCTCGCCAGTCGCTGAACTCGAAGTCCAGCTGTTCGCTACCCCGGCGCTGCGACGATACGCGCAGGGTTAGTCGGCCGATGCCTCGGCACGCGGCGTGTAGTCCGGGGACCGGCGCAGGCTCGTGAAGCAGCTCTGGGCGCGGATAGCCGACGAGATTGCCGGCAGGAGGGAAGGGATAGGAGACGCGGATGGACGCGTCGCGGGTCGTGTAATGAGCCATGGCCTCTTTCACCTCATGGATATGCCAAGACAGTCGTGGCGGTGGTGCCTCGAGTCAACGCGAGTGGTGATGGGTTGATTCAAACATCGACCCCACGCGCTCATGCTGCACGCCTCTTCCTTGATTGTCCAGAGCTGTTGCGGTCGCCTCGGGGGCAACTCGGGTTGGGTTAACAGGAAATAGTTGTGTGATGCAATACATGTATTTCTCGATTGAGAGGGGTTGCACGCCGGATTCCATTCAGCGTGGGGCCCAACAAAGATTGGAGCTGGCGGCGGATTCATTGCGTAATGTAATAAGGTCGCAATGCGCAGGGGAAGCGTTCCGCTGCTGATGATGAACGTGGTGCTGATCACGCTGGCGGTGCTGATGTTGGCCCGCACGCGGGTTGGCGGCGCTGGTTGCGAAAAGCCTAAACGACGCGAGGAAACCTGCGTCGGAGAACCCGGTGAGTGCCCGGAGATCCGCGTTGGTTTGGCGCTACCGGAGGCGATCCGCTTCGGTGCGGCTGCTCCTACAGTGTCGATCGCCTTGTTTATCGATCTCGGATCGGTCAGCTCGCGGCAGATTTTTCAGCGGGTGACGCGTGCGCTCGGCGCCGGCACGATCGGGCGAGCTACGGAGCTTCGCGTCCTTCATGCGCCGGGCGCATGTGATATTCGGGAGGCAGAACGGTGTACCGCGGCGCTCACCGTGGAGTGTGCGGAGCGGTTGGCGCCGGGAATCGGGATCCGGGCGATCGGCGTCGCCTTCGACCAACAGTGGCGGCCGGAGCGCGACTTGTTGGCAGGTGTGGCTGGGCTGGGGGTCGAGGTGACTGCCTTGCGCAGCTGCGTCGCCACGGAGCGAGAGGTGGACGCTCGTCTCGCTGCACACGCGGAGGCGGCGCGGCGCCATGGATTCGTGGAGGCGCCGGCGGGCTTTGTGGTCGTCCCCGGTTCGCCGCCGCGGATCTCCCCGTTTGGCGCGTGGCTGACGGAGGCCTCGTTGCGGAGTTTGACGGAGTGTCTGGTGGATGGGCGCTGCCAGGAGGAGCCTTGATCGAGCTGAACTTGCCGCGGGCCACGCGGTGGTCGTTGGGGTCGGCGGGGCTGATGGTCCCGCTGGCGGTCGCGGTGCTGGTGCGGCTCGGGGCGGCGCCGGGCCGTGGCGAGGAGGTAGAAGAGATGCGGCTCGCCCCGCCGATCCTGTGCGACGCCACACGCCTCGCGGACAACTGTAGAGACGGGCTGCACTGCGTCGCCGGCACGTGTAAGCCGCTGCGTCGCAGCTCGTCCGGTCGAGAAGGGACGGCCTGCGGGGGTGATCTCTGTGAGGCGGGGCTCGAGTGTTTTCACGGACGCTGTGTGGGTTGGGAGCGGCTGCCAGTGGCTCCCGAGGTGTGTCGTGCGAGGCCGACGCGGGCGGCGCTCGAGCACCTGCGCATGAGCTGTGCCGAGGCCCGACGTGCTGGGGCCCCACGGGCCGGCGACGCGCCGATCACGGCGTGTACGAGCAAGGAGTGGGAGCACCTGAGCCGGGATGACCCAACGTTTACCGGGCATATCGAGGATCTGCCGGGTCTGTTCACGGTGCATTTCCCGCAGGGGGAGCCAGGTCCGCGGGGTGGATGGCCGGCGCCGGAGGTCTTCGGGACGTACCTTGAGCAGCTCGCGCCGCACCGGGCGACGTTGTTGGAGGCGCGGGCGCTGCTGGTCATCGGGCGGGCCAGCCCGGAGGGGACGGCGGAGATCAATCAGGAGCTGGCCGGGCAGCGCATCGCGCTGGTGGAGCGCCTGCTGCGGGCCGCGCTCGGAGATGCGGCGCCGCCGATCCACGCGTGGGCGCGCGCGGAGAGGGACGCGCTGGCGCCGGAGAAATTCCGGCGGCTCAAGGTGCGGGCCGTCCTGTCGTGGGACGCAGATGTTACCCAGCGGATCCTCGACCCGAGCGACCTGACGTCGCGGTCGGGCCCGGAGTGGGGGGCGACCCTGGCGACGATCAACCGCAACGTGCTGATCGTGCCGCTCTACTGTGATGGGCTCGAGTTTTACCCGCAGCCGTCGTTTCAAGGGGTCCTGGACCCGAGCAAGGAGATCCGATGATCCGCGTCGTCCTCGAACGCCCAGACCAGCCGCCGTTGCTCATGGTGTTCTCGCAACCAGTCGTTGTGGTCGGCCGCGGCGAGACGGACGGCGCTGAGCCGGTGGACTGGCAGCTCTCGTATCCGGATGTGTCGCGGCGTCATTGCCGGCTCTCGTGTGCGGGCGGGCGGCGCTTCGTCGAGGGCCTGAGCGAGCGCAGCCCGACCTACGTCAACGGGCGCAAGACGCAGGGAATGACAGCGATCGAGGAGGGCGACGAGATCCGCTTCGGCTACTGCATGGTGCGCGTGTGCGAGGACGTGGTCGGTTCGCGTGAGGCCGAGAAGCCGGGGCCTGTCGCCGCGGTGCCAAAGGTGAAACAAGGGCCGAGGGCCGAGGCCTCTGGCCCTGCCGCGCCGCCGATCGTGCGGCTCCCAGCGGTGGCGCCGGTAAGCGCGAGCGTGGCGACGCCGAGCCGGGCGCCGCAGGTCGCGCTGGCGGACGCGGCGATGGGCGAGGACGTGTCGATCCTCGTGGAGCGAGCGCGACACTGGGACCTTCGCGGGCGACCGGCGGCGCTGCTGCTCTCGGGGCCGATGCTGCAGCGTGGGCGCACATGGTTGCGGGTGGGCCCGGAGCTCGGAGAGGTTGGCGGACTGGTCCGGCTGTTCATCGAGCGCAGCGCCCAGGCTCGGCGGTCCTGGTTGCGAGGCGTGGGTCTCGCGGCGGGCGTGACGCTGACGACCGCGCTCACGGGCTCGGCGGTCGCGTGGGCATGGTTGCCGGGGCTGCGCATCCCCGACGGCGCGGTGCGCGTGCTCCCGCCGTCGCCGCAATGCAACCCGGACGTACGCGAGCGGGCCGACGCGCTGACGGCCGCGGCATTACAGCAGGGCGACGATGCGGTGGCGCTGCTGTTGACGAGTCGCGCGCTGCAGGAGGCGAGGGGCGGTGGATGTCGAAACGTAGCGACGGCCGAGCCGACGTTGCGTGCGCTGCTGGCGAAGCGGCACAGTCGCCTGCTCGACCGCCACGACGCGGAGATCGATGATGCCGTGGTTCGCCGGGATGGGAGTCATGTCGCCGCCGCCGCGGGCGGGCGGGTGAAGATCTGGGACGTGGAGGGCCAGCGTCCGGCGGTGCCGCTGGACTACGCCGCGGACGCGCAGGTCCTGGCGTGGAGCGGGGACGATCGCTGGCTGGCTGTCGGCACGCGCACCGGTGAGGTGGCGGTGTGGGACGTCAACGATCCGACGCAGGCGGCGCTGCGCAAGGAGCTCAAGGCGCACCGCAAGCCGATCCAGGCGCTCGCGTTTAGCCCCGAGGGCGGGATGCTGGCGAGCGCGGACGGAGACGCCCTGCGGCTCTGGGACATGGGAGGCGAGGCGCTCGGCGAGCCGCGCGGGGAGTTCAAGGAGATCGCTGGCACGACGACGCGGCTGCAGTTCAACGAGGGGGCCTCGCGCCTGTTCGGGCTCAGCGGCGACAAGGTGAGGATCTGGCCGATCGCGCCGGCAGGCCCGGCCGTGCGCCTTGGGAAGCCGGTGACGCTGCCGGCCGACGGGGCGATCGTGGCGATGGCGGTCGATCAGGAGGGCACACAAATCGTCACGGGTGACACGCGAGGGGTGGTGCTCGTGTGGCGGCCACGCGGCAACACCTGGTCCAGCAGCGCGGGCACGACGCACGCGAGCGAGATCGTGGAGATCCGGCTGAGGCCGCGGCAGGACGGGTTCGTATCGCTGGCCAGTGACCGAACGCTATCGCTGGTCGATCTCGCGGCGGCGAAGCGACAGCGGTCGCGGCCTCCAGCGTACCATCTGGGGCCGCTACAGGCGGCGCCCCGACACCTGGCGGTGGACCCGTCCGGACGCCGGGCGTTGACGATCGACGACGACGGTGTGGCCGAGCTGTGGAACCTCGAGACGCACGAGACGAAGTCGATGCGGTTCGGAGAGCAGCCGCGGAGGGTGAAGGTGGTCACGGCGACGTCGGATCAGTCGGTCGTCGTGGCGGGGGAGTTTGACGGCAGCCTGCGGGTGTGGAACCTGCTGCTCGAGGGGGGCAGTTCGGGGGCGCACTTGCTGGGCGAGCACAGGCTGAGCGAGCAGCCCGGGAAGGTCCCGACGTTGGCGCTGAGCCGCGAGGGGACGACGCTGGCGAGCACGAGCGACGGGAAGCAGATCCAGGTTTGGAGCCTCAACGTCGACGCAGTGCCGTCCGTGTTGGCGATGCCGCCGGTGCGGCGATCGGTCGAGACCATCGCGGTCAGCGCGGATGGGCGCTGGGTGGCTGGGGCAGCTGGCAATCTCATCTTCGTGTGGGACCTCGAGAAGCGAGCGCAGAGCGACGCGGTGCCGGTGGAGCTGGTAGGGCACACGGACGAGGTGATGCACCTCGCGTTCAGCGTCGGCGGCGACTGGCTGGTCTCGGCAGGCTTGCGCGGGGCCGTGCACTCGTGGCGAATGTCCGCGACAGGGCCCGAGCTGGACCCGAAGCACACGGTGGAGCGTCCGCCGACGGTGCTGGCGCTGGCCGTGTCGCGCGAGCATGTGGCGGTCGGGACAGGCGGGGGCGACGAGACCCGCGGCGAGGTGTTCGTGTGGCCGCTCGGAGAGCTCGGCAAGCGCGACGAGGATGCGGTGTGGGACCACGCGAAGGCGGTGCAGCGGCTGGCCTTCGACGCGACCGGCGAATACCTGGCCTCGGGCAGCGGCGACGGCGGCGTGAAGTTCGGCAAGCTCGGTGACGAGGGCTTCGGCGACGTGCGGCAGTACAGCCACGGACTCGCCGTGAGCGCGCTGGCCTTCGCGGCGTTGGCGGGCCGGGGGGTGATGCTGGCGTCGGGGTCTGACGACGGGGAGGTGCTCTCGTTCACGCGGGCGGACGCGCGGGAGGTCCCGCAGCGCACTCTGGTGAGGCGTAAGGGCCGGATCACGGGGCTGGCGTTCGGCTCCGATCCCGGGCTGCTCTTTGTGGCCGGTGATGAGGGAGCGGCGCTGCTGCAGATGGAGGGTGACGCGGAGCGCCAGATCCCTCTGAGCGGTCACAAGGGGTCGATCGCCGCGACCTACGCGGATGTGGTGGGCCGCGTCGTGGTCACGGTCGGCGCCGACCGGACGGTGCGGGTGTGGCCGCTCGAGGTGTCCGCGCTGCAGCACCTGGTCTGCGCCCACGTCGGTCGCAACCTGCGACCGGAGGAGCTGCCCGCGGGCTTCCAGCCGACGGTCGAGTCGCAGTGTCCGGCGCGCTGAGAGCTCTGGCTCAGCGCTGGCAGCCCGGCTCGTCCGGGCCGCAGCGGAAGCGGACGTGGATGTGCTGGGTGTGCTTGGCGCTGTGGCTGACGGGGGCGACGGCGCCTGGCTCGCTGCGGATCGTCGCGGCGACTTCCGGAGCTGAGAGCCCGGCGGCCTCGGCCGCGGCGCGCAGCTCGGGGTGGAGGGAGCGGTCGAGGAAGACGTTCTGGACGGCGCCCGTGGCCCGCAGCGCGGTGATCAGGTCCCAGGTGGCGGCCCAGTCGATCTCGTCGGCCAGCGGTCGGCACCACGGGGTGCGGCAGTGTCCGCAGCCGGGGGTCGCGCGGTAACAGCCGCCGAGGACTGGCAACCAGATGTCGACATCGCGGCCGGTCTGGTGCGAGGCGTGGTCGCCATAGGCGCCGCCAGACTCGAGGCTGAGGTCTCCGATGATGATCTGTCCGTCATAACGACCGCGCAGGTCGGTGAGGGCCATGAGCAACTTGTCGATCGTGTGGCTCGATGCGAACGCGTGCGCGGGGCAGCGGAGATCGTAGTACGGAGAGGGAGGGAACGCGGCGAGCTCCTGGTCGCCGAGGTCGGCCTGGGTCGGCTTGCCACGGGAGATAGCGAGGTCGTTGACCTCGGGCACCGCTCGCGCTCCGGATGGGGTCGGTTCGCTGAACTCGCGGACGAAGTAGGTGACGACCTCGCCGACCCGGAGCACGTCGCGCGCGCGCGGGTTGTAGGCGCGGAGCGTCGCGGCGTCGATGCCGAGGCGCCGGGCGAGGCTCTCCCACGAATCGGGGCGGGTGAGGGTGACGCAGCGTCGTACCCGGCGCTCGCCGGGGCGATCGGTCTCGACGCGGAGGAGCGTGCCTTGCTGGAGCGGACGGTCGAGGGCAAGTCCTGGGTTCCAGCGGACGAGCCACTCGGGTCGCACGGCGTAGAGCGCGGCGATCTTCTCGAGCGTCTCGCCAGGGACGACCTCGTGCTCGATCGCCCGCGGCGTGAGCGGAGCGGGCGGAGCTTGCGGTGTAGGAGCGAGTTGTGAGGGCGGAGGGGCGAGGTCCCGGGCCCTCTTTGTTTGCTTCTCGGGGGGTGGCGGTGGGGTATCGATCGCGGGGGCGACGATCATCGCTCCCGCGACGAGCCCGGGAAGCAGGCCCATGCAAAGCCAGCGCAGGCCTTGCCAGCGACGGCGGCGCGCGGCCGCGGCGAGCACCCATGTGCGGGTCAGCGGTTCGAGCGGAGCGACGGCGTCGAGCTCTACCGCGCGGTTCAGGCGCTCCGCCTCGGGCAGCAGGCGACGGGGGCGACGGTGCCTGGCCCATGCGGCGGCCGACTGGGCCAGGCGGAGCCGTTCGTCATTCTCGCCGCCCCAGGGGCCGCCCGGGTAGCGGACCTTGTCGGGGACCAATTCCGGGTCGACCTGCAGGCGGGCTGGGGCGACCTCGATGATGTACGTGCCGACGCCGATGCGGTCGCCCTCGCCGAGGACGGTGGGCTCGTGGATGCGGCGATGGTTGACCGAGGTGCCGAGCGGCGAGGTGCCGTGATCGATGAGGAGCCAGTCGCTCCCGCGGCGGACGATGCGGCAGTGCTGGGGCGCGACGTGGGGGTCGTCGAGGACGAGCTCCGCGTCGCGAGCGCTGCCGATCTTGAGGCCCGACACGGCCAGAGAGAAGACTTTGACGGACCCCGCGGCGTCGATGACCCGGAGGGGGACGTTGCCGCGGCGAAAGTTATCACCCCAGTTGGCCATGCATCACAGCGCCAGCGTGATCATGCCGATCACGATCACGAGGACGAGCGCGAAGTTCATGGCCAGCAGCTTCTTCTCGAAGCTCCACGGGGAGGCCAGCCACACCCGCCAGGCCGGTTGCGCGCGCTGGCGGGGCGCCTGCGGGGCGACGATATGGGCGACCGGGTCGATGAAGACGGTGGCGCTCGAGTTCCTCCCCACCTGGGTCTCCTCTCGCACCGTGGTTCCGCGCAGGAAGTCTCCCCCCATGTCGGCTGGGAGCAGCGTGACCTCGTCGCGGCGCCCCTGAAACGGCGGTGCCGCGCGGATCACCTCGGTGCGCACGGTGCCCGGAGCGGCCATCTGACTGTTGAGGGTGATGGGTCCGGTCTCCTCGCTGGAGGGCCAGTCGTGCTGCGAGCGCTGCCAGATTGCGGTGACGGGCTCGTCGTGATGGTGCGGGGTGGCCGGTTGCGGTTGTGCTTGCATCGGCGCGGCCCGAACGGGGGGCGCGAGGCTGGCGCGCACGTCGGCCATGCTCGGGCGCTGATGCGGCGACTTCTCGAGCAGCGCGAGGATCAGCGCCTCGGCCTCCGCCGGCAGGCCAGGGACCAGGGTACGCGGGGGAGCGGGGGGGGTGCGCAGGTGCTGACGGACGATGTCGGTGACGCGGCCCTCAAAGGGGCGTCGGCCGGTGACCAGCTCGTAGAGGATCACGCCGAGGCTGTACAGATCGGTGGTGGGCCGCTCTTGCTCGCCCTGCAGCTGCTCGGGCGAGACATAGTCGACGGCGGGGTTGTCGTTGATGCGGGTGACGCCGACCTCCTCGGGCTCCAGCAGCGCGCCGGCGCCGAAGTCGAGCAGGCGGGTGTGCAGGCGCTGCGACGGTCCGAGGATGATATGAATGTTGGTCGGCTTGAGGGCCGCGTGGACCACGCCTGCCTGATGTACGGCGGCGAGGCCCGCGGCGATGCGGGCGGCGAGCGCCCGGGCCACGGTCCACGAGAGGATCGGCTCTTGCTGGCGCATGCGGGCGAGGCTCTGGCCGGGCACCAGCTCGAGCGCGGCGAACGGGCTCGGGCCGGCGGCCTGAACCTCGAGCAGGCGCGTGGCGGTGCTCTGCGGGACCGCGGCCGCAGCCGCGGCGAGCTCGGCGTAGCGGCGGATACCGCGGGTCGAGCAGCGGGTCGGGTCGAACAGCTTGAGGGCGATGGGCGCCTCCGAGTTCGGGTCGGTGGCGCGGAACACCTGGGAGGTGGGGCCGCTGCCCAGGAGATTGAGGAGCCGG
>Ga0075163_10005658_pt1 | contig 16603 bp, 15 predicted proteins | sample JI1023141ADNA_FD_71478 | JGI IMG/M metagenome (GOLD analysis project Ga0075163, IMG submission 71478) | Wastewater effluent complex algal communities from Wisconsin, to seasonally profile nutrient transformation and Carbon sequestration -... | ecosystem: Engineered > WWTP > Effluent > Algae...
GGCGACATGTACTGCATGCAGCGGTCCTACGATTAAGTGCTTGAATTTACAGAGAGTGCAACGGTGGTCGGCATGGATTCGCAGGACTACGGGCGCGCCGCCGGGACTGCAGTCCCGGTGCTTAAACATCCCCTCATAAAACCCCCAAGCACGAGCGCGCAGAGGCATGCTCCAGAAGCTTTTCATCGAACCTGGCCATGAGTGCCGAAAGCCGGTCTTCCCGCATTGTCGGGATGGCCGAGTAGTACTCGTAGCCTTGACGGAACAGCGAGTGAGTCCTGCGCTTGACGGTATTGGCCTTGAGCAAGCGGTCCATTCCGAGGCTCTCGCCGGCCTCCCCGAGGATGGTCAGAAGGGCGATGGCGAGGGCCGCGATGAACAGCATATGGTCGCGGCGGTCGGGGCGGCCGATGTGCGTGCTGCTCAGTCCCATGCCGAAACGAGGATCCTTGGTATCGCGGAACGACGTCTCGACGGACCAGCGCTTGGCGTAGAGATTGATCAAGCTCGCACTGCTGGCCTCTGGGTCGCTTGCGGCGAGGCACCACGCGTCCTTCATGCCCTTGGCATGGACGCAGACGACGGTGGGCACGACGAATTTATCGTGGGTGACGGCCGCCTGGCGCAGCGTCTTCGCGCGACCGCCTCGACCGACCCAGGCGTCCGCGTCGCGGGTCTCGCCACTCTGCGAGGTCACGTGGATGCAGCCACGAAAGCGGATGACGTACTCGAAGCCGAGCTCGCCCTTCAGAAAGTCGTACAGCTTCCTGTCTCCGAAACCGCGATCTGCCACGATGAACACTCAGCGCCGCCGCGTTCAGCACACCAACTGTTGCATTCGTCAGCGACACGACGCGCTTGGCATGCAGGTCGTCGCCGAACTTGGAGGCCAGGAACTTCTCGGCTTGCACGGGATCAATCCGACTCTTGCGCGGGGGAGGAGGGGGGACTGGGGTCGCTCGAGACGATGTCATCATACCGCTCGATACCGCTCAGGTCTCGAATCAATTCCCTCTGCGCAACCGGGCCCCGTTCTGGATCAATTCATCACTCCGGGCGAGAGTTATGCGGGGATCCTTAAGGTCCCGGTGGCGTCATCGGCGTCCAACGGCTCCAGCATTTCGTTGGGCCACAGGCGGGGCGTCGTCTCCGGCGGACAGCGGCAGTCGGCGGGACGGCGACTCCGGCGGCGAGTGGGCGGGGCACAGGCGCCGTGGACGGCGGGAGCCGCGCGGCTGGCCGGCGGGGCGGTATCCCCGCGGCGCTCGGAGTCGCAGGCTCCGCCGAGGAGGGCGCAGAAGACGAGGAAATCCAGGGGCGGGGCAGTGGTGTGGCCGCTTCCCCTGACCGCGCGGGCGCCGAGCAGGCGGCCGAGCGGTGTTACGCCCCCGACGTGGCGTACCCGGCGCCGACCAACCGCTCGCGCGCCGATCAACGTCGGGCCCAGGCGCGCAAGCGGCGGATCGCCGGACATAGCGGGGCGATGCAATACCCGCCGTTTCGGCCCTACCTGCCGAATCTCTTCATGCAAAGGCTGCTGCAGCCTGTTCCGAAACGGCTGCACTGAAGTTTCTTCGGAAGGAAAATCCGAAACTGTAGCTCGCCGCCCTGGTCCTCGCCGCCTGCGGGGGCACTGGCCCCGCCCCACTACTTCCTCTGGTGGGGGGTGGCCGCGAGGTCCGGCTGGTCGGCGAGCACCACCTCGCGGCCCGCGTTCAGGAGCGCCGACGGGGCGTGGACGGACACCATGTCGCCGCCTGCTCCGCCTGGACCTCGTCGATCAAGCTGGCGATGTAGTGCCGGCGCCGGGTATCGCCCTTGCGGGTGCTGCCGCCGGTGCCAGGGCGGTGACAGATCTCCAGCAATTCGTACTTTGACCTATTAGCCTCCTCCGTTCCTTGCGACCGAATTCCGTCGTTCTAGCGCGACAGGGCCCCTCTGAGATCGACTCTACATGTAAGTAGCGGCGGATTCAGGGACGCTTGACGGGACAGCGCGACGCCCGTAACCTGATGGTCCCGGAGGGCTCCGCCAAAACTCCGTTTGTGGTTTGCTGTCGCATGCCTAGGGCGCCGACGGATGAGATCACGAATGCTCTCGCGCGAGAGGTTGTGCGCGAAACCTCGGAGCCGGACGCCCCGGGGCTCCTATGCGAGCTCTTTTCCTTCGAGAGCGATTACCTGCGGGATCTGACCGAAGGGCTCTGTGACATCACGCGCAGGTGGCTCCCCTATGTCATCGAGCACATCGACCCTAACGCGCTCGGCGTCTACCAGGGCGTCGACGAGGGGGTCTGGCACATCCTCAAGGGGTGTGCCGGACCGCTGACCCTGGAGGAGATTGCTGCCCCGGAGGAGGAGTGGTGAGATCCAACTCGCCGCGCTCGACCTCGAGGAAGCTCATGATCGCCTTCCTGTCCTTCGGCGACATCGACGGCGGGCTTGGGTTCAGGTCCACGCCCGGCTCCGCCATGAGGTCGGACAGGTCGTGTAAGGGATCTCCGACGATGGGCTTGGTCTTCATGCTGCCCCCACAAGAACCTTGGCCAGGATGCTGACCAGAGCGGCCAGCAGGGTCCAGAGGAGGCGCGGGCCCATGATCGCGTACAGGATCTTGGCGTCGTCGAGCGCCTAAGTTGGCGTCGTCGACGGCTCGCGGTAGAGGCCGAGGCCGTCCTTGGTGGTGTTCTCGACCTTGATCGTCAGGTCGCCGCCGACGGTCTCGACGAACACTAGGTCCTTGATGTTGACGTGCGGGTGCTGGCCGCTGACGTGGTCGTCGCGGTCCATTCGAAGTCGTGCGAGGCCGGGCGCGGGAACTCGCGGTCGCCGCGGGCGTCGACGTAGCGGACCCCGCCGCGCGGCAGCACGTTCCAGCGGAAGATCTGGACGTCCTCGAGCGACGCGCTGACCTGGAACACCGCGAGCGCATGTAATGCGTGTGCCGGGATGGCGGCCTGCAGGCGTCACTGCTAATCCGTTCAGTTTGACAGCCCGTTTCTCGATGTCACCCGAGCTACCGCGTTCGCCATCAGCGGCGAACGCGCCGGCTCTATTTTTCCCGTCCTGAATGTGATAGATATTGTAGCCGGAGCAATCATGGTCGACTTCAGCGAACTAGGTGAAGATGAGGCAGCCGTAGATCTAAAAAATCTTCGGGCCGTATATGAATCTTTTGATCGTAAAGGATCCCACGTCGGTTTGCGAGATCCGCAAAAGGAAGCCCTTCCTGCCCTTAGCGCTCGGCGTGCCTCTCGCGATCTCGTCTTGAAGATGAGTACGGGCTACGGAAAAACGACTGTCGCACTTGTCTATCTTTGGTCCCATATGATGGAAACTGGCCGCCCAGTTGTGTACCTCTGTCCCACGGTCCAACTTATTGAACAAGTCTTGCGAGAGGCCAAACTGCTGGGCATTGAAGCGGTGGTGTATCCTGGTGGGCAGTCGCACCCGCCTCCTGAAGGCACGAGCGGACGAGCGATCATTGTCTGCACCTATGACAAGCTCTTCAATGGAGAATCAACGTTCGACCGAGACGACGTTGAGTTAGTCCCCTACGCAATTGCTCTGGACGACGCTCACTCTGGCATTCACGAAGTCAGAGATAGCTTCACAATAAGAATCGAAGCTTCGAATCATAGCGAACTCTACAGTGCTGTCCTCGCCATTTTACGCGCCCCATGCAGGGACCATCAAGCCGGAGTGTGGGCAGGTATTGAAAACGGCGATGAGGATGCAGTGTTGGAGACTCCCCATTGGGTATGGGCAGCAGTCCTCGATCAAGTACGCCAATTACTCGAGGCGCGCTACCAAGACGAACGTAAATCAAGGAACAAGGCCCAAAAAAAGGCCCTCCTCTTTGTCTGGAATTACCTTCGGAATGATCTGCGTTGGTGTCGGTGTTTGGTTTCCGGAAAGGCAATCGAGATTCTAAATGACATCCCTGGAGTGGAGCACGCGCGTGCATTTTTCCAGGCGGAGCGCCGGCTTTTTATGTCGGCGACCCTCTCGGATGACTCCGCTCTTGTGCGAGAACTCGGTTGTGATCCCGCATCTGCTCTAGATCCTATTGTTCCTCCCTCGGATGCGGGGGTGGGAGAGCGGATGGTACTAATTCCATCGCTTGTCAGTCCTGGACTTGATCGAGAATGGGTAATGAAATGGTGCAAGGGACTCTCGGTCCGTTACCGTGTGGTTGTCCTCACGCCTAGCGAGAAGGCCGCCAAGAAGTGGAGCGAGGCCGGGGCCAAGGTCGCCATTGGCGACAATGTGACTGGTGTCGTAAAAGAACTAAAGGCTGGCACGGCATCGTTTGTGGTTTTCGCCCAGCGCTATGACGGCATTGATCTCCCAGATGATGCTTGCCGCATTCTGGTGCTCGATGGGATGCCCACGGGCGAGGGCTTGGCCGATGACCACGATCGCCGCATTGTAGGTAGACCTGGTAGTGCTTATCGCCGATGGGCGTCCCGGGTCGAGCAAGGCATGGGCCGGGCGGTTCGTTCGCCAGTTGACTACGCTGTGGTTGTGGTGACCAGTCCTGATCTTGTACATTTTCTTGCGAAAGTTGATGTTGTAGAACTGATGGGTGAAGTGACCCAGGCGCAGCTTAGGTTGTCTAACGATCTGACCAAACTGGCGCAAAGTCAGGGCCGTGACTCTGCTAAGGTTGTGGACGAGATGGCCGTCCAGTGCCTTACACGAGACGCTGGCTGGAAATCACAGTACGAGAGAAAGGTTCGCAAGAAGATCAGTGGAGTGGATAGAGAGCCGGACTCAGCTCAGGTTAAGCTGGCCGATGTCGAGAGGCGGGCTCAACAGGCAGCAATGGCTAACGAACCGCATCGAGCAGCTGAGATAATCTCCTTCGCTATCGGTGAGCTTCGCCCTTCGGATCTGCAGCAGGGGTGGTTATTGCAGAGGAAAGCCAATTACGTGCATGACTATGATCCCGGGGAAGCCTTAGCCATTCAACGGATTGCGCACACAAAGAATCGGCACATGTGTACTCCCCCGTCGGGGGTGTCTGTGAGAAGAAACAAGGCGGGAGCGTCCGCAGCGAAAGCCGTTCTTGCCTGGTATAATGGGTTTGATCACCCTAATGGCGCGATCGCGGCTCTGGCTGAGTTGAAGTCGGATTTATCCTTTGAGGTAAAACCCCAACTCTTTGAACGCGGGCTGATGGAAGTGGCTCAAATGTTCGGTGCCGATGGTAGTCGCCCGGAAAAACTGTACCGTCGAGGACCGGACGACCTTTGGGTGTGGCCTACTGGATCATGGGTCATCGAAGCCAAGAATGAACGGCAGAGTGAGTTGCCGAAGGCGGACGGCGAGCAACTTCTCGCAGCCATGAAGTGGTTTGACGAGAGCTTTCCCGAAAATGCGGGGACTGGTATTCCGGTCGTTGCAGCACGTGTCGCGGTCAGGAGTCATGATGCTTATTTCCCCGACGGGACCCGGGTGCTGACCCCTACTGGCCTTGACCTCCTTATCAAGAATCTTAGCCAGTTCATGGCAGCCTTGACTCAACAGGCGCCGCTCATTTGGCGGCCTGATCAAGTGAAGCAGTTGTTGGTCGACCACAAACTGGAGGCTGAGCAGTTCGCGTCGACATACACCGTGCGACTGAAGTAGGCGATACCTCGGGGCAAGGGCCAGCCGCAGCGTCGCAGCGGTCGGAAGTGGGAGCCAGCGACGCGCTCATGTGCGAGGTCCCGCTGGCAGTGGTGGGGGCGATGGGGCGATTCTCGCCGACAAGAACGACGTACCGCGAACTGCTCGCCCACTACCGGCCTTTGACCTGCGAGTGGAGCCCTGGTATACTGCCTCTGCCGCGATCAGGCATTATGCTCACCAGCACCCCGCCCATTCCTGAGGTCCCGACGCACCAGCACCGCCGCGTCGCACGTGTGGGTCTGACGCGGCACGTAGCCGACCGGCCTCGCGCACTCGGGCATCTCGCCCGCCTGTGCATCCGCTCGGCCGCCGCCGCCGGTCACCAAGTCGCCGAGATCGCTACGCCCGCCGCCGAAGGTCGAGCACCTGGTGGCCAACGGGCGGGCCACCCTGGTCTGCCCGCCGGACGGCCACAACGCGGCCCCGGCTCGCGCGCCGCCGATGCCCGCCTGGACCTGTTACGCCCCCGAGGGGGCGTAACCAGCGCAAGGCGCGATCACGTCGACCCAGGTGGCCCCGTAAGTTGCCGGACGACGACGTCCCAAGCTGTTCGCGGTCGCGCATCGCGGCTAACAACCGGGCTTCCTCGCCAACTGCCACTGAAATGTCGTTCACCACGGATAATTTACAGGTAATAAACGCAACAATAAGATCGGTTGTCAGGATCTCAGCGATCGTGCTCAAAGAGCCTGCGCGCGGTGAACATGGCCCCCGAAAGCACCCCAGTGCCGAAACCCCGCCTCGTCCCGAATCCGCCGGACACGGGCGAGGATCGCCGCGAGTTCTCGGTCGCCGACATTCGCCAGGCCCTCGGGAGCACGCGCGAGCGACTGCGCGAGCTCGCCGTGTGGTTGCTCGCGTGCGTCGATCGCGAGGTCCGCATCACGCTCCGCCCGATCGCTCTGCGCTATCGCCGGGACCTGCGCGACGTCGCCGACGACCTCGTCCAAGACGTCATGGTGGTGCTACTGCACGACGACGGCAGGGTGCTGCGCGCATGGGACCCCGAGCGCGGCATGCAGCTGCGGAGCTTCGTCGCGCTCGTTGTTCGGCGCACGATCTTCCGCAAGTTCAAGGGCTTTCGCGGCAACCCGTGGTCGAGTGACCCGGCGGACGCGGAGGACCTGGTCACGCGCATGGACGACGGGATCGGCACGCGACCGCTGCTCTTCGCGGACATCGAATACAGGATCCAGCTCGACGCGGTGCTGTCGACCTTGCACAGCCAGCTGAACGAGCGCGAATGGCGGCTGTTCACCAAGCTGTACGTCGAGCAGCGCAGCCCCGCCGACGTCGGCCAGGAGGAGGGCATGAAGGAGAACAGCGTGCATCAGTGGTGCTCCCGGTTCCACCGCCGCGTCCGCCAGCTGTTCGCGGCCCCGCCGACGCCCGCAACGCCGGCGAGGCGCTGGCCCATGCCCGCCGAGGCGAGCAGGAGTTAATCGATGGAAGATACACTGCTCCGCGACCTCGCCGCCCGCGCCCGCGACCGCGAAAAGACAACGACCGACGAATTCGTCGCTGACGACCCCGAGGCCGAGTCGCTCGCGCGTCGGCTGATGGAGCCCCTTGCGCCCGAACGGGCGCGGGACCTCCTCGATCGCGTGCTCGCGTCGGACGACAGACGCGAGCACGTCGCCCCGTCGCCGCGTCGGCGATGGTCGTCGGGCTTGATGGTCGGGTTCCTCGCCTCCGCCGCCGCGACCCTCGTGGTCGTGCAGCTGCGTGGATCGAACGTCTCGCACGCGGACCGACCGGATGTGATCGTCGGCGAATCTCTCGACTTCGAGATCACAGTCCTCGGCGGCGCCGGCAGCGAGCGCGGCGATGCCGAGGCGACCACATTTCTCCCGGGCGACCCGATCAGCGTGCGCTTGCGGCCGAATCTTCACGTTACGCCCGGAACGATCGCCGTGACCGTGCGCGGCGTCCAGGGCGACAAGGTCGTCGAGCTGCCGTGGTCGGTCGAGCCGCGCGGCGACTCGGGCGTCCTGATCCTGACCGGCGCCGCGGACGACCTGACCCGCCGCGGATGGGGCCGATGGACGCTCACCCTCCGCGCCACCGGACCCGACGTCGACTGGCGCGGCAGCACCGATGTCCTGATCGCCTCCGAGGCAGGCGTGCGGTGAGCCTGCTCGAGCTGGCCGCTCTGGCGCTCGCGTGGCCGCTCACCGTCGGCGCAACCCATGTCGTGGACCCGCAGCACGGCCTCATCGAGTTCGCGTGGCGCGGCTGCCGGGCAGAGCGCGCGGGGCCGGTCTGTGTGGTCGAGCCCGGCGACGAGGTCGTGCTGTGGCTGCGCAGCGCCGGCACCGCCATGAATTGCGGCCCCCACAACAGACCCGCGCTGACCGGCCGTGGGACCACGCAGACCGCCAGCGGAGCCGACGACGGCGGGTGCTGGACCACCGTGCGAATCGACGACCCGCACGGTTTCCTCGCGCTGCGTGGGTCCTCGGGCGAGCTGTGGCGCTTGCCATTCGCTCCGCGGCCGCCGCCAGACCCGGACATCACGCGGGCCTCCCGGAGCCTCGACACCGGCGACTTCGCGGGCGCCGGACGGATCCTCGAGCAAGCGATCGCACGGCTGCGGATCGACGGCCCGCGCCTCGACCTCGCTGAAGGCCTCGCCCTCGCCCGCAAGCTCGCGTTTCGTGCGGGTCGGTTCGACGACGGGCTCGCGCTCGCCGGAGAGGCGCGGAGCATCTACCACGCGCTTGGGTGGACATCGTCCGTGTGCGACCTCGTGTTCGCGCTGGTCCATCATCACTGGTTCGACCGCCACGACGCGGCTGCGACCCAGGACGCGATGCGGGCCGGGGCCCGCTGCGCCGCCGAGCTCCCGCGCTACGCGATCCACTACCGCTTCAACTACGCCGAGATCGGTGCCGACGATCGCGATGCGTTCGCTACCTGGCGCGCGTACCACGGCGTCGACGCGCTCGCCCGCCGGCTACGAGACTTCGACTTCGAGGCCGCCATCCTGTCCTCGCAGCATGTGCTCGCCGATCGCCTGCGCCGCACTGACGAGGTCGCGCGCATCGAGACCCGCCTCGACGAGCTGTGGATCGCCCTGGAGGGCCGACGCTCATGCGGCATGGCGCTCGCGCGGGCGAACGTCGGCTGGTCGACGTTGATGCGCCTCGAACGCGGCGAACAGGCCCCCGATCCGCGCCCCCAGCTCCGCGACACGCTCGCGGTGTTCGGCGGCGACACGCGCTGCCGCAACCTCCGCAGCCGCGATCACGCCGTCATAAACCTCGCCCTCGCGGAGCTCCTGCACGGCGAGCCGCGGCACGCCGCGACGCTGCTGATCCCGCTACCCGACGACCGCCTGGCGCCAGAGCAGTCGCTGTGGCGCCACATCGTGCTGGCGCGCGCCGGCCTCGCCACCGCCAACCTCAAGCTGGCCGACACCCATGCACGCAAGCTCGCAACGCTGGCCCGCCGCCACGCCGACCCGACGTTCGCCTGGCACGCGGCGATCCTCGAGGGCCATGTGCTCACGGCCCTCAATTTGCCCGAACCGGCCGCGGCGGCCTACCGCGCTGCCGAGGCCCTACGCGAGGAGATGGCCCTCCCGTTCGCGCTCGGCGCGAGCCGCGAGCGTGCCGCGGCGCAGTGGGACCTCGGCGCCCGCCGGATCGTCGAGCTCCAACTGGCCAACGGCGACGTCGCCGAAGCACTGCACACCGCGCGGAGCGCCCGGCGCCGCTCGCTCCGCGCGATCGAAGCGCTGAGTACCTTGTCGACCACGCAGCGCCAGCAGCTGCTCGATCGAGTCGTCGCGGTGCGGACAGAGATCGATGAGGATATCGCCCATGACGACCATCGCACGGGCCGTCAGCTTGAGCGGGCGTTCACCCGGCGCCGCGAGCAGCGCGCCCGACTGCGCCACCTATTCGACGAGGTGCTGGCCGACGTGCCACTACCGACGGCCCCGCTGCGTGCGCCAGCCGAGGGTGAGCTGCTGCTGATGTTCTATCCGCTCACGGATCGCTGGGTCGAGTTCGCCGCCGAAGCCAGCGGGGACATCTCCGCCGTCTTCTTCGACCCGACGGGCCTGACCGACGAGGCCCTTGGCGAGGCCTTGCTCGCTCCGCTCACCGCCGCGATCGCCCGCGCTCGAATGATCCGCCTGATCGTCCCGGGCGCCCTCCTAGCGCGCGACCTCCATGGGCTCCCGCACCGCGGTCGGCCGCTCCTGGGCCACGTACCGGTCGCCTACTCGCTCGACCTGACCGACACTCGCCCTGCGGCCGATGCTCCGCTCCGCGGCCTCGTCGTCGCCTCGGATCCGGGCGGCGATGTCCCGCACCTGCGCTTCGCCGAGGAGGAGCGGCTCACCGTCGTCGCCGCATGGACGCGGCTCGGCGTTCACGGGATCAGCCTCGCGGGCGACGCCGCAGGCTCGACCGACGTCCTACACGCACTCGCCGTCGCCGACATCCTCCACTTCATCGGCCACCACTCGCGTCGCCCCGAGGCCGGGCGCTCAACCGACGCCTGGGATCACGCGTTAGGCTTGGCCCATGGGACAGATCTCGGCGTCGAAGACATCATGGCGTTGCCGGAGGCCGAGGTCCCGCGTGTCGTCGTCCTGTCGGCCTGCCAGACCGGCCTCGGCGACCCCGAGACCGCGAGCGGCGGAGTCGCCGTCGGACATGCCTTCCTGCTCCGCGGCGCCGACCTCGTGATCGCCACCTCGCGCCTGATCGACGACGCCGAGGGCGCCCGAGTCGTCGCCGCCCTCTACCAGCACGCCGGCGACCCCGCGTCTCTGACGCAGCCGGCGACCCTCGCCGCGGCCCAGCAGGCCGTCCTCAGCGACGAGACCTGCCGCGAGCGCCCCGACGTCTGCGCCTATCGGGCCTTCGTCCCGTGATCGCATCCGCTGTCAGGGATCCCCGCCCGAGGGTCAAGGAGCAGTCATGCCCGGACCACGAGGACCCGCACTGCGTCGATGGATGTTCCCGCTGCTCTGTACACTCGCGGGTTGCGGCGTCGACACGATCGGCGGCCCCACGTATGTCGGACGCGTCGCTGCCGGGCAACCATGTGGCGACCACACCGGTTGGCACGGGAGCGCGGTCGGCGACGAAGGTGTGCTCCGCGAGCTCTGCGAGTACACTTGGACGACCTCCGGTGCGCCCGATCTCGCGGCGCTGGGCCTCGCCCACGGTATCACCGGGCTCATGCTGAGCGCGCCGCGCACGATCCCCCTCGCCGACGCGTTCTCGGGCCGCCCAGAGCTCCGCGAGGCCCTCTACGCCGCGTTCATGGCACGGATCGGCCGCGTGCCGGTCGTCCCCGACGAGGCACCACCGTACTTGTATATCGTCGACACGATCCCCGAATCGCTGGCGCACACTGACACACCGCCGACCGCCCGCCACGGCCTGACGCTGCGCGAGCTGGCCGAGAACATCCTGTGCGCCAATGCCTCGTCCGAATGTGCTGCGCGCATCGTCAACACCCTCGGACTCCCACGGGTCACGCCGGAGTTGGTCGACCTTGAGCACGGCGGCAGCTTCGGCACCCTCGTCGATCTGGCTCGTGGCATCGACGCAGCGATCGACGACTGGGACTTGAGCGACGCTCGCTCCCGCCTCGTCGTCCTGCTCGCAGTCGGATGGGAACCGGGCAGCGAGCTCGCGGCCATTACCTCCGCCAACACCACCCTCCGCGATCTGCTCGCGCCCGGAGGCGCCGATGCCGATGTCCAGACTGTGCTCGCCGCGCTGGCCCGGGCGTCGTGCCGCGGCGCCCTCGTCGTCGCGGCAGCCGGTAACGCGACGAGCGAGCCGTGCGATCAGGTCGGTCCAATGGGGCCCGCATTCCTTCAGACCCTCCGCACACCCGATGCGGCCGAGTGCGCCGCGCTCGGCTTCGCCGGCACCCCCCTCATGTCTACGACGCCGACACCGCTCATCCTGTCCGCGGCGCACGTGGGCCTCGACGGCGGGCCGCTCGCCAACACGAGGTCGGGCACGTCGGCGCGGGTAACCGCCCAGGGCGCGGCGTTCGGCTCGCGGACCGGCGTCAGCGAGCTCCTGATCGGCAGCTCGGTCGCCGCGACCGTGGTAGCGACCACCGCCGCGGCCGTGTGGTCGCGCCATCCTAACCTGTCGCGCCCGCAGCTGTTCGAACTGCTGCAACGCGATGTCGCCGCGACCGACGCGCCGCAGAGCCCGCACGAGGTCCGCCTGTGCACCGCGCTCGCGGTCGCGTGCGTGGCCACCGGCGCAGCCGATTGCGCATTCGACGGCTGTTCGGCGTCGGCGCCTACAAGCACCCAGATCGCCGAGCAGTTCGCAACAGCCCTCGAACCCCGTGCATGTGAGTTCGATGCATCGTGCGACCTGCCACACCGGCTCGCTCTCGGCGCCCATTTTCCGACCAGCGAAGCGAGGGACGCCCTCGCTTGCGGCACATCCACCACGAACTGGCCCGCGGTCACCCTCCCCCCCGTCGCCCTCGGCTCGCCCGTCGAATGGACCGAACCACAACCGAAGGACACCTACTGTCCGACCTGCATCGCCCAGTACACCGCGAAGCCGGCGCAGATCACGGTGGGTCTGTCGTTCAAGGCCGAGATCCCGACGTCTTACCCGCTCATGATCGAGGTCCAGACCGCCAGCGCTGTCGAGCGCTACGCCATCGATTCGGCGCAGCTCGACTGGCATCCGCAAGGCATCAACCTCGTGCAGATCCAGCCCGCGGAGCCGTGGCGACGCGTGCAGACTATCCGCCTGGTGTACTATGTGCAGAGCGACGAGGGCGCCTGGCGCCTGGTCGCGGAGCCGCTGCTCCGCGCCGACACGCTGTCCGACCCGTCTCCCTACGAGCTGTGCGACTGCATGACCGAGGACCAGCTCGCGCCCACGTGCGACACCCCGCTCGCGCTCGGCGAATCCGATCCAGACCACGACGGCGTCCGCCTGATCTGCGACAACGACCCCTCGTCGTTCAATCCCGAGCAAGCCGATATGGACATGGACGGCCTCGGCGACGGCGTGGACGCGTGCCCGACGCTGCCGTCGAACACGGACCTCGCCGACAGCGATGGCGACGGCATCGGCGACCCCTGCGACCGGTGCCGCCAGCCAATCGCGCTCTACAACACCGCAGCCAAGTCCGCGAACGCTCCGGTGTACATGCAGGTCCGCAACATCCCGTTTCAGCAGGACTTCGACCAGGACGGCATCGGCGACGTCTGCGACAACTGCATCGTCCGCGCCAACTGCGGGGTGTTCGGGCCCACGGCCGACGGCATGCAGCCGGCCTCGATCGGCGACGCGGTCCCTTTCGCCGACAGCGCCGCCTGCCAGACCGACAACGACATGTTCCCGTTCATCGGCGACGCGTGCACCGTCGACGACGGTAACGGTGCGAAGCCGATCGAACTCCCGGGCTCGGCAGGGCCGGTCGGTCTCAACAGCGACGAGGACTTCGACCAGGACGGTCTAGCAAACCTGGCGGACCGGTGCCCGCGTCAGCGGATCGAGCCCATCACCTGCGCTGGGCCCGATGATTGCCCGATGGGTGCCGAGTGCACGGGCACGGTGTGCAACCATGTCGACACCGACAACGACGGTGTCGGCGACCTGTGCGACACTTGCCCGTCGTCCCCCAATCCAAAGCAAGTCCTCGACGGCGGCATGCAGGAGGACGACCCCGACGAGGATTTCGTCGGCAGCCAGTGCGAGACCAACTCCGGTTGCAACGACGACAACGACCCGCGCCCATTGGCCTTCTACAGCAAGGTCGCCGACGGCCAGTGCTGTGTGATGCTGTTTAACGACGGCGAGGTCCTCGACCCCGGCCGTGTGACCATCGACGAGGGCGACGCCTGCACCGTCCTCGACCCGTCCGTACCGATCCTGAAAGACTGCCCAGAGGACCAGGAGAACATCACCTGCCGCAAGCTGCCCTTCTCGGTCGCCACCAAGCCCGGCGTCGGCGTGCTGCCGGCCGGCTGTGACGAAGAGGGCATCCCGCTCACGCTTACCAGCCCCGAAATTAAGGGTGACAGCGACAAACTGTACGCCTTCGCCTGCCTGCTGCCGCAGCCCGATCACGACCGCGACGGCGTGGGCGATCGCTGCGACCTCTGCCCGTTCGCGTTCGACCCGAGTAATGCCCCCTATACAGATGGCGATCAGGTGTGGCCGACGCTCGGCGCGTACTGCAATGGCGGGTACGACCCCGACAGCCAGCAATCCTTCTGTGATTGATCTTCGTCGCGGAAATCCTGTCAGGAATTCCGCGACTCTCAGCAATGAGTCCTTGATAGCGAATGCGTTACGAGCCGGCGAATCGCCGTGATTGGCGGCGCCGGCTCGCCACGCAGATGTCCAACAACCAGTCGAAACGAGACTATCGATGCAATCTCCAATCTGCCATCACAACACCTTCCTCTTGCTCGTCACGCTCGTCGGCGCTTGCGACGACCCGTCGATGCCCCTCGCGCAGGACAGCGCCCCCGCCGAGGACGAGTCCGGCGACGGCTCGGGCACCGCGACGGAGCCCCCGCCCGAGCCCCTCGACGACGACGCGACGCCGCGCTCCGCCGGCAAGGCGATGACGTGGACCAAGAACAGCCACAACGCGTCGCTGGGCACCGATAACGTCGGCTGCGCCAACTGCAACGCATACACCGGCGACACCATGTGCTCGGCGTTCCTCCCGGTCCTGTGCATCAAGCAGGACGGCTCCGTCAAGCCGAGCGGCCTCGCCACCGATTTCTACAACGGCTGGACCGGCGGCCACATCGCCACCACCCACGCGATCCAGGGATCCACCCTGACCAGCCTGCAGGTCGCCAACCAATTCTGCATCGACAACTTCGGCCCCGGCTGGCGCATGGCCGAGTTCCACGACGGCAAGGGCGGCTGGAACTGGCACGCCTACGGCGACGTCCGTCAGGACTCGCGGTTCTGGGTGCACATCAACGACCAGCCGAGCAACTGCTGGAATCCGTAGCCTCACCCACGACCAGCCCTGTGGCTTCAACTCAGCAAGACAGTTTGTTCTTGCGAACGGAAAAGACGGAGACAATCATGCAACGCATCTCAATGTTCCTCTCCTTGGCCCTCCTCCTCTCCGGCTGCGACGAGGTCGATCACGCTGGAAACGACGGCACCGTCAGCAAGCAGCGCGAGGGCGGGGCCCAGGAACTGGCGGCGGACCTCTGGGTGTGCGCAGGGGAGGACGAAGACGATGCCGTCGCCTGCGTCTTCGCAAGCGTCGACGTGGATCTCGAAGCCGACGAAAGCACCCAAAACGGCGGGCCGCTCCAGCTCCGTGCGCCTGAGCCTGAGCCCGTCGGGTCTGTTAGAAAGCCGAAACCCGACTGTTGGTCCTACGATGGCAAGGTTTCCTGCTACTGTGATGCTCTTCTCTGTTGTCCCCAACAGGACTCATGCAGTTGCGGATACTGTCAACCACTTTGAGACACGCGGCGATTTCGCGCTATCTCGGATGGACGTGGAAGCTGGCCGCATCGCAGCCGGTTGACGTACATCCGCGCAACGAACGGCCCGCTACTTCGCGTCGAAGACGCCGAAGCTCACCGAGAAGCTCGCGTGGCTGATCGGGCCGGGTACGCAGAGCTACCTCGAGACGATCACCGAGACGGTCGAGCACTACAAGCTCGGTGAGCTGATCGGCTCGGCGTCCTCGGGCGCCATCGGCAACGTGCGCCACGTGTACCTGCCGGGCTCGGCCTCCCCCGCCGGGACGGGTACGCGGTGGCGGATCCTTCGGCAGAAGTTCCCAAAGGACACCCCCGGCCAGGACGGGGCTTACGGCGCGGGTAGCGACGCCTCCGCGCGGCGCGTACCATCCCCGGTTGGTGGGCTCGGGAACGTTGGTGTGCGGGCTGTTGGTCAGCGCGCGAGCTGTTGGCGCGGGGGCGCCATGGGTCGGCGCGCGGGTCCGTTGGTCGACACGCGACCGTTGGTCGAGCTGTTGGTCGGCGCGCGGACTGTTGGCCAGCGCGAGCTATTGGCCAGCGCGAACTCGTGTTCGACGCCGTGGAGCAGGCAGACGAGGCGACCCTCGCAGCGCTGGTCCAGATCGTGCGACGACCCGGGTGGATGCAACGCCGCTGTTGCTCATGTTTCATGGCGACCCGAAGGGGCCATCGTCGAAGCTGCTCGCCGCGGTGCGCGAACAGGGCGACGACGCGGTGCTCCGCGGCGATTGCCGATGCGCTCGCCGCGTACGTCGCCGTCGTGGAGGGCGAGTTACCGGTTCGCCCGCGAGCTGGCCTGGGCCCTCGTGCGTGCTGCGATCGCCGGGGCGACGACCAGGGCCACCGCGGAGCTTCTGGCCACGCTCCACGGCCAGGGCCACCTGCGCACCGTGCCGAGCGATCCAGCGTGTCGCGGAAGCCCGATCTACCGCTGACGAGGGGTGGGTGGCCACATCGTTGTGTGGCCCGGATGATCGACAAGCAACCCCGATGATCATCGACGTCTGAGCACCGCCTCGATCACCTCGTGGAGCGGACGGGTGTCGCTCGGCGCCGCGAGGAGGTGACGGGCCTTCTCGAGATCGCGGAGCGCATTCGCTCGTTCGTCGAGATGAGTGCGGAGAACATCGACAAGCACACGGTCATCAAATTTCTCCACGCGCAGCAGAGACCTGATCGTTTCGCGCTCCGAGCTCCATATCTCGGTGAGACGCTCCTTTCGCCGCACCTCACCCATGAGCGCGCTCATCTCCCTCATCTCCTTCTCGGCCCGCTCGGCGTCGCCCTGCGCCGCCTTCAACGCGCTCGCGCTGGCCTCGCGTGCCGTAGCCGCGCTGGCGCGCTCTGCTGCGATTTTCTGGCGCACCTCGTCCGTGCTCACCTGGAGGCGGGCAACCGCCTTTTCCGCCTGCGCGCGTTTCTCGATCTCGACCGTGATGCGCTCGTG
>Ga0075163_10005659_pt1 | contig 16603 bp, 11 predicted proteins | sample JI1023141ADNA_FD_71478 | JGI IMG/M metagenome (GOLD analysis project Ga0075163, IMG submission 71478) | Wastewater effluent complex algal communities from Wisconsin, to seasonally profile nutrient transformation and Carbon sequestration -... | ecosystem: Engineered > WWTP > Effluent > Algae...
TTCCAGCGTCTTACCCTTCAATACTTTTGCAATCTTTTCCGTTTGCCACAACGTTTGTGGCAATGCCTTGCGAATGAGTTTCATCGTGTCTTCTACATTCGCACTCTTCTTTACCGTTGTGTCGGTTTCACCTGGGGGTGGAAAGAGATGATCGAACTCCCTTCCATCTCGCAATCGCCTCTTTCTGTCCGCTACCATACGCCTCTTCCTTTCTGCATCATCTTTTTCCTGGTTGCTGTCACGCAGCTTTTCCTCCGCCCAAAGTGATAATGTCTGTTTTCTTATAAGGGAAACTATCGTTGATTGTCGTTACTGTGTGTACAATCAAATTGAGTTTACCCGACTCTCTGAACTCTTTCACCAATGCAGGAACCGTTGTGGCCAGACTCAGAAATCCAAGCTTGATTTTTATTGGATCAAGATTGACTTCGCTAAACTTGGGTATCGTTAGGTTCACATCTTTCACTTCGGATGATGCTATGGTTTTTTCTGCATAGATCATCTTCACAAAAGGATGCTTTACCTGGATACTTCCACCGCTTGGATTCTTAAGTTTCACTTTAATCGCAAGCTCAATTCCGTTCAGACTTACCGTGTGAATAGAAACTTTTGTTTCAGTTTCCAATTCATTAGAAAGTCTGTTGAGTTTGAGCAGGTAGCTGCCACCAAACCAGATGGCTGCTACTGCACCGGCTCCGATCAATATGTGACTACTCTTGATCATTGCGTTTCTTTCTTTTCATCCTCCGTAACTTCAGTGAAGGACGATTGAACTTAAAACCCTTTGCACTCTTGATCTTTGCAAAATCGCTCACTCTGTCTTTGTGCTTTTGCCAGAGTGGACTAAAGACATCCGCAATGATCTTGAACGCAAGACAGATGATACCTCCTACAATAGCTTGCAGCGCATAGTCCAGCAGAAAGAAAAGATTTACATTGGCCAGCAGATTAAATGCTGCTCCGAAAAGAAAGGCAATCCCATTGCCCATCCCATGATTTTGATTTATCTCTGTGTTCATGGGTCAAAGATGTAGTGACCCAATAGAGTAGGTTAACGATTGTTAACGGTCGTGAATGACTGTGTAACTTTATATAGGATTGTGAAGGTTTGTAAAAGAATGTAAATGAATTTGAATGAATGTTCCGCGTGGAACTATTTTATTTAAATTAGCAGCCAATAAAACAAAAATAATATGCAACCAATCGATAAATCCTGGTTAGATATTTTTCCAAAAGAATTCCACAATAGACTTATAAGGGATGATCGCGGTGACTATTGGATATCTTGTCAATGGAGAAGTGAGCTTGCTAGAGGAAATGACATGTATTACCCTCTTAAGGCCTTGGTTGTTTTACAAAGTTTTTCTATTTCAGGAGATGGAACTGTTATATATGAAAACTAACTAAGTCCAATAATCAGCCAAAAGCTCCGCTTGTTTAAGGACCGTTTCAATTGCCTTCGGTTGTTTATCAGGAGGATAACCATATTTATTAAGAGTTCTTCTAACAAGCACCATGAGTTTTGCTCTGGCACTTTCACGAATAGTCCAATCTATTGTGGCGTTTGACCTAACCTTATCGGCAATTTCTTTTGCGATAATTCGCAACGTTTCATCGCCCAATATATTCACTGCGCTATCATTTATTTCAAGCGCATTATAGAAAGCTACTTCATCATTTGTTAATCCAAGCTTTTCGCCCTCTTTGTCTGCTTCCTTAATTTGTTTGGCTATATTGATTAGCTCTTGAATGATTTCAGCGGTCGTGAGTAAATTATTTTGATATCGCTTTATTGCAGCTTCCAACATTTCAAGAAGTTTCTTGCTCTTCACAAGATTAGTCTTAGCACGTTGCTTTAACTCATTATTCAAAATCTTTTTCAGCAACTCAATTGCAAGATTCTTGTGCTGCATCCCTTGAACTTCCAATAAGAACTCATCGGACAGAATCTCCAATCCTGAAATTTCAGGTTTATCCATTCCGGCAGCATCAAAAATGTCAATTACCTTATCGCTGTTTAAAGCTTCATCAACTATTTGCTTAATGGCTGTTTCAACCTCCAGGTCTGATTTCCCTTCACCTGCCGGACTATCAAACTTAGCCAGCCTTGATTTCACTGCCTGGAAGAAGGCTACCTCCGGCAAAGAGGGTTGAACTTCCTGCTTAGTAATGCAAAGCGAAAGGGATTGGCTTAATAGGCTTACTTCTCTGATGAATCGTTCTTTGCCATCCTGGAGACCTAATATATGCTCTTCGGCTTGAAGGATGATTGATAATTTTTCTTGAGGATTTACTGCAAAGAATCTGCGATAGTTAAAACTTGAACCCCCATCATAATACGCTTCGGGTTCCTCCACTAAAATATCTTTTTGGGTCTTGCTATTTTCTTCAAACATTTGGCGTACTACTTCTAGTTTTTCAGTAAATATTTCAAATGCCTTTTGAATATTTTCTGCCGGATCACCCTTGCCACCGGCTTCACCATAAAATGCCAAAGCCTTTTTCAAATCCGTTGCTATACCGAGGTAGTCTACAATTAATCCTCCGGGTTTATCCTTAAATACGCGGTTAACTCTTGCAATTGCTTGCATAAGGTTGTGGCCTCTCATCGGCTTATCCACATACATGGTATTCAGACAGGGCGCATCAAAGCCAGTAAGCCACATATCGCGAACAATCACCAACTTTAGTTCGTCTGCTGGGTCTTTCATTCTTTCCGAAAGATCCTTTCGCTGTTGCTTCGTGGTGTGGTGCCTTGATATTTCAGGACCATCGGCACTATTTGTGGTCATTACCACTTTGATGGCTCCCTTCGTTAAATCATCATTGTGCCATTGTGGTCGAAGCGAAATAATTTCTTTGTATAGACCAGCGGCAATTCTTCTACTCATGGCAACAATCATTGCCTTACCTTCAAAAGTGGTTTGTCTCTTTTCAAAATGAGTAACAATATCTTTGGCGAGATTCTTAACACGATCTTGGTGACCAACAATGGCCTCCAACTTTGTCCATTTGGCTTTGGCTCTTTGTTTATCGCTTACCTCTTCATCCAGCTCTAGCTCTTTATCAAATTCATCAATTAGTCTTTTGCCTTCTTCGTCCAGGTTAACTTTGGCTAATCGACTTTCATAGAAGATTCTAACAGTGGCTCCATCATCTACTGCATCTTTTATGTCGTAACGGTCAATATAATTTCCGAAAACTTGTGGTGTGTTAACATCGGTTCCTTCAATGGGCGTTCCAGTAAAACCGATATAAGTTGCCTGGGGTAAGGCATCACGCATGTACTTGGCAAAGCCATACGCGATACGTTTACCAATTACTTCCTTGGTTTCCTTATCTTTTTGATCAATTAGTTTAGCTTCAAATCCATATTGTGTCCGGTGAGCCTCATCTGCAATCACCACAATATTCTTTCTGTCCGAAAGTTGATCGTAAACGGACTTATTATCTTCTGGTAGGAATTTTTGAATCGTGGTGAATACGATACCGCCACTCGCAACTTTTAATAACTCTTTTAAATGATCCCGGTTCTCTGCTTGTACTGGCTCTTGACGTAGTAATTGCACAGAGGAGGCAAACGTATCAAATAGTTGGTCGTCCAGGTCGTTGCGGTCAGTAATAACTACAATAGTTGGATTTTGCATTTCTGGAGAAGTGATAAGCTTCCCCGAATAGAAAACCATGCTCAAGCTTTTTCCGGAGCCTTGCGTATGCCAAACAACACCACCTCGCTTGTCTCCATGAATGCCAGAAGCGTTAATCGAAGAGTGCACTGCTTTATTTACTGCATAGTATTGATGATAAGCAGCTAGCTTCTTAACCGTTTGGATTTGTATAAGCCCCGTCTTAGAATCCTCTTTTTTCGATTTTTCAAATACGATAAAATTGCGAATAATATCGAGTATGGTTGCCGAATTCAACATGCCCTTTAGCAGCGTTTCTAATTGGGGTTTGAATCTTGATGCTTCTTTTAATCCATCTGCCGTTTTCCAGGCCATGTACCGGCTTAGGTCTGCCGATACGCTACCAGCCTTGCATTCTAATCCATCTGAAATGATGCAGATTGAATTATATGTAAATAAAGTAGGTATAGTCGCCTTGTATGTTTGTATTTGCTGATAGGCACTTTTTATGTCTGCGTTCTCACTCGCAGCATTTTTCAATTCAACAAGAACCAACGGTAGACCATTCACAAATAACAATACATCTGGGCGCTTGTGTTGATTGCGTTCGATTATAGTGAATTGATTAACCACCAGGAATTGATTGCGGGAGGGGTTTTCAAAATCTATAAGTGCAATTTCATGACTGCGCTCATAGCCATTTTCCTGATAGGGGACTTTTACTTTCTCGACCAACAACCTGTGAAATTCTTCATTATTATGCAGCAAATCAGGAGAAGCAATACGCAACACTTTTTGAATAGCAGCCTCCTGTGCATCAACCGGAATAGAAGTGTTGATTTTAGCAATGGAAGCCCTTAAACGATTTATTAAAACGACTTCGCTAAAATTCTCTCTTTCACAAAATAGTCCTTCAGGTGAAATTTCTTTTCCATTTATATATACCCATCCCTGCGATTGAAGGATTTCAATGGATGCTTCCTCTATAATATTTTCAGTGATGGGTTTCAATTAGCTTGGTTGCTTAAAAGTTATAACATTTTCTCTGAACATGTAGGCTTCTGATGAGCCCAAATCCACCATTTTATTCAATAACCATATTAAATCATTTATAAGTTGTTTGCTGTTCTTTATCTCGGTGATGTGATTATAAAATAGTCTTTTTATTAAGCGTTCTCCAGAAGGTGAGATTAAAGATAAACTTTGGCCTACGTCATTCTTAAATAAATTGACTAGTAAGGTTATTCCATCAGGTAAAAAGGTCTTTTCTCCTACTGTTGAAAAAACATTTATAACGGACTGTGTTCCCGTTGGACCTAATGCCTCAATCATATCGTAATAAAAATCCTTTTTTCCTTCAAGGGGAAGCCAATGAGTAGCTGACTCTTTCCATTTTATATCCAACAGTAAAATACGTGCATGAATATGTTTTCCGTTTGTTTCTATTTTGGACAATAAGAAGGCCCATAATTCCCAAAAGTTATTAATTAAAAGAGTCTTTTCATTTTCATCATTTGAATTTGACAAAATTGTATCCAACTCATAGATAGTAAAATCAAGTAGATTTGAAACGAAATCAGCTAGATCATCCCTTCCCCAAACATGCGGTCGGGTTTCACTATCAACTGCATCAAGAATTAAATTTATTACCTTCTTTGTAAGACTGTGGTCACCACGTAATGCGAGCTCAATCAGAAAATTTCTACATTCTGTAACATCATGATGTGAAATTTGCCGATCCTCGTTTCCAATCCTGTTGTATGAATAATTTTCTTTTTTGTTAAGATCTTCAAGAAATAATGAAATAAATCGTTCAATAAATTGGGCATAATCTGCATCAGGATTGTAGTAGGGTGTGATTGCAAAAACTCTGACCAGTATGGAGCCTCTAAAAGTTTGGAAATCAATTTCCGACAAATCCAATTTTATCTTTTTTGATGCTGCAATTTGCTTTACAAAAGCAGCTTCCTTTTGCCTGGCGGTATTTAATCTATCTGTGTCTTGGTCATCATAGAAATATGGATTGGACTTTCTGTATTGAGAATATTTAATCAAGCCCAACCAAATTCGTTTCCCTTCTTGGGGGTGATGTTTGAAAAATATCGTCCTTATGTATTTGACTATCTTAGCGACTTCGTGCTCAGCAAGAGGTGCAAATAGAACATAAATCATTAGCGATATGAGTTCATTCCTATCCTCTACTTCTTTAACTGCACTGAACAACAGATGGAAGTTGGATAGTGAAACCTCCTTATCCATTAGATTATAATTCATGTTGAATCCATAACCACTTTCAAACGCTTCTTCAAGTATCATCACAACGGTGCCAACAATAGTCTCGATACACCATTGTTTTTGTTGACCGTCAAGATTGCTAATAAAATCACGGAGACCAATTACAGCTAATGCAACTGGCCGATCATATAGAACATTCAGTTTGCTGCCATCAGAGTATTGTTGATAACATGTCGCCCAAACCTGAAATTCAATTTTTTCATTTCCTTCATAAACTTTTGCCAATTGACTTGAGAAGCTCATTGATTTAGAGTTATGCTCAAGCTCGCCCTTGCCATCATCTATGAACTTAGATACTTCTTCATCGTATTGCGGCTCTACAGGAAAGCCACCTATTTTTTCATCATATTCACCAACTTTATGATTTCTGATATCCATTTCTGTTAAAGCCTTTTTCCAGGCTATATCCTGAGGAGTCATTTTAGCTTTAAGTCTTTCGAATATTTCAAAAATTTGAGGATTAAGCTTTCGACTATTGAACTGATAGTCCAAAACAAAGTCCCTTAATCCCCGCATGAATTTTTTACGATGGGGTAGTTGATTGGATTTCCATCGTTCCTCCTGCGCAAAAGATATATGATCATCCATTGGGCATAGAGTTGTCGACTCTCTAAGAGCACGATTTAAGTCCCATTCGTAGTTCTCTCTGTTTCCGAGAATAGGTAGCATTGCAACACCTACTTCATCAGGGTATGCCATTGTGATGCTTGCAAGAACACCAGATATTGCCGCGTTGTTACTATTTCGTAATAAATAATCGAAAATGAATTCCAAATTCTTCCTACTGATTTGAGTTGATCTATTTGCTATTTCTAACAGATATTTTTCCAAGCTCATCAATAGGCATTCAATTGCGTAATGTGTGACGCTCGAACCCCTAAAGGCACACCATAGCTCTGGTCCGCTCCAATGGGTCACAATAGAATTATCAGTGAGTAGGACTTCTATTTGCTTTAGCGATTGCTTGTGTTCACAATCAACTTTTACATAAAAATCAATGGAATAATTTAGAAATTCTGTAATAAACTTTATGCCAATACGGGGATCGTATAAAAGGAGATTGTAAATCGGTGTCTTGTAAATCCCTGATGGGAAGAAATGAAATTTATCTTCGATCCCCCAACATCTATCGAAACTGACACTGGTATAGCCAATCATTTCTGCAATGCTTCCCTTGGTTGGTTTTTTGATAGGCTCGGATTTCCATTCTTTCCATGCTGTTTCCATAATAAGTTCTGGAAGAACTTTTATTAGACGCTGGTTCCCAATGCCAGATAGACACTTTTCAATTACACTTTCATAAAAATCATGTAACTTCCAAAAATTCTCTTTTTCTCTTTTCTTATGTGCCCTTTCAACAAGATGCCTAATTTCGTCTTTCGAAATCTCAGCTAAATTGAAAAGGATACTTATCAATGTTTTTGCTTTCTCTTTAACAAACTCTTCCATCCAGAATTTATCACCAGACTCTACTTTGCTGATATATTTGATAGTTATAGTCTTGGCTGCATACAATTCTTCCTGAGAAATAGATGAATACTTGAAAATCAATAGATATTCCCAATCGTATAAAAAATTTACTATCGATAATTTCAGATTGTCAATACTATCAATTTTGTTTGACACAAAGCTTAGTATCTCAGGCCAACCAGAACCAATGGGTAGGAGAAGATTAAAATTATTGTTATCTAAATTACTCTCCTTACAACATGTCTTAATTAGATGAAGGCAACGGTTAAGAAAATGAGCATTACTTTCAAGTAATTGATTCTCGAACTTTTTAAAAAAAGTGTGACAGCTATCTGATTTAAAGACGGCAACTAGTAATTCATCTGCCCAATACTTCTCAACTGAAGCATCATTGATTGCGTGATTAATAAACTCATTAACTTTTTCGCTGCTATCGATCAGGTAATCTTCTACCCAAAGTCGAAAAGCCCTTCTTATTGCAGGTTCATTACCTAGTTTTTTAAACAATTCACCTGGTGAAACACTATCTTCATATATGTTAGATACATGACGTACTAAAGCCCAATCTTCAAGAATGTCGTGAGTCGGTGCGTATTTTCTATTATGCTTTTCTTGAAAAATTATTTCATCACGTTCTAATGCGTGTATGGCAGATGCGTCAGAATTGCCAGGGTGAGTAAAGAGCCTCATCTCTTTTGCCCGCTTAACTGCAATTTCAATGAAGGCGGTTTCGCGTTTAATTGGCATTCCATCTTTTGTGTTACTTACATCTGCTACAAGCGTATTCCATAGACTATTTTTAAATTCAGTTGAGCTAAAAGTTGAAAAATCCTCAGATGTCCTGTTCAAAGCAGAAATAGCAAAGTCAAGATATTTAGGGCTCTTCAACACCATTCTGATTTTTGGGTTCTTGACAACTTCTTTTATCTGAGGAAATCTTGTTGCGACCTTTGTAAGTTCATCGTCATCTAACAATGAAACTTCAGCAACCCCCAAGCTATTCTTATCAATCCCAAATTTTTGAATGACAAGATCAATGGCATACTTTCGTGAAGAGGCAACAATTTTTATATCTGGGTAATCTTTCAAGATTCCAATCAACTGTTTGAATGCACATTCAGGATCAGCCTCCAATAATTTCTCAAGGCTGTCAATAAATACAATTTTATCTGCAATCAGTGAGATACAAGAGAAAATATCCCCAACACTCTCGTTGACTCCCTGGCTTGATAATACATTTGCAATATGTGGCTTATTGAACTGATCGGCTCTAAATACAAGAACACTAGATGTTGAAAAATCTTCTTTGAGCAGGCTTTTAATTTCTGCTGACTTGCCAACTCCTGGTTTGCCTGTGACAATTGTGAATTGAAAGGAATTAATCGATTCAAGTATAGATTGCCTTAACTCTGGGCGCGTAATGTGAAAACCCTCTATGGTATTTTTTAATGGTCTTAGAATTTCCGTACTGTCGTTTTTAAGTTTTTCAACGGCTTTAAAGTATGGACTAAGTCTTTGCCACGAGAAATCCTTATAAACCACCTCGCGTTGAATACTTTCTTTTGTAGCATTTCCTCCGTCCTTATTTAGCCTTGATGCCAAGACAACCAAGTCATTCCAAATTTCCTTTTCATTTCGTGTACTTTCATTGCTCTTTGAAAGTTTTATAAGATTTAGAAAATAGGTTTCATCAACACTGCCGGTGTTTAAGAAATCATATTCCAGAACATCAAGGCATCTGAGAAACTCCCAAAGCTCACCATCGGATAATGGAATGCCCTTGTTAGCCTCGGTAAGGCACACTCGAAACATTTCTAAGCGCTCCTTTTTTGCATTAATGCGATTAACCTCTGTAATAAAGTCCTTTTCTGTGGCGTGCGTGTTAGCCCAGTTAAAGATGGATTTGAGGTGATTTCGTTCATCTCTTGTTAGACCATTTTTAACAATCACGAGTTTGTCCTTGGCTCTGTCGAACAGTGCTGGATTAGAGTAATCCTTCCAAAAGGATTGAATTACTTCTTTAAAAATATTATTACCAACTGTGAACGAAATGTCATGTTTGACTTGGATAAGAAGCCGATGTTCTCCAAAAGTGGATTTGGTCAGAACGAGTAAATCATCTGTTTCATAACCTTTATTAGTATTCTGAAAGCTAACTTCTACGATTTCATTAGAAGGAAGGCAAGGTGCGTTTCCTCTGATGATAAGTGTAGTTAAAAAGGCAGCCTGAACCGATTGTTCGAAATTGGTTCCACCCCCGCCTTTTTGGAATACACTTCCCTTTTCAGACATTGTTCTTAAGGTTTTACTTTAGTCTTGGCAATAACCTTTGTAACCACTCGAATTGTCTTTGCTCGTTTGGTTGCGTCCAAATATTACCTTTATATTGATTTATATAACTTATTGCCTGTCTTACACCAGGTCTATCACCAGCAACAGTATCAAGCACACTTATAAACTTATCGTATAAGTTGTCTCCATGGAGGAAAAAAGTATCTATGATTTTCTTTTCCAGGAGGTAGGACTCAAAAGGATAATTAGCACCTGCGTTCCAGTGCTTACATAGTCGAATGACGTTTCGGACGATGTTGTTTCCATAGGATTGATTTTTGTCTGAAAGGTCTTTATTAAGATCATTGGGCGTTGTCACTCTCCAATTGTCATTTGAACTTGGTATGTAATATGTTGTGCCCCAATACCCTTCATTATAAGCCGGTACAATATCGAACATGATGTTGGTCAACTCCAACTTAATTACCGGAAAGTCTTTCTTGGAGATGGAATTTGGGTAGGCGGCAGATACTACATCAAGCAAATTCTTTCTGTAAGTTCCTGGGGTCTTCCTTACCTCATTTGTATTGAAGACAACCATTAAATCTACATCCGAACTTGGGTCAAATTTTCTTGGCAGTATAGTATTGCGTGTAAATGAACCAAAGCGAATAAACTCCTTAATATTATTGCCAAGTCTGGCCTTTAATACTTTCTCCAATTGATTCAGAGAACCTTTAATGCTTTCTCTTTCTATTTCATTGTGAGAAATGACAAGCTCATTCTGTGCAAAGTTTACAAGTCTGTTGTTGATGCTCATCATACTTCAATCCTTTAAAAACCAATTATCAGTTTCCGGATCAGATTTTTCAATTGCCTTCTTGGCCCACCTTCTTGCAAAACCAGGTATCTCTGGTTTTTCATATTTGTCAATTTTACTTACCCGTTTGCTCAGTTCTTCGACATCTTCTTTCCTGCAATCGGTAAGAAAGTAGCAGCTTCTTATTTCTTTATGTAATGCCAAATATTTTTCAGCTGCTTCTTTGTGCTTGGCCCTATAATTTTTCCCCTCGCCTTCATTCCAAATTAGAAGAGCGATGGTTCCTAACAAGCCAATAGCGGCAAGCCATTTATCGGCTAGTGGGTGAACGCCAATAATTCCGACAACGTTAAGCAACGCGCAGCTCCAGATCGTATAGGTTACTAGTTGCCTTCTTAGATCGCATGCTTTGAAATGCCCTTTGGCAGAATATAGCGTTTCTTCTCCAAGTTTCTTTAGCAATCCTTTCTCTTGCACAGTCATTCTTAAATTAATTAATCGTTAAGAATTTAATTTTACACTAATATCATGTAATGCCGCCTTTAGTACTTTCCAGCTTATTTCAGCAGTATGCGAATCAGGTGTGAAGCCAGTGCTCATTTGTTCAAAAGGGTGGATGAAATTTCTAAAGTCTCGTAATGAGTGGCTATGTTTTTTTACATCCAGGCCAAGCAAACCCAGCTCATGGGCAACTTCGATAAGTGAGTTTAACGACCATTCAGGAAGTGGCTTTACTTTTCCTGATTTATCTTTAGGGGCCGCTTTTCCTTGATTAAATCCAGAAGGATTTTGCGTGGCCACGTTTAGAAGCACACCCTCCAGCACACTGCCAGCTAAGAATAAAACCGAAAGAGACGAGCTAACTTTCAGACACTTCTTAATTTCAGTTATTCGCTGCTCAATAATAACGACTACTGTGGGAGGAAGCTTCAAATCAATTATGGGAGTTTCATCTATTTCCTTACTTAGAAAATCTACTTCCATTTCTTTTGATGTAGGCTTTCGCTGCTTACCCTGAAATTTGTATGCTATGTCTAAACAATCCTGTACAATTTTTTCATTGACTTTTTGAATGTCTTGAATACCTAGATCAATTTGGGCTATGTAATAATTAATTAACTCCTCCAATAATTTTCCGACCGTTGCATCGCTTTCAATTTCCCAAAAGGCCCGAAGACGTTTTGCTTTAGATGTTCCATATTCTGCATACTTATCAGAGAAAATATCAATACGAGCAGTACCCTTAATAAATCTTCCAAAATTCTGATTTGAGAAATTCAACACATGCCCTCCGCCCATTGCGAATAGCTTTTCAAATTTCTGCATCTCGATTTGTGAAAGGGTGGCCATTAAATCAGTTTAGGTTCACTGTTACTTCCCCACTAACTAATTTCGGTAATACCGTCTCTTTAAGTTTTGTCAGGGTACGAATCTCCGCGTGATTTGAAAATGATTTTCTCAACAGATCTTTAGTGTATCTCGTAAACTCAATCACTTTTTCTTTTTCTGGTACAGGCAGCTCGAAAGTTGGGATTGCTTGTTTGCTTAAATGCAAGACTGTTGAGCCATTGGCACATCCTTCGCAATGGCTCTTAAATTCCCTGGTCTTCATTAAATAATAGAGAAACTCATTTGAAATCCATTCAAGTTTTGAAACAACCTTAACGATGTCCATTGATATTATCATAGTTTCAAAGTTTGGGTTGTTAATAACCAATGCAGGATTGCCAATTACTTCGGCTTCTTGGGTAATATCAGTATGTGCTACGATTAAGTCTCCTTCAACTACTATTTGTTTCTCCTTAAATTTACCAGTGAATTCCTTAAAACCATCGATGCTAAAACCTCCTTTTCTGTCAAAACTCTTGAGTGAGATCATTCCCACTTTGGACGGGTTCAATTCGGAGCTTTTGTATGAAACCCCGTTGATACAATCAACATATTCACCAAGTGAAATTGTGTCAATCTTTTCCCCTGCAATAAACCACTGCCTGAATAGTGTTTCAGCCAATTGCTCTAGTGTTTTATTTTGACGTTGCAGTAAATTTATTTTGTCATCAAGGCTACTAAGTATCTCGGCAATCGAATTCTGTAAATCCAGACTTGGGTGAACTTTAATTTCAAAATGCCTTATATCTTTGACATTTAAGTGTTCAACGACACTTCCAGTAGATCTACTAATTAAATCATATTTAGTATCCGGATTGGCAAAGTAATAGAGCAGATACCTAGGATTAATCACTTTCTTATTTGCCCTTATCAATACAGTCCTTTGCCCTAAACAAACTTGTTTTCCCTTAGAAATCCATCCTACTTCACCTACTGGAGCCTCCCTTGCTAAAACAATATCCCCTTCTTCTGGCTTTAACCGTCTAGTCCAATCTTCATAAGTTTCAAGTGAGACCCGATTAGCATTATCGAAGTCAATCTTTCCGCCTGATATATTTGATGTACGCACAGAGATGTATTCACTGTCCGCAACAAGCGGTGCTGTTTTATGCTCACAGTCAACTATCGTAGCAATGTCTTCAAGCCTATGTTCTTTCCACTCAACCATTTTTTAATTATAAGTTATCAATGTTATCGGCTACTTCTTCAATATGATCAAGTCCATAAAGCAACGCTTGCTCATTTATATTCATCCACCGAAATAGTTCTAAAATCTGGGCATAGTGCTGTCGTGCATACGTGGTGTCCTTAACTGCTTGCCCATTAGTAAAACAAATAGGTTCATGATGAGCAAGTCTGTTACGCAGCATGTTAATTTTTTCGAGCTCAGTAAAAATGTAGGTATTGTTGTATTGAATTTGTGGAGTGCTGGCGGGCTTGTTCGGAAAAATGACCAATAAAGTTTGGCCACCTGCATGGAATTGGTGTCTGCCAAAGGTGTAACGCCAAAAACCAAAGTCCATTTCGGCAATCAGTTTTTGATGTGAGTAAGGGTTTAGCCTGGTCATTGCCATATTTATGATGCTAGGGGTTTTACCGCAATTATGCTGGTTAAAAAAGCCATTTCCCTGGGCTGAATCGCGGAGCCAATCAAGACCGTGTATGGTAGAATAATGACTGTCAATGGCATTTCTAAGTGCCACTTCCAGGCAGCTAATAACTGTAAAAAACTCCTGAGAAAGCCTCAAATTAAGCCTATAAAGGGTCATTGCCTTTTTGGAATGCCCCGCAGCCTGCAAATAGCGGCTCATTCGGGCACTGGAAATAACACTTTCAAAATCCTTAAACTTCACAGAGGTTGTTTTCGTTAGTTCTGTAGATTATCTTTGTATCAAATTATAGTTCCCGGAGGCCCCTGAAGCGATTCAAGCCTCCGGGTTTTTTTATGCCCATTTCACAATCACTGCACCGAGGGTTCATAGCTTATTTTATTCAGGTTTTTCCTGATTCGTTCATTTAGTGCAGATTCCTCATCCATTTGTTTTTCCAATTCGGCTTTCAGGGCAGTAAACCTTTCTTCAAAGTTGAAATCATCTTCATCATCAGCGAGGCCTACAAATCGCCCTGGTGTAATCACATAATTTAGTGTACTCACTTCATCCAACGTTGCACTTTTACAAAAGCCTTGTACATCGGTGTATTCATGCTCACCTATTCTCCAATTATGATAGGCTGACGCTATTTTAGTAATGTCATCATCGTTGAGGTCGCGATTCTTTCTGTTAATCAGGTGTCCAAGATTACGCGCATCAATGAATAGTATTTGTTTTTTGCGTTGCGTTTTATTTCTGCGCAGAAACCAAAGACAAGCAGGGATTTGAGTATTCAAAAATAGTTTGGTAGGCAGGTTAACTACACAATCCAACAAATCATTTTCAATCAACGCTTTTCGTATCTCGTATTCGCCATTCGCTTTTGTAGTGAGTGATCCTTTACTCAAAACAAATCCAGCAAGTCCATTCGGTGCCAAATGATAGAGGAAGTGTTGTATCCAGGCATAGTTGGCATTTCCGGCAGGAGGAACACCATAAGCCCATCGCGCATCTTTTTGCAAAAGCTCACCACTCCAATCGCTATCGTTAAAGGGTGGGTTGGCAATGATGTAGTCGGCTTTCACATCCTTGTGGGCATCGTTCAAAAAGCTTCCCTCATTGTTCCATTTTACATTACTGCTATCAATGCCCCGTATGGCAAGATTCATTTTAGCTAGTCGCCATGTGGTTTGGTTGCTCTCTTGCCCGTAAATGGAAATATGATCGGCAGGATTGAGAGAAAGTTTCTTGCCGCTATTCTTTTTGTAGTGGTCCTGGTGTTTTTTGATAAACTTTTCACTCTGCACAAACATGCCACCGCTGCCACAACATGGATCAAAGACGCGGCCTTCATAGGGCTCCAGCATTTCAACCAATAGTTTCACCACACTACCAGGCGTGTAAAACTGTCCGCCTTTCCTTCCTTCGGCCAAAGCAAACTCACCTAGGAAATATTCAAAAACACGTCCGAGTAGATCTTTACTTTGGGCTTCTTTTGTTCCAAGAACAGTAGTACTTATTAAATCAATTAGTCCACCTAAACTCGCCTTATCCAATTTTTCCTGAGCATACACTTTAGGTAAAACACCTTTTAAGCTTTGTGGATTATCTTTTTCAATAGCATCCATTGCATCATCAATGTCTTTGCCAATGGTAGGTAGTTTAGCCCTGCCTTGCAGCCATTTCCATCGGGCAGAGGGAGGAACATAGAATACTTTTTCAGCTATGTACTCATTCTTGTCCTCCGGATCGGCTCCTTCATATTCTCCTTTGCCTTCCTTCAGCTTATTGTAAAGTTCCTCGAATGCGTCTGAGATGTATTTTAGAAAAATGAGACCAAGTGCCACATGCTTATACTCGCCAGCATCCATGTTCTTCCGCAGCTTGTCGGCAGCCTTCCAAAGCTTCTTCTCTAATGGTTCGTCTTGCTCAATTTTTACTTTCTTGCCCATTGCGGTCGTTTGAATTTTGAAGGGATGTTCTAAAACCTTCTAAAATAGCTTAAAATAGCGAGTTTATGATAGTTTTAGGTTTACGAAAATAGCATTAGGGGGTGGAATACTTTTCGAGAAATATTCTACCTGTTCTTTTTGAAGGGCTAAAAAGGGCTTATTGAATGCTATACTATCCTTCTGTCGTTTATCAAACTTTCAACATACGCGCATTTATGGCCACTACTACACTGCTCACAGTAATCAATACAGCACCCCTTGCAGGAACGATTTTGAGTGAATGTCCGTGTGGAACTTAATCTTTATGGTTCTCTACTAAGGGATCATGTTTTTTATGAATAGCCAATACTACTGCGAGCGTTATAATTGAGAGTAACAGGAACGAAAATTTTGCTGTAGTAATGTAGCCAAGTGAAGCACAAAGCAGTGGAATTTTGGCTGGGTATTGTTCTATCAAGTAATAGACTGATGCATTCTCAATGAAGTCGAGACCAAGCCAGATGATTGGCAAAGAAATAATAAACACCAGCATTCTTTTTTCGATAACCTGAAACATGATGCCGTGGACAAGTGTAAGGACGAAAAACAAGACTTTGTAAACTTCAACTAACTAAATTTCGGCACCTGACACCAAAATATTTTCCGAAACCTGATGACTGAGCGTTATCTCTTTCTTTGATTTCAGGATAGTTACAGAGCCATCAAATAATTCGCGCTTCACTATAATGATCGTATCATCAATCTGTAACCCTTTTGCGTTCAAGTGATCCAGGAATGATTTCTCATCGACCGTTACAGCAATGATTTTCACTTTCTTGCCTTCACTCACTTTGCTAAGTGGAGTACTTTTTTCTATCGGTAGTTTACCGTGGGTGTCTGGTATCGGCTCGCCATGAGGGTCTGCTTTAGGATAGTTTAGCAATTCATCCATTCGGTTGTAGAACCGTTCGGAGTTTACGTGCTCTAATTGCTCGGCTATATCATGCACCTCTTCCCATCCCAGGCCCATCACTTTTACCAGAAATAATTCAGCCAGCCTGTGTTTACGGATAATACCCAAGGCCTCCCTCTTTCCTTTTTCTGTCAGTTTTATACCCTGATAGGGCGCATAGGCCACCATCTTCTTGCTCGCCAATTTTTTTATCATGCTGTTTACGGTGGGTAACTTCACTTCAAGCTTTTTAGCCA
>Ga0075163_10005660_pt1 | contig 16602 bp, 6 predicted proteins | sample JI1023141ADNA_FD_71478 | JGI IMG/M metagenome (GOLD analysis project Ga0075163, IMG submission 71478) | Wastewater effluent complex algal communities from Wisconsin, to seasonally profile nutrient transformation and Carbon sequestration -... | ecosystem: Engineered > WWTP > Effluent > Algae...
TCCTTGCCGGGCGCGAGCACCACCACCAGTTGCGGATTGACGCTGCGGTCCACGCACGAACTGGGCACCGCCTTGGCGTCGCAGGGCACGCCCGACGAGCCGGGCGCCGTCTCGCCATTGACCGGGAAGCCGAACACCACGTTGGTTTCCGGATCGCGGAAGCGCACGGCGTAGGGCACCCCCGGCACCAGGTCGGTGATGCGGTAGCTGCCGTCGGGGTTGGTCGTTGTCGAAGCAACGACCTGGCCGGTGGCCGGGTCGACCACCTCGACCTTCCAGCCGCCCAGGCGCTGGTCGCCGCCGTCGAGCAGGCCGGGTGCCTTGCCGGTGTCGAACCAGACCGTGCCGGACAGGGCCGAGGCCAGTTGCACCGCGTTGTCGACGCGGCAGGCGTTGTGCGTGGCAGGCTGCGAGCACACGGGCAGGGCGGCGGGGTTGCTGTTGAAGGCCTCGCGCTCGGCCGGTGTGGGCCGGCGCGCCTCGGGCTCGCCGCCTCCTTCCACCATCACCACGTTGGACACGGGCGAGGCCGCCTGCGCAGCGCTGGCGACGTTCACCTTGACGCCGATGGCCGCGGCCTCGGCACCGGCGGCGATCACCGCGTCGCTGCTGCAACTGAAGGCATTCGCGCCCGCGGCGCCGGTGCAGGTCCAGCCGGTGCCGGCCGGCGTGGCCGCCAGCGTGATGCCCGGCGGCAGGCGATCGCTCAGCGCGATGCTGCCCGAACTGGCCGCCTGGCCGACGTTGCGGACGCGCAGCGTGTAGCCCGTGGCATGGCCGACCGTGAAACGGGCATCGTTGGCGGCCTTGCTGACCACCAGGTCGGGCGCGTTGGTCACCTCGCCGAAGTTGTTGTCGATCGACTCGCGACCGGGCGGCAACACGATGGCGCCGACGGCCGATGGCGTGGTGGCGACCGGGGTGGCCGTGCCGATGGCGCTGTCGTCGATGGTGCCGGGCAGCGTGGCGCCGTTGGCGGTGGAGGCCGGCTGCACCGGCTCGGTCACGGTGTAGGTGCCGGGCGGCAGGTCGCCGAAGCGGTAGCGGCCGTCGGCGTCGGTCTGCTGCGTGCGGTTCACCGGCTGGCCGTACGCGTCGGTGCCGGTCAGCACCACGGTGACGCCGGGGATGCCGCGCTCGCTGTTGTCGGGGCGGCCGTTGTTGTTGTCGTCGAGCCAGACGCGGCCGCTGATGGCGCCATTGGCCGGGCGTTCGCCGAAGTTGTTCTCCACGCTGTCGGTTGCGGCCGGCAAGCTGATGGCGGCGATGGCGCTGGGCGTCGTGCCCACCGCGGTGGCCGTGCCGCCGGTGCTGCCCGGCACGGTCTTGCCATTGGCGGTGTCGGCCGGCTGTTTGGGCTCGGTCACGGTGTAGGTGCCGGGGCGCAGGTCGTCGAAGCGCCAGCGGCCGTCGGCGTCGGTGACCGCCGTGCGCTGCACGCTGCCGCCGGTGTCGTCGGTGCCGGTCAGTACCACGGTCACGCCGGGCAGGCCCGGCTCGCCGCTGCCGCGCTGGCCGTTGTCGTCGCGGTCGAGGAAGACCTGGCCGCTCAGCGACGAAGGCAGGCGCTCGCCGAAGTTGTACTCCGTGCCGCGGTCGCCAGCCGCGAAGGGAATGCCGGCGATGGCGCTGGGCAAGGTGCCCACCGGGGTGGCGTTACCGCCCAGGCTGCCCGCGGTGGTGCGGCCGTCGAAGGTACCGCGACCGTCGACCACGGGTTGCGGCTCCTGCTCGGTCACGTTGTAGCCGCCGCTGCCGGCGGCCAGCAGGTCGTCGAAGCGCCAGGCGCCGGAGGCGTCGGTGGTGGTGCTGCGGTTGACGGCCTTGCCGTTGATGTCCGTGCCGCTCAGCGTGACGGTGACGCCGGCGATGCCGACCTCGCCCTGGCGCAGGCCATCGTTGTTCGCGTCGAGGTAGACGTTGCCGGCCAGCGACCCGGCCCACTCGCCGAAGTTGTTGTCGGCCGACCCGCCCACCGGCAGGCTGGCGATGGTGATCACGTCGGACTGCGCCCGGCTGCCGCCGCCACCCGGGTTGGTGGCGCCATTGCCGTAGCCCGCCGGTTGCTGTTCGCACACGGTGTAGGGCTGGCCGGCGGTCACGCCGCTGAAGGCGTAGCGGCCATTGGCGTCGGTCAGCACCGTGGCCAGGGGCGTACCGAGGCAGCCCGCGCCGGCGTACAGCGACAGGGTGGTGCCGGCGATGCGGCCGTCGGCACTGTCGAGCAGCGAGTCGCGGTTGCGATCGAGGTAGACGGTGCCGGTGATCTGCGTGAGCTGCGGCAGCACTTCGCCGAAGTTGTATTCGGTGGCGTCGGCGCCCGCGGGCAGGGCGATGCCGGTGATGGCGCTGGGGATGGTGGCCACCAGCGTGGCAAGGCCGCCGGCGCTGCCGGCGCTGGTCTGGCCGTTGCGCGTACCGGTGCCGTTGAAGAAGGGCTGCGCGACCTGTTCGGCCACGTGGTAGCCCCCGGGGCCGGCGGCGGTGAGCTCGTCGAAGCGCCAGGCGCCCTGGCTGTCGGTGAGGGTGGTGCGCAGCACGTTGTTGCCCAGCACGTCGATGCCGCTCAGCGTGACGCTGACCTCGGGAATGCCGGTGTCGCCGCTGCGCTGCCCGTCGTTGGCCGCGTCCAGGTAGACGTAGCCGGAGATCGAGCCGCTGCGTTCGCCGAACTGGTGACCGGTCGATCCGCCGGATGGCAGGCTGGCGATGGTGATCACGTTGGGTGCGTTGCTGCTGCCGCCCGCGCCGGGGCGGTCGCTGCCCTGGCCGAAGGCAGGCGGCTGGGTTTCGCACACGGTGTAGGGCAGGCCGGTCTCCAGTCCGTCGAAGGCGAACTGGCCCAGCGAATTGGTGAGCGCCGTGCCCAGCAGTTGCCCGCTGCAGCCGCTGCCGGCATGCAAGGCGACGGCGACGCCGCTGATCAGTCCGTCGACGCCGTTGTCGTCGAAGCCGCCGCTGCGGTTGCGGTCGAGGTAGACGATGCCGCTGATGCCGGCGAGTTCGATCTCGCCGAAGTTGTATTCGGTGGCCTGCACGCCGGCGGGCAGGACCACGCCCGAGATCGCGCTGGGCACCACCGCGGTCGTGGTGGCGCCGCCGCCGTGGCTGCCGGCAACGGTCTTGCCGTTGGCCGTGGCCTTGCCGTTGTAGAGCGGTTGGGCGGCTTGCTCGGTGACCGTGTAGCCAGTCGCGTCGGAGGCCGGCAGGTCGAGGAATTGCCACGCTCCGCCGGCGTCGGTGAGCGTGCTGCGGCTCACCGGTCGGCCCGTGCTGTCCAGGCCCGACAGGGTGATGGTGACGCCGGGCAGGCCCGGGTCGCCGGTGCGTTGCCCGTCCTTGTTCTGGTCGAGGAAGACATGGCCGGCCAGCGAACTTGCGGTCTCGCCGAAGTTGTTGTCGTTCGCCCCGGCGGCCGGAAGCCCGGCCACGACGATCATGTTGGCCACGTTGCTGGTGCCGTTGGCGCCAGGGTTGGTGGCCGCGTCGCCGTACCCGGCGGGCTGGATCTCGCAGACGGTGTAGGTCCGGTTGGCCAGCACGTCGGTGAAGCTGTAGTTGCCGCTGGCGTCGGTCAGGCGGCTGTCGAGCAAGGGCCCTGCGCAGGACGTGCCGGAATGCAGTTCGATGCGCACGCCGGCGAGGCGGCCGTCGCCGCCGTCGAAGGTCCGGCTGCCATTGCGGTCGAGATAGACCGTGCCGCTGATCTGAGTGCTCTGGATCTCGCCGAAGTTGTATTCGGTGGCGTTGACCCCGGCACCCAGCGCGATGCCGGTGATCGCGCTGGGGCGCGTGCCGATGCCGCTTGCCGTGCCGCCTGCCGAACCGGCGATGGTCTGGCCATTGAAGGTGGCCGCCGCATTGAACAGCGGTTGCTCGAGCTGCTCGCGCACCGTGTAGCCGCTGCCATTGGCCGCCAGCACATTGTCGAAGCGCCAGGCGCCCGACGCATCGGTGGTGGTGCTGCGGTTGACGGAATTGCCCGTGGCGTCCGTGCCACTGAGCGTGATGGTCACGCCGGGCAGCGGCGGGTCGCCCGCGCGGCTGCCGTCGTTGGCGATGTCAAGGAACACGTAGCCTGAAATCGAGCCCACGACCTCACCGAAGTTGTTGCCGGTGGATCCGGCGATCGGCAGGGTGGTGATGACGATCTCGTTGGCAGCGGGCGTGGCGCCGTTGGTGCCCGGGTTCGTGCCGCCGTCGGCATGGCCAGCGGGCTGCCGCTCGCACACCCGGAAGTTCTGGCCGGCGCCGACCTGCGCGGCCAGCACCGTGCCGCCGGGGAAGCTGTAGCTGCCATTGCCCGCCGTGCTGGTGGTGCCCAGCAGGGTGCCGTTGCTGCAGTTGGTTCCGCCCTGGCGCAGCTCGATGACCACGCCGCCCAGGCGTCCGAGGTCGACGCCGGTCAGGGCGCCGTCACGGTCCGCATCCAGGTACACCAGCCCCGAGATGGTGGACACCGGCAACTCGGCAAAGTTGTTGCCGGTGCCTTGCGCCCCAGCCGTCGACAGAACGATGTTGCGGATGGCGTTGTCGCCCGGAGCCCCGGCCGTCCCGGCGGTGCCGCCGCCGGCCACCGCACCGGCGGTGTTGATGCCGTCGCCATAGGTGCCGAGGGCGACCGGGATGGCCGCTTCGGTGACGGTGTAGCTGCCAGGGAACAGGTCGACGAAGCTGTAGCTGCCGTCGGCCGCGGTGGTCACGGTGATCGGCGCCATGGCCGAGCCCGCGCCCGGGCCGGCGCTGGGCGTGCCGGTGAGGGTGACCGGCACGCCGGCGCCGACAGTGCCGCTGCCGATGCCGGGCTCGCCGGCGTTCTGCACGCCGTTGTTGTTGTTGGCTGGCGTGGCCAGCGTGAAGTCGGCGAACACCGTGCCGGCGATGCTGCCCAGCACCTCCGGGAAGTTGTTGTCGGTCGATCCCGCGGGCGACAGCGAAGGGATGTCGATCTGGTTGGCACGAGGTGTCGAGTTGCCGGTGCCGGGCATGGGTGTGCGATCGCCGTAGGCCACGGGCTGCTGCTGGCACACCACGTAGTCGTTGCCGGAGATGACATTGGCAAAGCTGTAGGCACCGCCGGCCGTGGTCTGCACGGTCTGCAGTGCGCCGCCGGGCAGGGCCCCGTTGGCAGGGCAGGACGTGCCGGCCGGGTACAGGCCGATGGTGTCGCCGACGATGCCGGGCTCGCCGCCGTCCATCGCGCCGTTGCGGCTGCGGTCCACGAAGACCACGCCGGCGATGGTGGCGGGCGGGCGCGATTCCGGGAACAGGTAGCCCGTGGCGGACTGGCCGGCAGCCAGGGTCACCGCGCTGTAGGTCGATGTCGTGGCGGTGGCCGCCGCGGCATAGGTGCCGCCGGCACTCGGGGCGGCCGGCGTGCCGGCGCTGTTGACCCAGCCGGCGGGCTGCGTCTCGGTGACGGTGTAGGTGCCGGGGGGCAGGTCATCGAAGAGGAAGTCGCCGCGCGTGGCGCCCACGGCGTTTTGCGTGGTGGTCGTGCGCGATACGGCGTTGCCGTAGGCGTCGGTGCCGGTGAGCGTTATGGTCACCGACCCGATGCCTTCATCCTGCGACGCGAGCGTGCCGTCTTGGGCGCCGCTGCCGTTGCGGTCGTTAAAGACCCGGCCCGCCAGGCTGGCGTGGCTGACCTGCACCGTCGACGAGCTGCCGTTGTTGCCCGGCACGGTGTCGATCGAGAGCGGATTGCCCGCGCCGTCCTGCCCCACCGACACACTGGTCGAGTTGGTTTGATTGCTCAGGTACGGTCCGGTGAAGTAGCCGTCCTTCGCCCTGGCGAACAGCCGCAGCGTGATCGTGTTGGCGGCATTGGCACTGCCCGGGAAGGCACCGGCGCCCAGCGGGCCGGGCGTGGCATTGAGCACGCAGTCGACGGTCTGGCTCTGGCCGGCCACCGTGATGCTGGCCGGTGTCGGCGTGCAGGCCACGGTGGCGCCGCTGGCGCTGGACGGAGCCTGGGTGACGAAGCTGCCGAGCGCCAGGCTGGGCGCATTGGGGCCTGAAGCGATGAACTCGAAGTTGGGCGGCAGGACATCCTGCACGCGGATCTGCTGGGTGTCGTTGGCCCCGAGGTTGCGCACCACCAGGTTGAACTGCACCGGCTGGTTCACGCCCACGGGCTGGGCGGTGACCGTGGTCTTGGTGATCGACAGGTCGGTGCGCGGGAAGATCGTGTCGTTGACCGACGCGATGTTGTTGTTGTTGGGTGCGGCGCGATCGCAGGCGCCGGACGACTCGTAGGCCACGGTTTCGTCGCCGCACACCAGCGCCTCGTTGCGGAAGCTCACCGGGATGACCGAGGTGCCGGTCTGCGCGAGCTCGACCTCGAAGTTGACTTCGGCACCGGCCTCGAGAAAGTTGTTGGCCGGGGTGCTGGACAGCAGGCACACCAGGTTGGCATTGGCGCCGGCCTGGCTGCAGCTCACGCTGGCGGACTTGCTGGCATCGAGCGCATAGCCGCCCTCGGCGGCCGCGCCGTTGACGTTGAACAGCTGCGGCGAGGCGAGAGTGAAGCCGGCCGGCACCGTCATCAGGTCGTTCATGACCACGCCCTCGGCGCGCGACGGGCCGTTGTTCTGGATGCGGAAGCGGTAGCGCAGCGGCTGGCCGACGCCGAAGCTGGTCTGGCCTGCCGGCAGGACGCGGGTCTTGCGCTGTTGCAGGTCGATCTGCGGTACCTGCACGTTGAAGGTCACGCTGCGGGTGTTGTTGCTGGTCGAGGCGGCGTCGTTGCAGGCGGCCGAGAGGTTGCCGTTGGTGCTGGTCTCGGTCTTCCACTCGCACGTGCTGTCGGGGATGTCGACGCGCGCCGTGTTGGTCTGGTTGGTGTAGACGTTGCCGGATGCGGGCAGCGCGCCGGGCTTGAGCACCCGCGCCGTGATGGTGATGGTGCGGGTGGAGTACAGCGCCACGGCGGTGGTGTTGGAGCAGCGCACGCGCAGGTTGTTGGCCGGCAGGGCGGGCTCGCCGGCCAGTGCACTGTTGGCCACGGCGCAACTCATGTTGACGCCGCTGGCCGTGATGTTGCCGAAGGCCACGCTGCCACCGGCGGTGTCGGTGTTGAGGTCGTCGATGATCGTGAAGTCACCCACCGTCGCGACGCTGTCGGGCCCCAGGTTCTGTGCGGTGACCGTGAACTGGATCGTCTGCCCGACGCGCGGCGTGGCCGGTGTGACGGTCTTGCTGGTGGCCGCCACGTCGGTGCGCGGCGCCACGTTCACGGCGGCGCTGTCGCTGGTGGTGCCGCCGAGGATGGAGTCGGGCGAGCTCACCGTGGCCGTGTTGGTCAGGGTGCCCGAGGCAAACGGGCGTTGCACCGAGTAGGTGACGACGATGGTGGTGCCGGGTATCACGTTGCTGAAGCTGCAGCTCAGCGCGTTGTTGCCGGCCGCGAGGTTCGGGCACGAGCCCGTGGCTGCGCCGGCGGCGACATTGGTGGACACCGTGATGCCCGGGGTCTGGTGGCTGGGCGCTGGTGCGCCGGGCGACGAGGCGTTGAGGATGCCCGGAAGGCTGTCCGACAGCACCAGCGTGGGGATCGTCGACTGGCCTCCGCCCGACGGCGTGGTGAGCGTGACGCGCCAGTACTGGGTGTTGCTGGCGGCCGCGATGGCGGGTGGCGTGGCCGGGTTGTCGACCCAGGTGCTGCCGTCGTTGGACGACTCCTTCAGCACCGTGATCGTGGCCAGGCCGCCGATGACGTCGGTGGCGATCAGGTTGGTGCCTGCGATGTCGCAATCGTTGCCCGCATTGCCGTTGCCGAAGGGCTGCGGGCCCTGGGCGGACCCGAGCCCGAGCAGGGTGAGTGCCGTCTCGCCGGCGCAGGCGCGATTGCTCAGCGTGACCTGGCCGACGACCACGGCCACGGTGGTGCTGAAGCTCACCGACAACGAGGCGCCGGCGGCCAGCGAGCCACCGGCGGCCCGCGTGCAGACCACGCGCTTGGTGCGGCTGGCGTCCAGCGGGTCGGCGTTGTTCGAGACCACGCAGTTCCAGCCGGCCGTCACGTTGCTCAGCACGTCGCCGGCGATCTCGGTCGGCTTCAGGAAATCGACTGCACGCAGTTCGGTGCCCCCGCCATCGGCCGAGTAGGTGGCCGCGCTGGTGCTGGACGCGTCGTTGGTCACCGTCAGCGTGGTGGTCACGGTGCTGCCCGGTGCGATCGGGCCGCTGGCGGGAGACTTGCTCTTGGCCAGGCGCAGGTCGGCGTTCGCGTCGGCTACCTGGTAGGGCACGTTGACGCTGTTGTTGCCGGCCACGGCGTCGCCGTAGCCCGCGGGCGGTGCCACCGTGATGGTGAAGTTGCCGCTGGTGCCGGTGGCCGGCATGGTGAGTGGAATCGCAAAGCCCTGCGAGCTGCCGACGTTGGTGGCCGAGGTGCTGCAGCTCACGACCGCGGGCGCGACCAGAACGACACCGGTGGCCGGTCCGGTGCAGCCCGCGGGCAGGGAATTCACCGTGAAGCCGACCGGGATGGTGGTGGCCACCGTGCCACCCAGCGGCAGGTTCATCGGGCCGTTGTTGGTGTAGGTGAGCGTCAGCGTCTGTGTGCTGCCGGTGAGCACCGGCGTACCGATGAAGGTGCCCGAAGCCTGCACGTCGCTGGCCGGATCGACGCTGTAGTTGACGTTGGCGGTGTTGTTGTTCGGATTGCGATCGAAGTACTGCCCCTCATCGGCCGCGATGGAGCCGACATTGGTGAAGTTGCCGTTGGTGCCCGGCCGCCCCGTGATGGTGATGTTGGCGGCGGCCAGGGCGACTGCACTCAGGGCGCCGCTGAAGCTGCAGGTCACCGTGCGGCTCGAGTTTGCGTTGGCCACGGAGTTGCACGTGGCGAGGCCTGCATTGATCGCAGTCACCGTGAAGTCGGTCGAGGTGCCCGGCAGTTGATCAGTGACGGTGATGGTCGCGCCAGCTGGCAAGTCATCTGCGCCTGCGGCGATCTGCGGTTGCAGCGTGAAGGTGGTGCTCTGTCCTGCCAGCAGGTTGCCGACCGGCGATTTCGATTTGGACAGCGTCAGCTCGCCCGAACTGCGGACCGTGCCGGTGTTGCCGGCACTGGAGCCGCCCGTGCCGGTGGCCACCAGGCTGAAGGCGCCAAGAATCTGGCCGCGCACCTGGAAGCCAAGGGTGCCCGAATCGGCCGCCACGCCCGCAGGCACCGTGCACTGGATGGCAGGATCCGGGCCCACCGAAGTGAGCGTGCAGCCCGCGGGAGGCGCCGGCGGATTGACGCTGAGCTGGGGCGGAATGACGGTGGTGATGACGGCCGCTGCCGCACTGGTGCGGATGTAGTCGATCGTCACCGAGGCATCGAGCGTGCGGCCGATGTTGGGCGGGAACAGGATCTGGTTGACCGTGACCTGGGCCAGCGCCGGGCCGGCGCCGCAGGCGAGCAGCAGGGCGGTCAGTCCGGTCGACAGCAGCTTGTGAAACCGGGACGACAGGGCCTCGGGGCGGCCGCGCGAATCGGCCGCCTGCATGGAACGCTGGGTACGCAACATCTTCTCCTCGCACAACGAGGGCGCGCTTGACAGCGTTCTGGAGCCGGGGCTCTTGTGGTACTGCGCAAACGTCGGACCTGCCTCACTCCAAGGGGCGATGGTCCGGGCCTCTTCGTTCGCATCCTAGGCGATGACCCTGACTTGCTTTGTCAGGCTGCAGTCACTCCGCCGAATTGTTCACATCGCCGTGGCACCGATTCCGGGGGGTCGACCGACCTAGGTCGGGGCCCCGATCACCCGGTGCGCGATGGCCTGCCAGACGGGTTGCAAATGGCCCGGCAGGTCGGGCAGGCTGCCGAGATCGGTGCGGCTTTCGGTGGGGGAGTGGAAGTCGCTGCCGCGCGAGGCCAGCAGGTCGAATTCCTGCGCCATGTCGCCGTACTTCTTGACGTCGGCCTGGCCGTGGCTGCCGGTCAGCACTTCGACGCCCGCACCGCCATGGGCCTTGAATTCGCTGAACAGCGCAAACTCCTCGGTCGGCGTGAAGCGATAGCGCCCCGGGTGGGCGATCACGGCCACGCCCTGCGCCCCTGTGATCCAGCGCACCGCTTCGCCCAGGCCGGCCCAGCGGTGTTCCACATGGCCCGGCTTGCCGGTGGTGAGGTAGCGACGGAAGACCGAGCCATGGTCGCTGCACACGCCGGTCTCGACCAGCCACCGCGCAAAGTGCGTGCGGGACACCAGGTTGGGGTTGCTCACATGGCGCAGCGCGCCTTCGTAGGCGCCTTTCAGCCCCACCTGGGCCAGCCCGTCGGCCATCTGCAGGGCCCGCTGGTTGCGTCCGCCGCGGATGCGGGCCAGTCCGGCCTGCAAGGCTGGGTCGTCGATGTCGACCCCCAGGCCGACGATGTGCACGGTCTCGCCCGCGAAGGTGACCGAGACCTCGACGCCGCTCAACCAGGACAGGCCCAAGGCCTGCGCGGCCCGTGCCGCGTCTGCCTGCCCGCCCAGTTCGTCGTGGTCGGTCAAGGCCCACAGGTCGACCAGCCGGTCCTTGGCGCGCTCGGCCAGGGCCAGAGGGGACAGGGTGCCGTCGGAGTGGATCGAATGGCTGTGGAGGTCGGCGTTGAGAAGGTGCACTCGGCCGATTGTAGGAACCGGCCCCTGCCACTGCCGTGTGCAGGGCTGCCCGCCAGCCCTGCGCCGAAACCCGCGGCGGCCGTCAGGGCATGAGGCGCAGCAATCGGCCGTCGGCGCTGTCGGTCAACAGGTAGATCCAGCCGTCGGGCGCCTGCCGCACATCGCGGATGCGCTCGTTGATCGCCTGCAGCATCCGGGTCTCGTGCTTCACCTGGCGGCCGTCGAGCTCGAGCCGGAGCAGCACCTGCGCGCGCAGCGTGCCGATCAGCACCTGCCCCTTCCAGCCGGGGTAGCGGTCGCTGGTGACGAAGGCCATGCCGCTGGGGGCCACCGAGGTCGGCACCCAGTGGGTGACGGGCGGCTCGACGTCGGCCCGCTCGGTGCCCTCGCCGATCGCGGTGCCGGTGACGTAGTTGCGGCCGTAGGTGACCACCGGCCAGCCGTAGTTGCGACCGGGCAGGTCGACGTTGAGTTCGTCGCCACCCTGCGGTCCGTGCTCGTGGGTCCACAACTCGCCCGTCGCGGGATGGATGGCGGCACCTTGCACATTGCGGTGGCCCCAGCTCCAGATCTCGGGGCGGGCGTCGGCGCGGCCCACCAGCGGGTTGTCGGCGGGTACCCGGCCGTCGGCCTCGATGCGCACCACCTTGCCCAGGTGGTTGCCCAGGCGTTGCGCATCGTCCTTGTTGGAGAAGCGCTCGCCCAGCGTGACGAACAGCCGGCCGTCCGGCGCGAATGCCAGGCGCGAGCCGAAGTGCAGGCGGCTGGCCACCTTGGGCTGTTGGCGGAAGATCACCTGCACCGCGGTCATCCGCGGCGACGGACCGTCGGCCTCGAGCCGGCCGCGCGCCACGGCGGTGCCATTGGCATCGACGTCGCCGGGCTCGGCGTAGCTCCAGTACACCAGCCGGTTGGTGGCAAAGGCCGGGTCGAGCGCCACGTCGAGCAGGCCGCCCTGTCCGCCGGCCGCCACCGCAGGCAGGCCGGTGACCGGGGCGCTGAGCTTGCCGTCGCTGCCCACCACGCGCAGCCGACCGGGACGCTCGGTGACCAGGAACCGGCCGTCCGGCAGGCCGGCCAGCCCCCACGGATTGACCAGGCCGCGGGCGATGGTGACCACATGGGGTTCGGCCTGCGCAATGCCTGGCATCGACAGCGCCAGCAGCGCGCCCGCCGCGACCAGGAGACTGCCCGTCAAGCGTTTCATGCCGCGCCCTCCACCACCATCTGCAAGCGTTGCTGGCCCTGGTACTCGTCCAGGCTGAGGCGATAGGCCAGTCGAACGTTCGAGGCCACCGGCTCGGCGTGGCCGAACCAGATCGCGTCGCGCAGGGCACCGGCGTGGCGCACGCGCAGCTTCAGGTGCTTCTCGCCCACCAGCCGCTGCTGCACCACCTGCACCTCGTCGCAGAACACCGGGGCCTCGAAGCCCTGGCCCCAGACCTGGGCATCGAGGCGCTGCACCGTCTCGGCATTGAAATACTCGGCATCCAGCGGCCCGTCGGTGGACAGGGTGCGATTCAGCGCCTCGGGCTGCAGCCATTCGCCGGCCACCTGCTGCAGGGCCTGGTCGAAGCGCTGCACGCCGTCCTCGGCCAGCGTGCAGCCGGCGGCCATGGCGTGGCCGCCAAAGCGCACCAGCAGGCCCGGGTGGCGCTTGGCCACCAGGTCGAGTGCGTCGCGCAGGTGAAACCCGGCGATCGATCGCCCCGAGCCCTTGAGCAGGCCGTCGCTGCCGCGCGCGAAGACGAAGGTGGGCCGGTGCAGCCGGTCCTTCAGGCGACCGGCGACGATGCCGACCACGCCCTCGTGGAAATCGGCGTCGAACAGCACCAGCGCCGCCGGTGGGTCGCCCTCTGGCATCAGCCGCTCCAGTTGCAGCGCGGCCTGCTCCCGCATGCCGGCTTCCACCTCGCGGCGTTCGCGGTTGATGGCGTCGAGCTGGGCAGCCAGTTCGGCCGCCCGGGCCGGATCGTCGGTGCGCAGGCACTCGATGCCCAGCGTCATGTCCGACAAGCGGCCCGCCGCATTGATGCGCGGCCCGAGGGCGAAGCCGAAGTCGAAGGCCGAGGCGCGACGCGGGTCGCGCCCCGCCGCGTTGAACAGCGCGGCCAGGCCGGGCTGCATGCGCCCGGCCCGCACGCGCTTGAGACCCTGCGCCACCAGCCGTCGGTTGTTGTCGTCCAGGCGCACCACGTCGGCCACGGTGCCCAGCGCCACCAGGTCGAGCAGGGCATCGAGCCGCGGCTGGCTGGCGGCGTCGAAGCGGCCCCGGCCGCGCAACTCGGCGCGCAGCGCGAGCAGCACGTAGAACATCACGCCCACGCCGGCCAGTGCCTTGCTGGGGAACTCGCAGCCCGGCTGGCTGGGGTCGACGATGACGTCGGCATCGGGCAGTTCGATGCCGTTCGCGCCGAGGGCGGGCAGGTGGTGGTCGGTGACCAGCACGCGCAGTCCCAGGGCCCGCGCATGGGCCACGCCGGCGACGCTGGCGATGCCGTTGTCCACGGTGACCAGCACGTCGGGCTGTCGGGCCATGGCCAGGTCGACGATGGCCGGCGTCAGGCCGTAGCCATGCACCTGCCGGTCGGGCACCACGTAGTGCAGTTGCTCGGGCCGGGCTCCCAGCATGGCCAGCCCGCGCAGCGCCACGGCGCAGGCGGTGGCACCGTCGCAGTCGTAGTCGGCCACCACGCACAGGCGCTCGCCGCGGTCGATGGCGTCGGCCAGCAGGACCGCGGCCTCGGCCGTGCCCTTCAGCGCGTCCGGCGGCAGCAGCCGGGCCAGGCCGTCGTCGAGTTCGTCGGCAGAGCGCACGCCGCGGGCCGCGAACAGGCGCGCCAGCAAGGGGTGCACGCCGGCCTGCTCGAGCATGAAGGCCACGCGGGGCGGCACGTCCCGCTTCAGCAGTTGGGGCAGGGTCAAAGTGGCTCCAGGAAATGGGGTGCGGCAGTGCGCTGGAAGCTGCCCGACAGGCGTTGCCACATCGAGCGTTGTGCCGGCTCCCAGCGGCGCGCCAGGCGTTCGCCGCAGAGGGTGATGCGGGCCTCGGTCGGCGAGCGCAACAGGTCGGCGACGGGCCCGGCGTCCAGCGCGCGCCAGGCCTCGCACCAGGCGGTCCAGTCCTCGCCCAGGGCCGGGGCGCGCAGGCGGTCGTCGACGACGGGTGCATCGGCAGCCACCTGGCCTCGGGACAGGCGACCGCAGCCGCTGCACCAGAACGAGTTGACCGTGGGAAGCCCGGCGCTTTCGCAGTGGTCGTTCAAGGGATGGGTGTGGAAGACCATCTGCACTTCGTTCTGCAGGCGCCGCAACAGGCGCGCCTGGCGATGGTCGGGCAGCCAGGGGTCGACATTGCGCGACACCACGCGATCGATCGACGCGGTGGCCAGGCCGTCGAAGATCGCGTGCGTGGCCAGCCATTGCCGGGCCGACACCCAGTGCAGGCTGAAACCCTCGCTCTCGAACAGGTGGCGCACGGCTTCCAGCAAGGCTTGCGAGGTGGCATCGTCCAGGGCGAGTTCGGCCGGGTCGGTGAGGTGGACCTGGTCGGTACCGGCATGCAGGTGCACCGGGTTGAGCAGCGCCCACGCCTGTTCGTCGGCGGGCAGGCCGGCCCGCGCCGCGATGTCGGCGGCCCAGGGCAGGGCGCCGTCCACCAGGGGCCAGCCCATGGCCGCGGCCATTGCCAGTTCGTGAGGCGGGCTCATGGTGAACTCGTCGGTGCCCAGGGTCTGCGTGGGTGACAGTTGCGCGAGCAGGCGCTCGAGCTGCGGCAGGGCGAGCGTCTGTAGCGCCTGCCGGCCAGCCTCGGAGACGGTGCCGGCAAAAGGGACGAGGAGGTGCATGTGCCTGCATTATGGGCACCGGGCCGAGGCGGCAGGACCCGACTGGTAGAGTGCCTATCCCATGAATTGGCCCTATGAGTGGCAGATCGGCTGGCGCTACACGCGCGCAGGTCGTGCCGGCCGTCGCAACGGTTTCATCTCCTTCATCTCCGGTGTGTCGATGCTCGGCATCGCGCTGGGCGTGGCGGCCCTGATCATCGTGCTGTCGGTGATGAACGGTTTCCAGAAAGAGGTGCGCGACCGCATGCTGGCGGTGATCGCGCATGTGGAGCTGGTCGACGCCCAGGGTTCGGCACTGGCCGACTGGCGTGCCACGGCTGCCGCAGCCAGGCGCAACCCCGCGGTGGTGGGGGCGGCGCCGTTCATCGCGGCCCAGTCGTTGATCGCGCGTGGCGAGGACATGCGCGGCGCCATCGTGCGCGGCATCCTGCCGGCCGAGGAGGCCCAGGTCACCGACGTGGCGCGCCAGTTGCGCGATACCACGCTGGCCAAACTCGAGCCGGGCGCCTGGCGCATCGTGCTGGGCATCGAGCTGGCCCGCGCGCTGCGGGTTCGCGAGGGCGACTCGGTCACCATCGTCGCGCCCGGCGGGCAGGTGACGCCAGCGGGCGTGGTGCCGCGGCTCAAGGCCTTCACCGTTGCCGGCACCTTCGAGTCGGGGCACTACGAATACGACAGCGCCCTGGCCATGATCCACCTGGACGACGCCGCCCGGCTGTATCGCCTGGAAGGCGCCAACGGCGTGCAGTTGCGCCTGGCCGATCCGCAGAATGCCCGCGAGGTGGGTTCGCAACTGGTGGCCCAGATGGGCCCCGGCCTGCTGGTGCGCGACTGGACCCGCACCAACCGCAACTGGTTCGACGCGGTGCAGATCGAGAAGCGCATGATGGCCATCATCCTGACGCTGATCGTCGCGGTGGCGGCCTTCAACCTGGTGTCCACGCTGGTGATGACGGTGACCGACAAGCGGGCCGACATCGCCATCCTGCGCACGCTGGGGGCCAGCCCGCGCTCGGTGATGGGCGTGTTCGTGGTGCAGGGCGCCACCAGCGGGATCATCGGCACCTTGTCGGGCGTGGCGCTGGGGCTTCTGGTGGCCGTCAACATCGATGTGATCGTGCCCTTCATCGAGCGCCTGCTGGGGGTGAGCTTCCTGCCCGGCAGCATCTACCTGATCAGCCGCATGCCCAGCGACCCGCGCATGAGCGACGTGGTGCCGATCGCGGTGGTGTCCCTGGTGCTGGCCTTCGTCGCCACGCTCTATCCCAGCTGGCGTGCCAGCCGGGTCAATCCTGCCGAGGCCCTGCGCTATGAGTGAGCCGGGCAACGCCGCGGTGGGCGAGGTCGTTCTCCAGGCCACCGAACTGCACAAGCGCTTCCGCGAGGGCCGGGGCGACGAGGCCCTGGACGTGACCGTGCTGCGCGGCGTCAGCCTGTCGGTGCGGCGCGGCGAGAAGCTGGCCATCGTCGGCCCGTCCGGCTCGGGCAAGAGCACGCTGCTGCATCTGCTGGGCGGCCTGGATGCGCCCACCAGCGGCACGGTCACGCTGATGGGCAGGCCGCTGGCCGCCATGGATGCGGCCGAGCAGGGGCGCTGGCGCAACCAGCACCTGGGCTTCGTCTACCAGTTCCACCACCTGCTGCCCGAGTTCAGCGCCCTGGACAACGTGGCCATGCCCTTGCGCATCCGCCGCCAGGGCGTGGCCGAGTCGCGTCGTGCCGCGGCCGCCATGCTGGCCCTGGTGGGGCTGGGCGATCGCGGCGCGCACCATCCGGCGCAGTTGTCCGGTGGCGAGCGGCAGCGCGTGGCCATTGCCCGTGCACTGGTGACGCGGCCCGCCTGCGTGCTGGCCGACGAGCCCACTGGCAACCTCGATCGAGGCACGGCCGACGGCGTGTTCAGCCTGATGCTCGAGCTGGCCCGCGACAACGGCACCGCCTTCGTGGTGGTGACGCACGATTCGGCACTGGCCGCGCGTTGCGACCGTGCCCTGCAACTGGAGAGATAGCAGTCCATGGCAGCGTCCAGCCTTCTGGCATTGATCGACGACATCGCCACCGTCCTCGACGACGTGGCCTTGCTCACCAAGGTGGCGGCCAAGAAGACGGCCGGCGTGCTGGGCGACGACCTGGCGCTCAATGCGCAGCAGGTG
>Ga0075163_10005661_pt1 | contig 16601 bp, 8 predicted proteins | sample JI1023141ADNA_FD_71478 | JGI IMG/M metagenome (GOLD analysis project Ga0075163, IMG submission 71478) | Wastewater effluent complex algal communities from Wisconsin, to seasonally profile nutrient transformation and Carbon sequestration -... | ecosystem: Engineered > WWTP > Effluent > Algae...
TGAAACTCTGAATTTTGGTGGATATTGGAACTGGGACCCGGTTGAAAACGCAGTGTATGTGCCCTGGCTGGTGTTGATTGCATCGATACACACAATGATCATCTACAAAAACAGTCAGGCAGCATTGAAGACCGCGATGATTTTAAATATTTCGGTCTTTGTCCTGATTTTGTATTCAACATTTCTTACTCGCAGTGGGATTTTAGGTGATGCGTCCGTGCATTCCTTTACTGATCTTGGTCTTTCCGGGCAGCTACTTATTTACCTTTTGTTTTTCACAGTTGTTGCGGTTGTACTTGCAGCGATTCGCTGGAAAGAAATTCCTTCTTCAGAAAAAGAGGCTTCTATTTACTCTCGTGAGTTTTGGATCTTCTTAGGTGCCACTACATTGTGCCTGATGGGCTTTCAGGTGTTACTGCCGACCTCCATTCCCGTCTATAATAATTTCATTGAACTATTTGGTGGAGAATCAAACCTGGCACCCCCGGCAGATCAAATTGGGTTTTACTCAAAGTTTCAACTTTGGTTTGGCGTTTTGGTAGCCCTTATCTCAGGGACCGGTCAGTTCTTTTGGTGGAAGCGAATGGAGAAGGAAAAACTAAAAAAAGAAATCCTACCCCCGATTTTGATATCGCTTATAGTATTTGCTATCATCATCTCGATGGCAAAAGTGTATGAGCCCGCGTATGTTTTGCTTACGCTCTCTGGAGTTTATCTTATTATATCGAATTTAAAAGTGCTTTCATCCGTGATAAAAGTGAATCCTTCGCTATCGGGTGGATCACTGGCACACATTGGCATTGGAATGATGCTTATTGGGGTTATGTTTTCTTCCGGATACTCCAAAGTTGTTTCCCTGAACAATACAGGGATGCTCATTTCCAAAGATCTTCCTACCGAGTTTAACCGCGATAATCTCTTACTATTTATTAATGAACCTCGTACGATGGGCGGTTATGAAATCGAGTACCTGGGCGAACGGGTAGAGCCACGAAAAATAAGTGGCTATGTAAGTAAAAATGATATCGATCTAACCATGGATCCTTATAAAGTAGTAGCCAGAAAGGATATTGAATTTAAGGGGAAGAAAATTTTGAGTGAAAAAGATACGTTCGAAATCAATCCTGAAAATACTTATTACGAGATTGAACTAAGAAGGAATGGTAACGTGGAGGCTCTCCTGTTTCCTCGTGTTCAGATTAATCCATCCATGGGTGGATTTGTTGCCTCCCCGGACATTAAAAGAAATATTGGGCGTGATCTTTACACCCACGTTTCACTTCCCATGAATCGCGAAGAAGAACCCGAATGGAGCAAAATGGAAGAAGTTCAGGTTCGCATCAACCAACAATTTTTTGTGAATGATTATGTGGCGGTGTTAGAAGAAGTCACCCGTATTCATGAAATAGAAGGAATCCAACTTTCTGATGAAGACGTTGCCGTAAAAGCTAAAATAAAAGTAACCGGAGAAAGAAACTCTTACTATTCAGAGCCCATCTTTTTAATAAAAGACAAAACACAAGTGGGCCGATTACCCTCTGAAATAAATGATCTGGGTGTTAGAATTACGCTAATGAATATTCATCCCGAATCCAATGAATTCAGCCTTGGACTAAACACACGCCAGAAAGACTGGGTGATTATTAAAGCAATGGAAAAACCATTGATTAACATTTTATGGTTAGGCACCGGTGTCTTAATGGTTGGTTTTTCAATAGCTATGATCCGCAGGTTTAAAGAATTCAGAAATTAATACCTGGTAAATCAAATATTTTGCTTCTTCATCTCACCCACAGCAAACGCACAGGCTCGCGCAGTCATGGCCATGTATGTTAGCGATGGATTAACACAAGACGAAGAAGTCATGAAGGAACCATCGGTGATAAAAATATTCTTTACCTCATGCATCTGATTAAATTCATTTAGTACGGAGGTTTTAGGATCGCGCCCCATGCGTACACTTCCCATTTCGTGATTGGCATTTCCAGGAAAAGAAATATTGGAATAGGGTCGCACATTCTTGTACCCAGCTGCTTCCAGCATTTCAGCCATATCATTGGCCATATCCTGCTGCATAGCTTTTTCATTTTGCTTAAACTCTATATCTGTAGTGAGCGTAGGCCGACCCCATTTATCCTTTTGATCTTTATTTATAGTAACCCGGTTTTCCTGATATGGCAGACATTCACCAAAACCACCAAAACCAATAGTCCAGCCTGCAGGTGTGGTCAATTTTGCCTTCAATTCAGTCCCCAAGTCGAGGTCATTAGTTCCTCTACCCCAGCCGCTTCTTCCTGCACCACCCTGATAACCAAAACCCCTGATGTAATCCTTGCTCTTTTCGGTTAGATTTCTAAATCGTGGAAAATAAATTCCATTGGGTCTACGGCCGAAATAGTACTTTTCTTCAAACCCTGCAACTTCAGCATTAGCACCGGCACCCTTATGGTGATCCATAATATTGCGACCCACCTGATCACTGTCATTGCCAAGTCCGTTTGGAAAGCGGCCAGAGGTTGAGTTGAGCAAAATAAAAGCGGTTGCCAAAGTCGCTGCATTCAAAAAAATAATTCGGGAATAAAATTCAATTACCTCATTCGTTTCAGTATCCACAATTTCAACTCCGGTAGCTTTCTCTTTTGTTTCGTCATACAAAACACGATTCACAAGTGAGTTCGGTCTCAGTGTAAGATTTCCTGTAGCAAAAGCAGCTGGTAGCGTGCTTGCATTAGTACTGAAATATGCTCCATAAGGACATCCACGATGACACAAATTCCGATATTGACAAACTCCCCTGCCCTTTACAAGTGCAGTAAGATTAGCAGTCCGGCCGATGGTAATCTTACGACCCGGGAATTTTGATTCAACTTTGTTTTTAAAATCCTCCTCTACGCAATTCATCTCCATGGGTGGTAAAAACTTTCCATCAGGCAAATGAGGAATTCCCTCTTCCTTTCCACTGACTCCTATGAATTGCTCTACATAATCGTACCATGGTGCAATATCCTTGTATCGGATTGGCCAATCCACAGCAATACTGTCCCGCTTATTGGCCTCAAAATCCAAATCACTCAACCGGTAACATTGGCGAGCCCATAGTACTGATCGTCCACCAACTATATCGCCCCTGATCCAATCAAAGCGCTTGGTCTCAGTATATGGATTTTCCAAATCGTTTATATAGAAGTGTTTATTATCATCACCATACGAGTAGTGCCTGGTTTGAATGGGACATATTGCTCGATCTTTTTCGCTAAGACGACCATGATGATCCAGTTGCCAGGGATCAAGCGAAGCCGTTGGATAACTTGGATGCTTAATATTTTTACCTCTTTCAAGAAGCAGAACTTTTAATCCGCTTTCGCAGAGTTCTTTGGCGGCCCAGCCACCACTGATTCCAGAACCGACCACGATTGCATCGTAGGTATTTTCAGCTTTGCCTTGCAGATTAAGATTCACTTGAAATAAGTTGAATATAAAAATTCGGAAAAAAAACTTACTACCATAGCCTTCTGAATAAAAGTAATCATATGGGCCATTAAATCGTGAAATACTCATTATTTTTGCCCGATTTATCCATACCCAAACAGCCACTATGCCTAGAGATCGCAGTATTCGCTCCGTACTAATTATCGGTAGCGGTCCCATTATTATCGGTCAAGCCTGTGAATTTGATTATGCGGGCTCTCAAGCCGCCCGTTCGCTGCGCGAAGAAGGCATTGAAGTTATCCTGATCAACTCGAACCCAGCCACTATCATGACCGATAAGGTCACGGCAGATCATGTATACTTAAAGCCGCTCGAGAAAAAATCAATCCGGGAAATTCTTGAAAAACATCACGTGGATGCCGTATTACCCACAATGGGTGGACAAACCGCATTGAACCTCTGTATTGACTGCGAAAAGGCAGGAATCTGGGAAAATTATGGAGTAAAAATTATTGGCGTTGATATTAAGGCAATTGAGACTACTGAAGACCGGGAGAAATTCAGGTTGAAAATGATTGAACTGGGAGTTGGTGTTTGCAAAGGTGCCACAGCCACTTCGTTTTTAGAAGGTAAGGAGATTGCTCAGGAAATTGGATTCCCACTTGTAATACGGCCATCCTTTACGTTGGGAGGTACCGGTGGCGGGTTTGTTGAGAAACCCGAAGATTTTGATGCTGCCTTGAATCGGGGCTTACATGCCTCACCTACTCACGAGGTATTAGTAGAACAAAGCATCATGGGCTGGAAAGAGTATGAATTGGAACTCTTGCGCGATGGACTTGGCAATGTGATTATCATTTGCTCGATTGAAAATTTCGATCCGATGGGTATTCACACAGGAGATTCCATCACGGTAGCCCCCGCCATGACCTTGCCGGATACTGTTTATCAACGAATGCGTGACCTCGCCATCAAGATGATGAACGGGATCGGAAAATTTGCTGGTGGTTGCAATGTTCAGTTTTCGGTAAATCCGGATAATGACGATATTATCGGAATTGAAATCAACCCTCGGGTATCACGCTCTTCAGCATTGGCTTCAAAGGCTACAGGTTACCCGATTGCAAAAATAGCGGCCAAACTGTCTATTGGATATAATCTTGATGAGTTAACGAACGCAATTACCGGAACCACTACCGCTTACTTTGAACCAGCTCTAGACTATGTAATTGTTAAAATTCCACGCTGGAATTTTGACAAGTTTCATGGAGCCGATCGCAAACTTGGCCTTCAGATGAAATCGGTTGGTGAAGTGATGGGTATCGGAAGAAATTTTCAGGAAGCCTTACAAAAAGCTTGTCAATCATTAGAGATCAGAAGAAATGGCCTCGGTGCCGATGGCAAAGAATTGACCAAACAAACAGATCTGCTCTATAGTCTTGAGCATCCCAGCTGGAACCGTCTCTTTCATATTTATGATGCCATGAAACTGGGTATTTCGATGAAGACCATTCTGAATCTGACCAAAATTGACAAATGGTTTTTGGAACAGATCTGGGAACTGATCGAACTCGAAAAAGAAATTGAGAAATATAAACTCGATACAATCCCTGTCGAATTGATGCGCACCGCTAAAGAGAAAGGCTATGCCGATCGACAAATCGCTCACCTTATTGATTGTCGCGAAAGCGAAGTCCATAAAAAGCGAAGAGAGATGGGCATCAACCGGGTTTATAAAATGGTGGATACCTGTGCGGCCGAGTTTGATGCGAAGACCGCCTATTTCTATTCAACGTTTGATGCTGAGAATGAGTCCATCGTAAGCAACAAAAAGAAAGTAATCGTCCTTGGTTCAGGCCCTAATCGTATTGGTCAGGGAATAGAATTTGATTACTCATGTGTACATGGAATTTTAGCAGCGAAAGAAGCGGGCTATGAAGCCATCATGATTAACTGTAACCCAGAGACAGTTTCTACGGATTTTGACATTGCCGATAAACTCTATTTCGAGCCTGTATTCTGGGAACACCTGTGGGATATCATTCAGCATGAAAAACCAGAAGGAGTTATCGTGCAGCTGGGTGGACAAACCGCATTGAAGCTTGCTGAAAAGTTGAGCAAGTATGGTGTTAAAATCATGGGCACTTCCTTTGATGCGTTGGATCTTGCGGAAGACCGCGGAAGTTTTTCTACGCTTTTAAAAGAACTGAATATTCCTTATCCGGAGTTTGGAGTTGCCACTGATGCCGATGAAGCCTTGGAAGTTTCTAAAACAATTGGCTTCCCCCTTTTGGTTAGACCATCCTATGTGTTGGGTGGTCAAAGCATGAAGATCGTGATCAATGAAAAGGAATTAGAGAATCATATCATTGATATCTGGAAACACCTTCCTGAGAACAAAGTATTGTTGGATCATTTTCTGGATGGCGCCATAGAAGCTGAAGCCGATGCTATTTGTGATGGAGAAGATGTTTACATCATCGGTATCATGCAACATATTGAACCGGCCGGTATCCACTCCGGAGATTCTTATGCAGTATTACCACCATACAATCTTGGCGATTTGGTTATCAAACAAATTGAAAGCTATACCAAACGCATTGCACTAGCTCTTAAAACAGTAGGATTGATTAACATCCAGTTTGCAATCAAAAAGGATAAGGTATACATCATTGAGGCCAATCCTCGTGCTTCACGCACCGTTCCTTTTATCTGTAAAGCTTATGATGAGCCTTATGTGAACTATGCAACTAAGGTAATGTTGGGCGATAAAAAGTTGAAGGATTTTACGTTCAGCCCTAAGCGCCATGGATATGCCATTAAAGTTCCGGTTTTTTCATTCAACAAATTCCCGGATGTAAACAAAGAACTTGGCCCTGAAATGAAATCGACCGGGGAAGCTATTTATTTTATAGATGATTTAATGGATGACTACTTCATGAACATCTATGCTGAGCGGAATTTCTATTTAAGCAGATAATTGGCGGTATTATTCAAACTTATACCTTTGGAATAACGTTTAGTAAAAAACTGCAATTATGAGGTTTTTCATCATCCTGGCCTTGGTTGGGTACGTTTTATACAAAGTTGGCGGGCTGTTTTTCCGGGCTGGGGCAGCATCGCAACAATCCCGCTTTCAGCAACGCAGACCTCCAGATGGAGATATCCATGTTAACTCAGCTCCGAAGAAAAATAAAGACGGCCATATTAAAGGCGGTGATTACGTAGACTACGAGGAGGTCAAGTAATAAGTATTAATTTCTCTTTGTCAGCATCAAGAATCCAGCGTTCAGTGACTAAAATCCATTTCCACAAATATCAGGCAACGGGTAACGATTTTGTGCTGATCGATAACCGATCAGGAGAATACTTCTTTACAAAAGCGCAGATTGAGAAAATCTGTGATCGCAGATTTGGTATCGGAGCAGACGGACTTATCCTGATTGAAAAACATCCTAGTCTCGACTTTAACTTAGTTTATTACAATAGTGATGGTTCACAAAGTTTGTGCGGCAATGGAACTCGTGCTGCAGTAATGATGGCTGCAAGTCTTGGATTACTGAAGAACAACACAGAATTCAATGCTTATGATGGCCCGCATCATGCTGAAATACTAAAGAATGGCATTGTGCGCCTTAAAATGAATGATGTCACCGGGACAAAAAAAATTGGTGAAGATTATTTTATCAATACTGGTTCACCTCATTATCTGAAATTTGTCACTGATGTAAAAAATTATTCAGTCGTGGATGAAGGGAGAAAAATCCGGTACAGTCAGGATTACGCTCCTAATGGCACTAATGTCAATTTCATTCAATTGCTTGAAAACAATACCATCTACGTTCGCACCTACGAGCGGGGTGTAGAAGATGAAACCTTTTCTTGCGGCACCGGGGTTACGGCTGCTGCTTTGGCTGCCTCTTTTTACGGATATTCTTCACCCGTAAAGGTTAATGTTCGGGGTGGAGAACTCTCAGTTGAGTTTAAATCCGGTCAGGCAGGCACATTTCATGATATTTTTTTAAATGGCCCTGCCAAAATGGTCTTCGAAGGTACTCTGGAACTATAATTGCACCTCGAATTCCTTAAATTTACGCCCCATTTGAACGGTTGAAACTATGTTCATTCAGATTAAAGCCATCTCGGCATTATTCGCACCTGAACAGCGATACCACAAATGACAAACGAATACACATGTTAAAACTGCTTGCAAAAATTTTTGGCGACAAATCCCAGAAGGACATCAAACTAATGATGCCTTTAGTGGAACAAACCAAACGGGAAGGTGAAAGTCTTATCTCAATATCTAATGATGAGCTGCGAAACAAGACGGCCGAGATCCAACGTTATATAAATGAAAAGCTTAAGCCAATCGATGATCAGATTGCCGCTCTTCATTCACATATTGCCGATCAGCCTGAAATGGATCTTAACGAAAAAGAATCCGTTTTTAAACAAATTGATAAACTGGAGTTAGACCGGAATAAGGAACTGGAAAAAGTGTTGATGGAAGTATTGCCGCGCGCTTTTGCAATCGTGCGCGAAACGGCAAGAAGATTTAAAGAGAATGAATTTCTCGAAGTAACAGCAACGGAACTTGACATCAAGCTGGCTGCAAAAAATCAAAACATACGAATTTCTGGTGATAAGGCTCATTGGTCGCGCCAATGGATGGCTGCCGGAAACCTGATCACATGGGACATGGTGCACTACGAGGTGCAGATCATTGGTGGTATTGCCCTGCACGAAGGTAAAGTAGCTGAAATGGCTACGGGTGAAGGAAAAACGTTGGTTGCCACATTCCCTGCCTTTCTGAATGCCCTGGCAAAACGTGGTGTACATATAGTTACTGTGAACGATTACCTCGCCAGACGAGATAGTGAATGGATGGCTCCGCTATTCCAATTTCACGGTCTTACTATTGATTGTATTGATAAGCACGAACCTAACTCACCAGAAAGAAGAAATGCTTATCAGGCCGATATTACCTATGGCACCAACAATGAATTCGGTTTTGATTACCTGCGCGACAACATGGCGCGCGAACCCGAGGAACTTGTACAACGTGGGCATCACTATGCCATGGTGGACGAAGTTGATAGCGTATTGATAGATGAAGCCCGTACGCCACTTATTATTTCTGGTCCTGTGCCAAGAGGCGATGAACATGAGTTTTATGATCTGAAACCCCGGATTTTCAAACTGGTAGAGGCTCAGAAGAAATTAGTAAACCAATATCTGAATGATGCCAAAAAGCAATTAGCTGATGGACAGGATAAAGATGGCGGGTTGGCCTTATTCCGCGCCCATCGAGCCATGCCTAAATATAAACCACTGATCAAACTACTCAGTGAAATGGGGATGAAGAACGTTCTTCAGAAAACAGAAAACTACTATCTGCAGGATAACAAGAAGATGATGCCTGAGGCTGATAAGCCTTTGTTTTTTGTAATCGATGAAAAGGACAATAGTGTTGACCTCACCGAGAAAGGCATCGACCTGATCACAGGTGAGGGAGAAGACGCCAGGTTTTTTATTCTGCCTGAGATTGGTATTGAGTTAACTAAAATTGAGAAGGATTCAACGTTGAATCCGGAAGAACGCCTTAGAAAAAAAGAAGAACTGATTCGCGATTATACAACCAAGTCACAACGTATTCACAGTGTAAATCAATTACTCAAAGCCTACACGCTTTTTGAAAAAGATACGGAATACATCATTGTGGATGGCAAAGTGAAAATCGTTGACGAACAAACGGGTCGTGTGTTGGATGGAAGAAGATACTCTGATGGGTTGCATCAGGCCATTGAAGCAAAAGAAAACGTTAAAGTAGAAGACGCGACTCAGACCTATGCCACAATTACATTGCAGAATTATTTCCGCATGTATCACAAATTGGCAGGTATGACGGGTACCGCGGTAACAGAAGCCGGTGAGTTGTGGGACATCTATAAATTGGATGTGGTAACTATTCCCACCAACAAACCCATGACACGTAAAGACAAGGATGATCTTGTCTATAAAACCATGCGCGAAAAATTCAATGCCGTGGTTGAAGAAATTGTAAGACTCACCAGTGAAGGAAGACCCGTTCTGGTCGGTACCACTTCCGTGGAAATATCGGAGCTGGTTAGTCGCATGTTGCAAATTCGTAAGATCAAACACCAGGTATTAAATGCCAAGCAACACCAGCGCGAGGCCGAAATTGTGGCAGAAGCCGGTAAACCAGGCACTGTAACAATTGCCACTAACATGGCGGGACGTGGTACTGATATCAAACTGACTCCGGAATCAAGAGCGGCAGGCGGATTAGCCATCATTGGAACAGAACGTCATGAATCACGAAGAGTGGATCGGCAGTTACGTGGACGATCTGGTCGTCAGGGTGATCCGGGAACATCACAGTTCTATGTATCGCTTGAAGATAACCTGATGCGTTTGTTTATGCCTGAGCGCATTGCCCGCATTATGGATCGACTTGGTTTGAAGGAAGGAGAAGTTATTTCTCACTCCATGGTGACTAATTCCATTGAGCGTGCCCAGAAGAAAGTGGAGGAAAATAACTTTGGCATTCGTAAGCGCCTGCTTGAGTACGATAACGTAATGAACTCGCAACGCGAGGTTATTTACAAGAGAAGAAGAAATGCACTCCATGGCGAGCGTCTTCAATTGGACATCCTCACTATGCTTTTTGATACGTGCGATGATATTGTTGCCAACGGAAAAGCTGCAGAAAACCTGGAGACATTCAAATTGAATGTCTTAAGTCTACTCGGTTTTGATTTTAATATCTCGCAAGAGGACTATACTAAATTAGATCAACCTATCGTTAGCGAACGCTTATACGAAGAAGCATTAGCCCATTATAATCTTAAAAATAAGGCTGCTGCAGAGAAGGCATATCCAATCGTTATGGATATCTCAAGAACGCGTGGCGCTACCATTGAAAATATTCTGGTACCATTCACTGATGGTGTAAAACAAATTGGCGTATCGGCTAATTTGAAAAAATGCGTAGAGTCAAAGAATGGCGAACTCATCAAGTCGATGGAGAAGATGATCACGCTGGCGATTATTGACCAGCAGTGGAAAGAACATCTACGCGACATGGATGATCTGAAGCAATCGGTACAAAATGCCGTGTACGAGCAAAAAGATCCGCTCCTCATTTATAAATTCGAAGGATTCGAGGCCTTCAAACGCTTCATTGCAAAAGTGAATGAGGAAACGATTTCATTCCTGATGAAGGCTGACATACCTATTCGCGAAGCAGACCAGGTACAGGAAGCCCGTCAGGCGAAGCGACAAAGACTGAGTGAGAAAAAAGAAGAGTCACGTTCGTTGCTACAAGGAGGAGGCGCTCAACCGCAGGCTCCGCAACGCGAAGTGGAAGAGAAAGTAATGCCTGTTAAATCTGAAAAAGTAGCTGGCCGAAATGATAAAGTTAGTGTTCAGTATCAGGATGGTCGGGTATTAAAAGATGTTAAGTTCAAGAAGGTAGAAGACGATGTGAAAGCAGGTCGATGTATAGTAATTGAAGGATAACTGCCTAAATGGTCTTTTGTTCGATAAACTAACCGGGGGATAGTTCAAGGTTGTTCTATCATTCAATTTTAGTTTCGTATCTTCAAAAGTCGTATTGATATGATAAGGAACCTATTTATTATTCTTTTTTGCCACTTACTTATGGCTTGTGCTGCTCAGAATAATAGCAGCGACAAAGGCTATTACGAAAATCTTTCAGCGCTAAGACCAAAGGTGATAGTGCCTGTAGATACGCCCCGAAATGATACTTCTAATCAAAAAAATGTTAGCGCATCAATAACTCCCACTAAAACAGTTAACACCAAGGTGGATGCAGTACTAGATAGCATCGACCGCTATAATCTGGTACGAAAGTTTGTGGACGGCTATACCATTCAGATTTATTCCGGTCAAAATCGGGAAGATGCGATGAACACCAAAAAGAAAATGAACGAGGAAATACCAGACTTGACTGCCAATCTGCAATACCAGCAACCCAAATTCAGAGTAACGGTGGGTAAATATTATACCAAGCTTGAAGCCAATCCTGACCTTGTTCGACTTAGAACAAGTTTTACTTCGGCTATCCTGGTTCCGGAAAAGATTCAAATCAAATAAGTACAACAAGACTTATGGGGCTGGTGCCCTCAATGAGTTAATCCATCCTGCTATTTTTAAAGCTTCGTCCTTGGGCACTTGCGGCATAGGTGCCATGGGTGTTTCGTGCTCCGGCCAGTTTTTAGGTTCTGGATTATAAATCAACTGCACGATTCGTTCATTGCTGTATTTGCGTTTTGCAATATCCGAAAAGGCCGGCCCTACCTGTCTCTTATTTACCTGGTGGCAAGCCGTGCACGTATTCTTTACCAAAAGCGGCTCTATTTCCGCATAAGTAAAAGATTTGCTGGATGGGTTAGTTTTTACCGAAGGTTTCACCGCAGCAGGTTTGACTGTTGCTGAAGAACGCTTGGTACTCAACTCGCTGATCGGAAGCTTATCCCCATCAGGAATGTTATTCAGTGTATAATATGCCGTGTTATGTAAAACAGGAAGGCCCTCCTTAGATTTAATTCCTGTGGCAATAATTTCGTGTAAATAGTATTGACGCAAATTATCAACCACTACTCGCACACGAAATCCATCATCTGAAACTTTTACACCTTTTATTGTTAGCTTCTCTTCGTTAACGGTTGGGCTTCCATACACCGGATGATATTTATAGATGTAACTTCTACCAAAATAGGAATCAAGATCTTCGGCAGTTTTCCTATCAACAGCTTGAGTGAATTCAATCTCAAAACCATCAGGCCGAGCGCTCACGATCTTCATTTCCATAGGAACTTTCCCGGTCCAGATAAGTCTTTGTAACCCAGCCGTAGTTGTACCTGCAGAGCCCCAACCCCGATTGGTAAGCCCTGCATAGAGCGAACCATCGTGACCCCAGTTCATACGTAACACACCTGATTGAAACCCAGATTTAAAATCAAAAGCAACGCCTTGAAATTCGCCTTTAACTTTCTCCATCACCACACGCATAATTTTACTCTGACCTTGATCGCCCACGAATATCTGTCCAGTAAAAGGACCGAACTTTCCGGCCGTTTCATCACGAATAATTTCCGAATTAGAAATTCCCAATACCCCATGAGGCAACCATACCGCAGGAACTCGTGCTTCCGGAAAATCATTTTTTAAACTATAGAGTAAGGTTGGATTTTTCTCATCAGCGATATTTTCAGGCTTCATATACTGACCATCTATCTTTGTCTGCCTTGGATCTACTTTACTATATAACTGCTCAGTGGAAATTTTCACTGGAGAATTATCACGACCTGTCCATTTTAACCCAGCCGGATGACCCGTAAAGCTGCCTTTTGTGAGATGAAATATTCCTCCCGACCCTTGCCAATCCCCCTGATTATCGTCATAGAAGAATTCGCCATCAATCATACCTAACCCACAAGGCGAGCGCATACCCGTTGCCCAGGGTTCCATCGTTCCATCCGGATGAATTTTCATCGTCCATCCGCGCCAGGGCACGCGACTCTCACCACGCCACCATTCTTCATCACCAAAGGCAACATTGCCCGTCACAAAAAAGCTGCCATCAGGGGCAATCTTCGGCCCAAAAGAATATTCATGATAATAACCTGACAAGGGCCAGGCATAAACCGTTTCATACACATCTGCTTTACCATCTCCATTTTTATCCATCAATTTTGTTAGTTCTCCGCGCTGTGCCGTATAAAGTGCACCATCCTTATAAGCCAGTCCTAACGCTTCGTGCAAGCCTGATGCAAACAATGTATACCTGGGCGATGTGCCTTTTTCCATAGAAGGATTTTCAACAATCCAGACATCTCCTCTTCGGGTACACACCGCTATTCTTCCATCTGGCAAGGTTGCCACCCCACCTACTTCCAGAAGAATACCTTCGGGAGTTGGCAGTGTAAGAATTTTGTAATAGTCTTCTTCCTTCGGTGTGTTAACCTGAGAAGAAACCTGAAGTGAGGTAATCAAACTCAATATGATGGTTATTGTTAAGATCTTTTTCATTGCTATCAAAGCTGTTTTAATTAAACTATTACCAAATGATTGAATAACTAAACGATCCTTCCACCGGTACAACCAACTCTTGCCTGCCGGCATTCTCGCGCACTTGCGGAGTTACACCTGTTACGCGGATGTAATAACTCTTGTCATCCACAGCATACATTCCGTTCGGCATTTGTTGGATGGCTTTTCCTTCGGCCAGTTTATAGTACAATCCCGATTTTGTGCCTCTGTTTTTAATATTCACTTCGTGGGTAATGCTACTTTGATCAGGATAAATTTTATCCTCCACGTCTATTCCCTGATATGAGTACTTAAAAATTGGCCTACCGGTAGCTTCTTCAATCTCATATCCTTTTCCCCGATATTCACCTGCTTTTATTTCTGCATCACGAGTTATTACCGGAAATACTGCTGTTGCTGTTGGCAAGAAAGCCATCGGCTGATTGTTGAATAAATACTCAATTGCTCCCATTGGCCTGAAAGAACCATCTCCACGATCATGCCACATAGGTGTTGCGTCTACAAAATCACCGCGCCACACGCACACAAGGTTCCCTGCTTTCAAATCGTATACATAATTTATACCGCTGGGGTCACCAACACCAATCGTATGAGTTAGCCGCTGTTTATAATCTCCCTTAAAATCCAGAAAGGCACGGAGCATTCTCGGCTCGTTACCAGGATTGATTAATATCGGAGCCACCGGTTGATCATCGGGGGGAAAAGAATTAAAAGCATGCAGCGGTTTTAACAACGAACCTGTTTGCACAAACAAACCTAACCGGGGCGGCAGCCATGAAGCATTTTTGTAATTATAAATCTCGAATGGATACGATCCGGCTTTCAATTCAATAGAGGCTTCATCGGTTCGCCACCAGCCGTCACCGCTTTGATAATTTGTGAGTTGTTGATTATTAATAATTAGCCTTGCACCACCTGTATAGGTTAGTGTGAATTTATAGTTAGAATCCTCAGAAACTGAAATGGTACCCTTGTAAAGACTTCCGTATCCATCCTCATTTTCCAGAACTTCGCAAGTGAGTTCAGAAACCTGGCCCGAAGCTGAAGGCTTTAAGTCGGAATAATCTGAAATGATTTTATAATTTCCATACCAGGTTTGATAAGTAATGTTGCTGAGTGAAACTTCCACGGATTTCATCAGTGTATACTTGACTTTGCGAAACGCAACAGGACCATGATCTCCCTGAATCATTAGCGGGCCCAATGGTCTTTCATTATTTTCAATCGGGCCACCGGTGAGCAGTGGTACTTCTACATTTTCATGGATGCGCACCCCGTTTAAGTCAACATAATTAAATCGCGCATTTTCAATCTTATTGCCAGCCTTATCAAATCGGGGTGCCTGAAAGGAGATTTTCATCTTCTGCCAGAGGCCAGGAGCTTTAGCTGGGTTGCTCAAAGGCGCCTTCCCCATATAAATTTTTCCGGGCTCATTTTCCCAGTTTCTGTAGATACCCCCGATGTCAGAATACTTGGGATTTTTAACCCCCCAGCTATCAAGCAGCTGAATCTCATATCGGCCTTGTAAATAAATTCCAGAGTTAGAGCCCTTGGGTAACATAACTTCCAGCTCCAATTCAATATCGCCATGCTCAAAGACAGATATCAATTGGTCCTTCATTTTATCATCATTCATATTGAGCAAAATGCCCGTACCCGTTGTGAATGTTACAGCTTGTGGTTTGGCAGGAAGTGCAGCGCCTTTTGCCTTCTTACCTTTTTTGGATTCCACTGGTAAGGAAACTTCTGCCTTCTCATGAATATCCACATCAGGGTTCATAGTAACATCACCCACAATTAACCAATTGCCGGCTTGCGGTTTAAAGTCAGACAGGTCTTGCAAGGTTAGCGTCTTCGTCTGAGCTTTCGCCAGCCCGGCACATAAAGCTAAAGTCAACAAGAAGATCACTCGAAATTTGATTAGTCTCATGCGGGATTCTGATTAGTCGAAAGCACTAATATCTAATTATCAATCAGTATTAACAAACCTTCTGTTTTTAACGTTTATTATCAATCAAAACATAATGGATACCTTTGCCTGATCATGACTCTGCTAAATAGAATAAAGTCACTTTCTGAAGAATCCTTTAAGGAAGTTGTTGCGTGGCGCAGGCACCTGCATGCTCATCCTGAACTATCCTACGAAGAATTCAATACTTCAAAATTTGTAGCCGCCCAGTTGCGTTCCTTTGGTATCGAACCTCAGGAGGGAATAGCCACAACCGGTATTGTTGCTTTAATTAAAGGGAAGAATCCGGAAAAAAAATCAATAGCCCTACGGGCCGATATGGATGCTTTGCCCATTCAGGAAATCAATAATGTTCCTTATAAGTCAACCAACCCAGGAGTAATGCATGCCTGCGGTCATGATGTGCACACTTCATCACTTTTGGGAACAGCCAAAATACTTCAACAAGTAAAAGACCAGTTTGAAGGCACGATTAAATTAATCTTTCAACCGGGAGAAGAAAAAAATCCAGGGGGTGCTTCGTATATGATCCGCGATGGGGCTTTGGCAAATCCAACCCCAGCCTCCATTATCGGGCAACACGTAATGCCGTTGGTGCCAGTTGGCAAAGTAGGTTTTCGCGAAGGCATGTATATGGCCAGTAGTGACGAAATCTACCTGAAAGTAATTGGTAAGGGTGGACACGGTGCTGCACCAGAATTAACAATCGATCCTGTAGTAATTGCCGCCCATATTATTATTGCCTTGCAACAGGTAATAAGCCGAAATGCCAGTCCAAAGCAACCGACTGTCCTTACGTTTGGACGAATTATCGGGGCGGGCGCTACGAACATCATTCCCGATGAAGTTAACATGGCCGGCACCTTTCGCGCCTTAAATGAAGGGTGGCGCAAAGAAGGGTTACAGAAAATAAAAAAGATGGCTGAATCGATTGCTGAAGGGATGGGTGGGAAATGCGAGGTTACAATCTCACACGGATATCCCTATTTAGAGAATAACCCTGAGGTGACCAGAAGAATAAGGAAGGCAGCAGAAGCATATGTGGGCAAAGAAAATGTGGTGGATATTGACCTTACACTTGGATCAGAAGATTTTGCATACT
>Ga0075163_10005664_pt1 | contig 16593 bp, 18 predicted proteins | sample JI1023141ADNA_FD_71478 | JGI IMG/M metagenome (GOLD analysis project Ga0075163, IMG submission 71478) | Wastewater effluent complex algal communities from Wisconsin, to seasonally profile nutrient transformation and Carbon sequestration -... | ecosystem: Engineered > WWTP > Effluent > Algae...
CAACGGTATCAACTAAGGAACTGTTGGATGGCAAAGGTTTTAAGACTAGTTAATGGGCTACCGCGGATGATCGATGAAGCATCCTCGGTAGTTATTTATGATGAGACTTCGGTTATAGGGCCTGGTGGTGTTACTACTGGTGCCTCTTTCACTTTGCCGGCTGGTCGCACTTATATTGGTATTGAGTTAGAGATTTATCTCAATGGTCAGCGTTTAGAAGATGTTTTAGACTATAACTTTGTAGGTAGCGGATCTAGAACTCAGGTCAGCTTTACCTTTGACTTAGTACAAGGCGATGTGGTAAGGTTCCGTATCGACCGCGTAGCCTAAGTTGTTATTTGATAAAATAGAGTGAGTTAAGGAAGAATAGGGCGGGTATGGCAACTAAGTTTGATACCAGACAATCAATACAAAAAACGGGTCTACCGATGGTGGGCAGCGCTGCTGGCGCTCAGCTCGACACCATTCTTCCAGTTATCGATGCAGAACTTGGTAAGCTGTTTGAAGACCGTAACATTCTTCTCTCTGGCGGTGGAACGATCACCTATACTGTAGGCGATCAAATTACAGTAACAGAGGCATTAGCTCTTGAAGTAAACCAGAAGGTAGCGGGTGGATCCCCTACCTCTATTAGCTTAGGCGCTTCTGCTTGGACTTTTAGTGCAAACGGTCGAATGGCCTATGCAGTTATCAATCGTCTAGCTGGCACTGCTACAGTAACCTCTGATGCAACCGCTCTTCCTGCTGCCGTTGGCGCAAACCAGGAAGTATTCCTAATTGCTAAGCGAGTTGATACTTCTGGCGGTGGCAAACGAATCTACTTCCGTAACGGCTTGATGCTTCCAATCGGTAGCTCTAGTGTTATCGGTGGTGGTACTTCTGCTTCTGTCCTTGCCTTCACGGGTATGGATAGCGACACAGATTCAACTCCTGATTATGCTGCCTCAGTAGCTCACACACTTAGATTCATTCAAGAAAACTCCTCTCTTGAAAATGCCATCTCTCGTCTCGACGATCAGATGGATAAAGCTCTTGGACAACTGCGAATTAAGCCAGGTCCATCGAGCTTCCGTGCTCAGATCACTGGCGCAGACGTCACGATGCTGGATACCTCTGTTCGCGGACAGATGCTCTCCAATCTTCGTCTTGCGTTCACTGGTGCACAAATCTCTTTTGCTGGCGGTGACGCTGGTACGATTTATGCTGCTGACGGAACAACTCCATTAGGAGTTAACTTCACGATGACGGCTCCAGCGAACGGATTGTATCGCTGGTATTCAATCACACTTATTCCTGGTGCAACTAATGCTGACGGATCAATCGGCGGTCAACTAATTGTTGTCCCTGGTAGCTCTGATAACGCAAGTGCTGCACTCGCTAACAAACCAGCATTCGCAGATGGTATTCCTCTTGGATATATCTCGATCTTGGGTCTTGGCGGAACAATCGATTCCATCGGTTACAATAACATCGTTCAGATGGGCATTGGTTCTGGCGGCGGTGGTTCTGGTAGCGGTTCTGGAAGTCCTCTTGATCCAGATCAAGAAAGTACTTATCTCTATTACACTCGCAGCGACTTCGCTGTTGACAAGAAACAATTCGTTGCCTCTATCACTGGAGCAAGCGATCAAGTTCTTGGTCTCAAGAAAATTACATTCACTGCTGCTGGTCAAGTGGTTACAACCACAAACCTCAACGGACCACAGGTTACTGCAGAAGCACTTCCTGTTCTCAACGTTCAAGCTCGCCTTCTCTATACTGTAGGAAAGGTTGATCTTCCAACTGTTGAATTCACTCGCGATGGAACTGTTTGGTTTCCAGCCACTGTAGAGAAACTCTCTAGTGCTGGCAATACAGTTCTTGCTTCTTTGACATTTACTGATGCAGAACCAGTAACTCTCAACCTAAGAATGAGAATCACCTCTAGCGCACTGGCCGTATCGGTCGGTGGAGCAGAACTTCTCGGTTTCGGTTTGAACTACGTCCCAGATACAACCCTTGTTCTTGCGGGCGATGCTTCGTACGAACAACGTACTATTACATCCACTGAAGCTTCTACTGGTCTAGTAACCCTTAATTCGGTTCGCTATACTCCAGGAACACATCAGTTGATGGTGAATGTTAACGGTCACACTTACATGGCTCCAGACTTCTCAGAAGCTGGTCCTGGTCAAGTGCAATTCGTCTCTGGTGCTTTGAACACTGGCGATGTCGTTAAGTTTTACACTGGCTTCGGGTTGGTAGACGGTAACAGCATTACACTCGCTAAGATCGCAGCACTCGATGAAGCAATCGTAGGATCTTCTGCTCAAGTCTCTGCCGGCGTTGCTCAGTATTCGACAATTCAAGCTGGTATCAACGCGGTTGCCAACGGTGGCCGAGTTAAAGTGCTTAAAGGTAGCTACACAGAAAACCTTACGATCACTAAAGAGTGTTTCATTGAAGGTCAAGGTCGTAGCACACTCATCAATGGAACTGTAGCTCTTAACTCTGGAGCAACTGGTTCGTTGGTAAAATATGTTAAGTTTGGTGACAACGTCACAATCGCGGTTGCAGTAAGTAATGCGATCCTCAGTGATTGCTGGGCAGCAGCCGGTAAGACAATCTCTGACAACGGCACAAGTAACCTAATTTTGGTAAGCGGAGAATAAGATGGCAATTATCACTAACCTGTCTCTTGGAAGTGGTTCTGGCTCTGGCGAGAAGAACTACATCCTCAGCGGAAGCAAGAGTCAAGGATGGCTGGTGTCTGGCGCTGGTCTTACACTTGCTACCACAACTACTGCAGCTGAACTTCCAGATCTTTCTGTCGGTTCCGCAATTAAACTGACTCGCGTATCCGGTACGGACTATGCTTACTATCGCTTTACTCTGGATCAGACTGACTATAACAAAAAACTAAAAATCCAGTTAAGTCGTATCTACACTGGTACTACCGGTGACTATACGATTGAGCTTTGGCAAAATACAACTTCAGCCTATAACGGAACTTCGACGCAGCTTGTTGTTCAAAGTCCATCTATTCCAGTTGGAACAGGTATTTTTGGAACTACCGCTGATGTAACCGCAGTTCAATACATGGAATTGCGTATCCGCGGAAACACTGGTGTTTTGCCAATCACACTAAGCAGTGTAGTCACAGGGCCCGGTGCTCTTAGTCAAGCTAACCCAATGGGTCAAGTCGAAAGCACTACATCTTATATCATTGGTGCAACAGCAACGCCTCCGACTCCAGGCGGTTCGCCGCTCTTTTATCGACGAACTACTCGAGACGGTGAGTATGCTATTGTTCGTTGGGAATATAGCCACACAAGTGCTGGCGGTGGTGGTTCTGGAAGTTATTTGCTTCCAATGCCGGCCGGATTAACAATTGATCCATCTAAATCAGTTCTTACATTGGGTAACGGTGCAAATGCTGTTGGTCAAGGTGCGATACAAGTAAACACGCTTGCCAATACTGCATATGTCTTTGTTGAAAGCACAACCACAGTTCGAATTCGCTTTGATAACCAAGGAGCAAGCGGTGTATCGTATGCTAACTGGGGATCTACTGACGGTGGCTTAGCTAACGCATCCGTAATACTGGCAGTTGAAGCACGGGTTCCTATCCTTCAATGGGCTGGTTCTAATACACTAAACACTGGAGCAGGTGCTCAAGTTGAATATGCTTGGAATAGTGGAACATGGGCTGCAGGTAATACTGATACTGTTAATTATGCTTATGGCCCACAAGGTGCAGCTATTACAGGTGCCGTGACAAACGAGCAATCAAAGCGAGTTAGATTCACGACCCCTATTCAAGTTACTGACATGCTCAGCATGGAGTTTTCACAATCTCGATCTGGTCCATGGTTTGGTGCTGCTGATTTCCAACACAATACTCTTGCTGCGGGTGTTGAACAGTATGATACTGCTGCAACAGGTCCAAATACCTCAGGTTTTGGCCTTAGACTAGTTGCCGGCTCAAGCACCGACATTCTGGTTGTTTTTGGCCGCGGCATGAGTAATGAAGCTTTTGGTCAAGTTCAATGGCCATCAGACATGTTTTGGCGAGTCAAGAAGGTAAACCCTTCTTCTCCAGTTGGCTTTGGTCTAGCAACGGCAACGGATAGTGGGTTGGTTTCTGGTGGTAAGGTTCCTAGTGCTAAGGGTGCTGCAATTGCTTATCCAAACTTGGGTTACAGCCAGGTAGCGTTACAGAATACAGTAGTCAACGCTGCCGTAACAGGACTTACCTTAAACCTCGTGTCAGTAACTCTAGACCCGGGTAAATATCTCCTTAACGCACAGGCAGTATTATTTAGAAACGGCGCGACTATATCTAACGAAATGTCTTGCGACCTATTAGTAGGTGGAGCGGGAGGTATCTTTGGATACAGTGCTGTTGCCAGTTACCCTAACTTGTCGTCAAACATTAATACCCCAATGAACCTCAACGGAGTGATTGTGGATATTGCTGTTCAGACTGTTGTCACCCTACGAGTCACAGCTCAATATTCTGCCGGAACACCGCAGTGGCGCGGAAGTGTCTCAGCAGTGTTGGTGGGATAATGTTACATGAAGGCCCACTAGTTAAATCCTTTGCTCGACAAGGGGCTGACCTTCAGCAGGAATTTTCGATCTGTCAAAGATACTTCCACACCTGGGGACGCTTTGCAAACAACCAACCAGTGTCTTTGTCAGGGCAATGGGTAACCAACGTTCAGGCTGCGACACCATATAGATTCCCTGTTGAAATGAGGGTTGCACCTTCTTTTAGTGCGGGTTCAGCATTTTCAGACTTTGCGGCAATCGATGCGGCAGGTGTGGGTAAACCTGTCACCAACTTATTGCAAAACGTCGCTTATCCAGCTTTGGCGGATATTCGATTTATTATCGGAACAACCACAACGATAGGGTCGGCTGCTTCTATTCAAACAGCCAATGGCAACGCTTTCATGAACTGGGACGCTGAAATTCAATAATAGCAAGCCGTAGTCTTTTCACCTCAGACGCGGTAGAATAAGTTAAGCTCATGCTAGGACAAGGATGCTATGCTAAAAACTTTTGACGGTACATCATATAGACGAGTCGGCGGTAAGCTTGGGGACAGAGTCCCTCAAACAGGCTTCCAACGTCTGCGTTCGACTTATACTGCGACTGGTGGCGAAACTTCGGTTGACCTTAGCTTGCTTACACCAGCTATGTCCTACATGCCTGGCCAAAACCAACTCACTGTAAAGCGCTCCTCTGGTGGAGCAATGATCGTCGGTCTTGATTACCAAGAACTGACCCCTACTTCTATTGGCTTCTCGGGCGATCCTTTGATTGCTGGTGAAGTTGTAGAGTTTATTCGTGAATTCTCTGTTACTGGTGTTTTAGCTGTTCAGCCTAGAACTGATATGTATACTGCCACTGCTACAGTGGGACAGATCCTTGTCTCCGCTGATTTCTCTTGGCAATACAATATGAACTCCACTAAAGGAGTTGGTGCGGTTGAAGTTTACCTTAACGGTGTTCTTCAAACTCGCGGTGTTGACTATTCCGAAGTCAATCTCAGTACTGCCAATACAAACCAAATAACCTTTGTTGATCCTTTGCTTGGTGGTGAGAATATCATTGTCAAGCCGACATATCAAGTGATTGATCAAACTGCAGCCACAAGTACATTTAATAGTCAACAACTTGCTAATGTCCAAGGTGTTCTCACTGCTGGTTCGCAAGCGTTTGTTGATCAATCAGCCACAATCGCTGTCCCTTCTACGACTATTATTGGCCGTGCACGAATTCCTAACCTTGCAGCTGATCTTCGTGCCAATATGGGGATTGACCGCATTGACGTGTCTCAAATATTAGATCTTCAGAATGAATTCGGTGTTAATGGTGAACGCGTATTTGCTGCAATGAACGATGACCGGGGATTGATTCGTTTTGTAGGTTCCTGGGTTAACCAAACTAGTAGTGTTTTTGCTGGTCCATATCCTTTCGCAAACGTCGTTGATAGTTATGTAGAAATCACATTCTACGGTACTGGTCTCAATATGGGTACAGTACTTGAGAGTGCGCCAAAAGATATTAGAATATCCATTGATGGTGGAGCTGAAACTCTTCTCAGTTATCCAACGACATACTCTTCAGTTCTTGCTGGTCGTCTTGTTAAGACTAACCAAAACCTTACTGTTGCTTCTGGCTTGACTCTTGGAGTTCACACCGTTAAGATTCGTCTTAATAGTGTGAATAACTTGCAGATTCAGTGCTTTGAGATTATTAATTCTTCTGCTAATGTGGCTATAAATCCAGGAACCGCTTATGCTAATGGTCAAAAGTTATCATTAGCAACCGCTGCATCGTTGGCATACAACACTGGGGTAACAGGCATTAGGGGTGGCCGTCAACTCGTGTATCTAAAACAAGATGGCACGATTGGCAACAGTTTTCAGACAGTAGATGCGACTCAAAAAGACTTAACTCTTGCTGATCACACTAATGAAGAAATTGCAAGACAGTACAATTTCCGTGAATTCGGTGCAGGTAGGAGTGATGATTTTTCCACTAACGGCATAGGTTCTGTGCAGCGCGCTTTTACTCTTGATGATGGGACCACGACATTAGTATTAGGTGGCGGTAATAATCAGACTATCAGTAACGGTGAATTTATCGGGGCAGATGGTGTTGGCTCGTTTTGGCTTTTTACTTTTGTTGGAACTGGTTTAGATATTCTTCGCGTAGACAGTGGTACAGCAGGCACAGCCACTAACTCTGTTATGGTTGATGGCGTGACCACTGGCACCTTAAATACTGCATCATCTACTACCCCTAGACAAGTTAAAATTGTCTCAGGCCTTCCTTATGGTACTCACACTGTAAGAGTTTCTACAGCCGGAGCTGGCTCTAACCATTTAGGTGTTAGGGCTTTTATGGTCTATCAACCAAAGAAACCAGCTCTTCCTGCTGGCGCAGTTGAACTAGCTGATTACAATGTTTTAGCAACATATGCTGTCAACCCTGTCGTTCAATTTCAAACTCCAGCGATTGGAGTTCTAAGGAAGCAGCAGATACGTGAATTTAATTACGTAAGTGCAGGTTGGTCTATAACAGGTCTTGATTCCAGCTTCGCTTCTGGTCAAAACTTATTTGTCACAACAGCTGCTGGCGCATATTTTGAATACACATTTTTTGGAACTGGTGTTGAAATGAAACACTATTTCAATAGTGGTACTGCCTATAACTTTACGATTTCGATTGATGGATCGTCAAACTTGTCGGCATATACGACTTCAATTGCCCTTAACGGAACAACTGGTGTCACTTTTGTTGCGGCTACAGGTCTTGTATCTGGTACTGCAGCCACCGCAACGACATATGGAAACACAACTCGTGTAACTGGGTTGCCTCTCGGTTTACATAAAGTTAGAATTACACAAAACAGTACTGGCGTACTTTATGCAGATGCAATTGACGTAGTGACCCCTATTCATTCGCATAAAAACAATGGATTGGCCGATCTTCAAAATACGCTACCAGTGGGTAACCAAGGCATATCTGATAACAGAAAAACCTCAATGATTAAAGAAGTTTTACCTGTTCAAAAAGCATGGGCGCAAGCAACTGGTGTAAGTGTATCTCCTACTAGTACGATTTCGGCAACATTTGTGCCAATTCCAGACATGTCTGTAACAATTAAAACAAACGGTGGACCACTAGATATTTCATATGCACTTAGACTCTCTAATACGGCTATTGCAACGGTTCAAACCGTTCTTGCTGTAGATGGCGTATCTGTAGCTCCGCAGCAAGATCTATCTGTGACGGTTGCCGGTAGTGTTTTGCTATCATCCAATTCAATCATCGTTCCTGTTTCAGCAGGTACACACAAGATTGACTTATATTGGTCCACAACCACAGGTACAATGTCAGCACCTAGCACTTCTCGTTTGCTTACTGTAAAAGAAATTTAAAAGGAACTAACTATGTTGAAGTCGATTAAATTGGAATGGAAACCATTCAAAGCACATCTTCCAGAGTTAGAACTTTGGATGCGTGAGAGTTTTTCATCATATGCTGGTAATAGTGCTGATGATAATGGCCTCACTCTTTGGTTCACCGAAGAACCAGATCAAGACATTAAAGATCTAGTAGAGATACATTGGGATAGTCTTGAGGAAGAATCTGAACTGGCTAAAAGCAAACTAATGCAAGATAAAGAACTTGCGGTAGAAGAAGCTAAGGCCAACATTGTTCACCAAACTTGGAATCAACTTATTATCGCAGAACGTAAATTGATCCTTAATCAAACTTTGACTGATACTGACAAAGACGCTCTACTCATCAAGTATCCACAAGCTTAATCAGAGAGGCTAACGATGACTCTACTTTTACTCCAAGTGTAAACACAAGTGCAGATCGAGCGGGATCTATGGCTGGAGTATTAGCTGCAGGACCTGTGAGATTCGGTGGTGTGGCTTCTATAGATGGAAACTTAGCAACAGATGGAGTAAAATCTGTTTACGTTAGGATCACAGTGACTTTGGGTGGTGGCGGACCTATAGGTATGCGATCAAAAATTGTAGCAACAAGAATTGCATAATTAACCAAAAAGCATTTGACTAACGTCAATGTAAAATTCAGGTTCAGTTGAATAAGTGGTCTGGTGCAAACTAGACCATTTTATTTTTACTCCCTGCACAGAACCCGTTCCTTCCACCCACACGATGTCACACAGACATTGCTTGTCGATGCCTCTCATCTTGGAATAGAAGATATCAAAAGCCATAGAAACAAGAAAAGACTTCTCTAGTTCTCCTAGAGATTGATTCTCTTCGGCTTGTCTAAAGAAGTCGAAAGCCCATTCTTCAATGTTTTCTTTGGAGTATCGACTAGCTCGCAGTGCTTTTGTTTTGGCTACTTGCTTGTTAATTCGATCTAACATGTCTTTCTTTGCATTCATAATTTTTTCACACAACTAATAAAATGTTTAGCAAAAGCTTCCCTACCAAGCTCCTTGGCTATATCGTTCCAATCTTTGCCTTCAGTATCAGGGAGCGCCCAATGTGTTGGAACTTCTGATTCAATGTATTTACCAAGCATCTTCTGCCCAGCTTCGTCATGATCGGGAGCAATGATGATTTTCATTCCCTCATCTTTGAGTTCTTTAAGTGCTTCCCTCTGGTGCGAACTAGCCCCACTACCAGAAGCAGCAATAGCCCGCCAGGGATTATTAGAGATACCACCATAAGCCAAGTTGAGGGCTTGGTTAATAGAGAGCGCATTGAAAGCGCCTTCGCATACCACCACTGCTTTGACATTTCCTACAAACCTCGACTGATTCCAGCCATAGAAGAGCAAACCAAGACGCGTACCTGGCAACGTATCGATCTTATGAGGAGTTCCATCTGATTGGATTCTCGGTTCGATAAAACGAGTTTGAGCACCAACAAAGTGATTACCAAAGTAGTAAGGGAAGACAATACCTTTACGATCTATGTCGTAATACATATCGCCTTCAAGAGTAAGACCTCGCTTCTCTTTAATATAAGCAATACCTTCTTCAGCTCGTGGATCCGACAACGGAATAAACCGCGCTGGCCATGATTGAGCAGAGACTTCATTCGGTTGTGCCTCTTGTACGTAGAAGTCTCCCTTTAGAAACTCTAACATATCAATGTCTGCTTGATAGCAATAACTTTCAAGTGAATACCCTCGATCGCACTTGTTGCAATAGCACCAGATCGCCTTTGTCTCAGGATCTTGGTGCCAGTACAATGTGCGGTTCTTAGGTTGACATATGAGACAGAACCTGTTGTCCTTATTCACTTGCTTTCTCCACTAGACCCTGTAATTTCTCTAGATTTCGTTCAGCTATCTGGCGTTGATCCAGTTGCTTCAGATATCTTCCCTTTTCGAAGGGGCACATGATACGCGATCCAGCCATTCCAAATCGGTCTTTATGTATGACGAAATCTGTCGTCTTATCTTCCCAGTTGGGAATAACTTCGATAATAACAGTTGCAGGTTCCACAATGGCTGAACATTCCTTGATCCTGGTATCAATGTCATTGCCTTTAGCCGCACGCTTACTCTGAGAGTAAAGCTGAACGAACAGAACGATTGGAACGTTAGAGTTCTTAATATAAAGACCAAGAGCAGTACGAAGATCGTTTAGAACTTCGTACGTTTTCTTATTCTTGTCAGCTACAGAGTATTTGATGAGCTGAAAGTAATCGATCAATACACAGGAGTAGTCTGATGTCTTGACAGCCTCAAGAGCGTTGATGACACCCTCAACTTTTGTAGTCAAACCATCCTTATACGTAACATCGAGAACCTTGACGAATTTAGAGATCTCTGGAAACAACATGATAGCACTTCTTTGATCTTCTGCAGACATCAAACCTTTTTTGTAATCATTGAAATTCAAACCCAGCTCGAGAAAAGCAATACGCAAGAGAACATCTTGCTTAGATTCCTCGTTAGAGATGACCAATACTTTCTTGCCCTCTTTCCAAAGAGGGAATGAAATATTCGCTGCGACAGTAGATTTACCAGAACCTGTGTATGCACAGAAGAGATACAAGTTCTCTCGTGTGAACGGAACTGCAGCAGTCATCGAGTCATTAATGAGCGTGATTTTTTGGTTAAGCATCGATTGATATTTTTTAATATCACCAACCATCTCAAGAAGAGACTCTTTGTTACCGAAATTATCAACGTCGTCAAATGAGACTTTTAGTTTATCGAGAGCAACTTCATCTTGCTTCTCTTGTTTGTGTTTTCGGCTGAGTGCGCCGGCCAAGAAATCATTTTTGCCATCATTGCTCAAAGGTTTATCCATCGATTTCGTCCAAAACGTTTAAAGTGTCGTTGATGCTTGTCGCATTATACTGTTGGATTGCCTTCATGCGTTCCTCTAGTGCTGCGGTGTCAAGGACAGGGAAGGAGTTGGCATATTTGCGCTGAGCTTTATATTCTTTCTCAGACATGTTGCCATATACCTTAGGTGCCGCATCTTCATCATCTTTGCTCTTCAGAGGGAAGAAATCGAAGAATGAATTCTTTGCCTTGTCTTCAATGCTGTCATTCCACTCTTGGGCAAGTTCGCCCTCAGTTTTACAGTATCCAGGGTTACGACTCAAAGACTTGTGGGTCTGTTTGATTAGAGAAGGAGCTGGTTGATGAGCTTTAACAGCTTTAGGCAAGATGTCGTGTGCTGCATCGAAGTCCAATCCATCTCGTTTGAGTTCCTCGAATAACTCATCGAAGTTGCCAGATACCGCTTTTGCAGAGCGATCCTTGCTTCTAAGAGATGCTTTCCACTTTTCAAAGATAAGGTCCGCATTACTTACCGTCATTACTAACTCCAGCCACCGCTGATGAGCCATCGACAAAGTCGCCGGTTTTCAAATTGGTTACACGAATTTTTGCTGTGTTGTTTTCTTTATCAAGCCAGAGTAATTCAAGTTTGTACTCGTCGTTGATGATGAAGGGCTGTTGACGACCAAGCCACCAGTAAAGTGAATCCTTGATCTTGTTGGCGTAAGACTGCATAAAATCTCCAAAATGTTGAAAAAATCCAAATATTCTAAATCATTATACGATTCAGATATTCGGCCTCAGGCACAGTTTTATTCAGTGGACTTGGTAAAATACCACTTATGAAGATAACTTTACAAAATCAAAATATGCTCATTCAAGATGCTACCCCAGAAGCACTGCGCTGGTGTGCATCAACATTGACATATACCGACAAAGCAAAACAGTATCAACTTAAGCGGATGGCGAACAACCCTTGGCAGAAGAACTCTCCGGCGTTCATTAAGCTCCAACAAGAAGTTGAAGGCACTCTGTATTCCGTAGACACTGCTACACAAGATATTTCTTGTTCCAGTGCGTTCTACCAATCCTTCCATGAGGAGTTTGACGGGACATATCTAGTTGACGATCTAAGGGTCGAAACTGGTGTGGTCGTGCCATTGCCATGGGATAAGAAACCATTTGATCCTAGACCATATCAAGAAGAAGCTATTGATCTGATGCTAGCGAATTATCGAGGCGTCATTAACTTCGCTACTGGTCTTGGCAAAACCCTAGTGGCCACTCATCTAGTTAAGCGATACCGTAAGCGTACACTCATAGTGTGTCCAAGTGACTCAGTTGCTAAGCAATTCTATACTCTCTTTGTCGAAGCCTTCGGCAAGAAGAAGATTGGCTTCTATGGCGACGGGAAAAAGCAAATCAACGACATCACCATCGGCATTGCTGCATCAGTGTGTCGTAACATCGAAGCATTCAAGCAACATGATTTTGGTCTTGTCATCTTTGACGAAGTCCATCATATTGCCGCAAACACCTTCTTCGTCATTGCTGAAGGCCTCACTGAAGTAGGGAAGGTCTTTGGATTAACTGCCACTGATTTCCGTTCAGATGGTAAGGATATCATGATCACAGCGGGTTGTGGTCCAGTACTTATCCGTCGCGATGTCAAATGGGGAGTTGATAATGGCTTCCTTGCAGAACCTTACTTTATGATTCGCGAAGTCCCTACGGTTGGTCATGACTATACTCAAGACAAACTCAAGTGCTATAAAGAACACATACTAAACAATCAGCTCATGAGAGATCAAATCCTCTCTGACTGCCAAAAGCTTATTGCGGCAGGTAAATCCGTACTCTGCCTTGTAGATGAGGTTGCCCATGGAAGAGAACTCGCCGAACAACTTGGAGTCCCTTTCGCAACAGGCGAAGATTCTAAGTCTAATGAGTATGTCGAACAGCTTAATGCTGGAAAAATCCCAGCCCTTGTGGGAACAGATGGAAAGATTTCAGAAGGAACGGACACAAAAAATGTGGATGCTCTTGTTCTTGCAAACTTTACTGCATCAAAGGGACCCGTTATTCAAGCGATTGGTCGAGCTCTAAGAAAGCAAGGTACCAAGACCAAAGCACTAATACTTGACTATATTCCACTTGGTTCCACTATGCTCACTAGGCATGCTCACAAGCGAATAAGCTTCTATCGTGAAATTACCGATAAAGTGAAGATCATCGATGCCCCCAAGTGAACGCTATGTCGTAAAGCAGTTTAGTGATATAATCTCCTTATTGCTAAGGGGATACGCTATGAAAATCAACGCTGCTGGCTTAAAGATGATCAAAGACTATGAAGGTCTTCGCCTATCCTCGTACCCAGATCCTGCTTCCCCACAAGCTAAAGCACTCCGTGATAAGAATTACAAAGGTGTTGATCCAAAGACTCTATCTGGAGATCCTTGGACAATTGGATATGGCTCAACCGGTAAAGATATCGGCCCTAATATGACTTGGACCCTTGAGCAAGCTGAAGCTCGTCTCCGTCAACATGTCACCGAGTTTGAACTTGGTGTAGAGCGTCTTATCAAAGTACCTGTCAATGAGAATCAGTTCTCAGCTCTTGTGTGTTTCGCTTACAATATCGGAGTGGGGGCCCTTGGGAAGTCCACCTTGATGAAGCTTTTAAATGCTGGCGATTACAAAGGTGCGGGCGACCAACTCTTGGTTTGGAACAAAGCCGGCGGAGCCGTTATGCCAGGACTCACTAAGAGACGTGAAGCTGAGCGAGCTCTGTTTAATACTGTAGCTGCCCAGCCTACTAATTCTTTGCCTAATGGACCGTCAGATGATGAGATCCAGGTAAAATTATCTGAGATTGAAAAGGAGATCGTGAAATGATGTAGATCAATAAACCGCCATAATAGAACAATTAGTACGTTCCCAGGTTTTCCAATACCAACTACTAATTAATAAAGGTTCTATTATGAACAAGTATGCTATCAAGTTAATGAAATCAGAGCTCAAAGTCCTCGCGTCTAAAATTCGTTTCCAGAAATCTATCCGCAAACTAAATCATCCTAAACGACATGAATACATTGGTCAACACCAAGTTAATATGCTGTCACATGAATACCGTATGAAGCATATCGCTTATTGTCTTGAGCGTGGCACTCCAGCTGAAAAGATTGAAGCGGGTCTCTCTGCAGAGAGTGTGTTGAAATACTCAGAGGTTCAGTTCTGGCTCAAATCGATGCAAGAAGAATCTACTGAAAAGCTTTATGTCGTCGTTGACGAGACCCTCACAAATTCTCAACAAGCAGTTCAAGCAGGGCATGCAATTGCTGCATACCTACTGAAGCACCCGTTTACGCAATGGCAGAATGGCCATCTCGTTTTGCTGAGAGCTAAACCGGGCAAAGGTCATCTCAATAAGCAACCAGAAATCGGTATTGAGTTTGGTGTTCGTTATTGTCATACGACCCAATGTGCAGAATTCCGTGAGCCAGATCTAGGAAACAAATTGACAGCTTACGCTGCATTTGGCCCTAATGCTCAGAACGCTTTCAAAGGTTATAAGTTACTTTAATCGGGTATAATTACGGGGACCCTATAGTTCAGCGGTCAGAACGGCAGTCTCTACAACTGCGCGTCACCGGTTCGAATCCGGTTAGGGTCTCCAAAATCAGCATCTAGTGGGCAACCACAATAATCGAAATACTACTTAATCAGAAAGAAGACAAAATGAACAAGATCGAATTCTCCCACGTCTCCGTCCCATCACAAGAAACCGTTACTGAAAATTCAAACGGCATCACAAACTCCTCCGTCTATAAAGTAAACAAAACAGTAGTGAGCGTAGCTAAGTACGTCGACTACATTATAGAGAAGCATGGTTCATGTAACTCTACTTGGACCACTATGTCTAATAAGACTGGTTGCTCCGAGTACGAAGCTGCGCAAGCGATAGATACGCTTGTTGCGGTAGGAAAATACAAGGTCATTTTGCAAGATGTCTTTGGAACCGGCAAGAAGCTTCATGTAATCTATAAAGCATAATCTTTACACATACCACTAGATGCAAACTGAGCCACCTAACAAGTGGCTCTTTTATTTTCGCAATTGTTTCCTGAGAATGGAATTCTTTCTCTTACACACTTCGCATCTTCGATGCGAACACACCTCGCGTTTACGCGAGAGCTGGTTGGATTGGATATAGTAAGGGGAATTGTAGAGGGATAGTATAGCTAGTAAGGTGTGTTATTCGTCTATTCTATGGTACCCGCGAGAATGCATTTTTCGACTCAGTTTGTAAAATAAATGTGCAAGGTATAACGAAACGTATTGGAGGTACCCTATGACATTTAATGTTGAAGAACACATGAACGCCATTCGTGAGTCGGTGTTTAAGATTGAAGTTGAAGTATGCGACGGTGGAAAACTGCCTACTAAAGCACATGCAAGTGATGCTGGCTGGGATTTGTACGCGACGAGCGATATCTATCTTTATCCAGGTCAAGTCTTGAAACACCCACTGAATATCAAACTCGCTCTACCAAAAGGCACTTGGGCAGAGATCACCACTAAGTCTGGGCTTGGCTCTAAAGGTCAACTGGTATATGCTGGCGTTATTGATGAAGCGTACCGTGGTGTTCCACATGTTGTCATGACGAATGTGAAACATGTTTATGTAATGGAATATGGTGATCCAGTTCAAAGAGAAACTGCACCAAATACCGAGCCTCTCATTATTAAGAAGGGCGAAAAACTCGCGCAATTATTGATGAATCCGTATTCACCCCATTATTATATGGAACAAGTTGATTCTGTGGATACCAATACGGACCGTGGTTCTGATGGATTTGGGTCAAGTGGAAAATAAGACCTGCACAAAATGTAAGCAAGAAAAGACATCAGATTGCTTTTATTCTCGTAAAGAGACAGGTGGTTTGATGTCTCACTGTATTCAGTGCACCAAAACAAGATATCAGGATCGTTACGCAACTAATCCTGAGTATATGGCTAGGACATTAGCCAGTAGTCGTAAATGGCAATCAGAAAACCCTCTCAAATCCCGTTTCCTTATAGCCCGCGCTAATGCCCTCAACGGCAACCGTCGACGAGTTATTCCTTGGAGCTTAACATTCGAACAATGCATCGAATTGTGGAACAAAGGTTGTCACTATTGTAAGTCACCTATAGTCGACAATAAGGGTTCCGGTCTTGATCGCAAGGACAATAACTTAGGTTATGAACTTGCAAACGTTCTCCCTTGCTGCGGAGACTGTAACAAGATTAGAAACACTGTCTTAACGGTAGAAGAAATGGAAGTAGCTATGAAGGCTGTTCTAGATCTACGCTCGCCCAAATAACGCAAGTCTACTTAGTATAATGCTCCAGGTTAACCACACTTGGAGCATTTTTGCATGGATAATCTCTCAAGCCTATTCCAAACAAACGTTCGCATAAACGAGGTTGACCCACTAAGTGCGGACGCCATTTGGCCTTCGAATACCGAAGTATGTATTTCCCGTATCCCAATTCGTAAACGAGACGGATATGATGAAGCCAAATTTATTGAGTTCGCAAAGAAACTTAAGAATTCCATGGTCCCAAATGGAATAGTATTCCTTATCTGCTATGCCCCTATCGAAGCCCGCTGGAGACCTTTTGAAATAGCTAAAGCTATGTCGGATCAAGGTTTCAACCATATCGACAACATCATCATTAAGAAATCATGGTTTCCAGGCAAACGCTCAGAAACCAACCTTGTCAACTCTCACGAGTATGTTTTGCATTTCTGTAATGGAG
>Ga0075163_10005665_pt1 | contig 16593 bp, 7 predicted proteins | sample JI1023141ADNA_FD_71478 | JGI IMG/M metagenome (GOLD analysis project Ga0075163, IMG submission 71478) | Wastewater effluent complex algal communities from Wisconsin, to seasonally profile nutrient transformation and Carbon sequestration -... | ecosystem: Engineered > WWTP > Effluent > Algae...
AGATCTTTTACGGCATAGCTGAAGTTCTTGTCCTCGGCGACCGCCAGGGTCAAAAACTGGCGGCGCTCGTCGTCGCTGAGCGCCAGCACCGACTGCCCGTAGAGCTCCATGGTCTTGAGGCTGGCCAGATCCGGCCGATGCTCGGACTCATCGAGCACCTGCTTGGCGTGGATCGCGAGTCCGGCCGAGCGCAGGAGCGCGGCGGTGATTCGATCCTGAAGGCGCAGCAGCTCGCGCGTGCTGCCGTCCACCTTGGCGGTGCCGATGACCTCGCTGGTCTCGACCTTGATGAAGCGCGCGGTCAGGCGCACCTGCGGCGCCAGCTTCTGGTACGCGCCGACCAGGATCAGCGAAGCGCCCAGCACCTTGCCGAGCTTCACGACCGCCGTCACCTCCAGCTCTTTTTGGCCGCTCTGGAGGCCCTGCTCGGCCAGGACCTTGTCCAGGTTGCCGCGCTCGACGACGCGCAAGGAGCCGAGCTGCTTCAGATCAGAGGTGACGGTCTCGCGAATCGCCTCGCCCAGGTAGCGCGAGCCGCCGGCCAGATCGCGAAACGGCATGACGGCCACGGTCGGAGCTTTGGGCGCGGCAGCCGCCGGAGCGACTGCGCCCAGACTGATCAGGCCCGCCAGCCACAACAGAGGTAGGGTCCGGGACCCGAGCGAAGCGGTTTTGCAGCACTGCATAGGCAGACGGTAGCGAAGCCCAGAGCGCATCACAACCGCCATCTGCCGTCCGAAGCGGCAGATGGGGCAACAGCGGGAAAAGAATGGGGAAAGCGGCGGGCGGGAAGCGGCGGGAAGCTAGCGCGGCTCTTCGGGGTTGTCGTCCGAGCTGCTCTTTTCGCCTTCGGACACGCCGGCGGGCATGATCACCGTGCGCGGAGGCTCATCGACGACCGGTCCGTGCTCGATGGGAGCGTGCGGGGGCAGCGGCAGCTCGGTCTTGCCCTCGCTGGGCTCGGGCTTGGCCGCTTCGGACTTGGCGTGCTCGCCTTTGGCGTGCTCGGGCTTGCCGTGCTCGCCTTTGGCGTGCTCCGGCTTGGCGGCTTCGCGGTCGCGATCGCGATCGCGGTCGCCCTTGGCGTGGCCGCCATCCCCCCGGCCGTGGCCGCGCTCGCCCTTGGACCCGTGGCGGTCGCCGCCGCGAGCGGAGGCGTGGCGGTCGCCCTTGGAGGACTGACGCTCGTCCTTGGACTCGTCGCGCTCGCCCTTCTGGCCGTCGCGCTCGCCGCCTTTTTGGCCGTCGCGATCGCTGCCGCGGTCGCTGCCTTTTTGGCTGTCGCGGTCGCCGCCGCGCTCGCCCTTCTGGGGGCCGCGCCCGTCGCCCTTGCCCTCGCCCTTGCCGTCGCTCCGGGACTCGCTCTTGCCTTCGCCTTTGCCTTCCACCGACGCACCGCGGATCTCGAAGTGCTCGATGTGGAAGCGCTCGCGCGGCCGGATGATGATCTTTTTCTGAAGCCGCTTTTCCAGCGCCTCCAGATATTCGTGATCGGCGGTGGCCAAGAGCTCGGCGATCTCGGAGTGCACGCTCACCATCAGCGTGTCGTCGGGAAAGACGTGGCCTTCGCGGCGAATCTGGCGCAGCACCTCGTAGCAGACCGTGGTCTTGGACTTGAGGTAGCCCTTGCCATCGCAATAAAAGCACGGCTCGGTCAGCATGCGGCCCAGCGACTCGCGCGTGCGCTTGCGCGTCATCTCGACCAGGCCCAGCTCGGAGATCTTGGTGACGTTGGTCTTGGCGCGATCGGGCCGCACCGACTCGGCAAACGCGCGCATCACCTTGTCCTGATTCGACTCCTTATCCATATCGATGAAGTCGATGATGATGATGCCGCCGATGTTGCGCAGCCGAAGCTGATCCGCGACCTCCTTGCAGGCCTCAAGGTTGGTCTTGGTGATGGTCTCTTCGAGGTTGCGCTTGCCGACGAAGCGGCCGGTGTTCACGTCGATCGCCGTCAGCGCCTCGCCCTGATCGATGACCAGCGAGCCGCCCGACTTCAGGAACACCTTGCGCTCCAGCGCCCGATCGAGCTCCATCTCGATTCCGTAGGCGTCAAAGATCGGCTCTCCACCCTCGAAGAGCTCGATCTTGGGAACGTACTCGGGCATGAACGCGCTCGTGAACTTGATGAGCCGCTCGTGCTCGGTCTTGCTGTCGATGATCAGCTTGTCCACGTCGCTGGTGAACAGGTCTCGCACCGTGCGCAGCAGCAGATCGAGGTCGTTGTAGATGAGCGCCGGCGCCTTGGTCGTCTCCGACTTTTTCAGGATGGAGTTCCAGAGCTTGATCAGAAACTCCATGTCGTGGCGCAGCTCGGCTTCGAGCACGCCCTCGGCGACGGTGCGCACGATGAAGCCGGTGCCCGGCGGGCGCATCGAGTCGACGATGTTGCGCAGCCGCTTGCGCTCTTTGTCGCTGCCAATGCGGCGCGAGATGCCGACGTGATCGACGGTCGGCATGAACACCAGGTTGCGCCCGGGTAGCGAGATGTACGACGTCGAGCGCGACCCCTTGGTGCCAATCGGCGCCTTGGCAATCTGGATCAGGATCTCCTGGCTCGGACGCAGCAGATCTTCGATCCGCGTGTCCTTGCCGCCGCGCTCCTCGGGCTCACGCTCGCGCTCGGGGATCTTGCGCTCGCGCCCTTCGTCATCCTCATCGACGAACAGCGCTTTGACGTCCTCGGGCGAGCCGCGCACGTCCGCGACGTAAAGAAAGGCTGCTTTATCGGTGCCGATGTCCACAAAGGCGGCCTGCATGCCCGGCAGAACCCGCAGCACTTTGCCTTTGTAGATGTTGCCGACGATGCCGCGCTCGCGACGGCGCTCGATGTAGGTCTCAACGACCTGACCGTTCTCTACCAGGGCGACCCTGGTCTCAGGCCCGTCCGCGTTAATGACAAGGAGGTTGGGCACGTTTCCTCATGCCTATGAAAAAAGTTTCAAGTCCGCCGATTCAGTCTGGCATTGATGTCATGGTTAAGGCCCGACCCGGCTTATCCGCGCCAGTCCACGCGGACTGGTGCTCTGTTTCCGCGTACCATGCAAATGGCCGATTTTCAAGCGCTTCCATCGGAGACCCGGCGGTGAGGCCGGAAATCGCGCAGGCCTCAAATACGCTGTTTTCGGGCTTGGGGCCGAGCTGGATTTGCCTGGCACGGCGGCTGCTAATACAAACCGTCAACAGCTTGGCTTCGCTTAGTTACCGCCTTTCGCATCGAACTTAATCTTATCTGATGCGAAAGGCGCCTCGACCCGCTCCGGCGCTAACCTTAAGACCGCCGCAGCGAACGAGAAAGTAGACGGCCCATGGGAGATACCCTCCGATGGGCCGTTTGCTTTTGGGGCTACAGTTTTTGGGGGGAAGCCAGCGCCCCGGCGTTGACTGGCCGGGGCCGGACGCAGGCAGGGTCGCGCGTCAGTTGGCGATCTTGAGCAGCTCGATATCGAAGACGAGCGTGCCCGCAGGGGCCCCGGGACGGCGCGGCGTGTCGCCGTAGGCCAGGTTGCCGGGGATCCAGAAGCGGGTCTTTTCACCGACGACCATCAGCTGCACGCCTTCGGTCCAGCCCTTGATGACGCCCTCCAGCGGGAAGGTCGTGGGCTCGCCGCGCACCACCGAGCTGTCGAACATCTTGCCGTCGGTGGTCCAGCCGGTGTAGTGCACGGTCACCTGGCTGCTGGCCTTGGGGTGCTCGGTGCCGGTGCCCTTCTGGACGACCTTGTAGGCGAGCCCAGAGGCGGTCTTCTTGGCGTCCTTGGGCGCGGCGGCGACATCGGCTGGGGCCTTGGGCGCGGACTTGATGCTGATGAGCTCCACGTCGAAGACCAGCGTGCCGTATGGCCGGCCGGGGCGGCCCGGGGTGTCGCCGTAGGCCAGGTTGCCCGGGATCCAGAAGCGGCGCTTCTCGCCGACAACCATCAGCTGCACGCCCTCGGTCCAGCCCTTGATGACGCCGTTGAGCGGGAACTCGGTGGGCTCGCCGCGCTTGACCGAGCTGTCGAACATGATGCCGTTGGTCATCCAGCCCGTGTAGTGGACCTTGACCGTGTCCTCGGCAGCGGGGTGCTCTTTGCCGGTGCCCGGGGTGATGACCTTGCTGGCCAGGCCCGAAGCTGTCTTCACAGCGTCGGCCGGCGCGGCGGCGACATCGGGCGGTGCGGGCAGGTCGCCCGGCTGCGGCGTCGGAGCCGGCGGCGGCGTGACTGCGGCGGGCGGCGCGGCGGCGGGCGTGGCCGCAGGCGCGGTGGCCTGGGCAGTCGACGCTGCGGTCGACTTGGGCGCCTCGGTCTCAGGACAACCGACGAGCCCGAGGCAGGCCGCAACGGAGAATCCGAACGAAGGAACGAGCAGTTTTCTACGCATGGGGACGCACTCTACTGCCGTCGCCCTTCGTGCGCAACCCACCCTTTTCTGATTGTGCGGAGCGCGCTTACGCGCTGTGCAGCTGTTCGAGGATGCGCGCCCGATCAGCGACAGCGCGACGCAGCTCCAGCGGCTCCAGCACCTCGACGCCAGCCCCGAAGCTCAGGATCCAGTTGATCAGCCAGTCCGACAGCGGATTTTCCAGCACGACCTCCAGCGAGCCGTCGCGGCTGCGCGAGACCCGCGCCGGATCGAAGCGCGTGCGGACCTCGTAGCCAAGCGCCCGGTCGAAGCGCAGGTAGACGCGCGGGTGCGAGGTCTCGGGCACAAAGAGGTTGTCGCGGCGGAACTTCTCCAGATCGAAGCCACGCTGCAGCTCGAACGGTGGATCGGCGTCGCTGCCGAGCGGTGTCACCTTGGACATGCGCTCGACCTTGAACAGCCGCGGCTCGTTGTGGCGATGGCAGCGGCCCACCAGATACCAGGCGCCGCGGTGGTTGAGCAGCGCATAGGGATCCACGCCGCGCAGCTCGGTCACGCCGCGCGAGGCCGAGTGATACAAGAGCTGCAGCTGCCGCCGGGCGGTGATGGAGCGGTGGAGCTCGCTCAGCACGGCGAGGCGGTGGTGGTCCTCGGTCTCGACCACCGATTCGCCTTCGAGCTTGAGCAGCTCGGGCGACGCCTCGCCCAGTGCGGCGCGAATCTTTCCCAGCAGCCGCGCCACCGCGTCCTCATACGGCCTGAGGCCCGAGCCGGCCAGCGCGCGCAGGCCCAGGGTCAGCGAGAACGCTTCGGAGGCGGTCAGGCGCAGCGGCCGGGTCAGCCCCTGCGGCAGGTCGGCGTAGACGCAGTTGTCCTCGTCATCGACCGTGATCAGCAGGAACTCGTCGGGGCCGCCGGCCGGCGGGCCGACCATGGAGAGCAGCTCGATGTCCTCGCGCAGCGTCTGTTCGTCGATGTCGAGCTCGCGCGCCAGCTCGCTCAGCGGCACGCCCTGGCGGTTGAGGACCGTCGGAACCAGATAGAGCAGGCGGCGCAGCCGGCTGTTCGCTTCCATCGTCATGGCCATGGTTACACCGCGCCCCGACTGGAGCCCGATTGGGGGACTGGGCTGCCTTCAGCGTTTCTCCGGCACAGCGCCGCCGAGGTCTCGGCCACACGCTGGCGCAGGCTGGGGGGCGAGAGGACGCGCAAGGCGCCGGCCGCTCCCAGCACCCGGCTGACCAGGTAGTCGGGGTTTCTGCACTCGAACTCCACGGCCATGCCGTCGCGGTCGTGGTCGGCCTGCGGGCTGCGGGTCGCGGGTCCGAAGTCCTCGTCGACCACCCACGGCGTCTCGGCGCTGACCCACAGGCGGGCGCGCTGCGGTGGCTCGCGCTCGAAGCGCCACGGCGAGATCACGCCCTGCTCTTGCAGCGAAAAGTCGGCCGGCACCTCGAAGTCCGGCGAGCGCGGCTTGGGCGCCACCTTGAGCTTGAGGATGCGGTCGACGCGGAAGCGGCGGATGGCCTGCGCGCGATGGCAGACGCCCACGAGCAGCCAGGCGCCCTGGCGATACACGAGGCCGTAGGGATCGACCTCGCGATCGCTGGTGCCGGCGATGGCAGCGCCGCCATCGGTGTCGCTCTCCCGCAGCTCGCGATCGGGCTCGGTCGCCGGGGCGCTGGAGCGGTGGGCGTCGTACTCGAAGGTCACGCGCTTGCGGAAGTGCACGGCCTCCTGAAGCTGCTCCAGGTGCTCGGCCAGCGAGCCGGAGCGGAACGTGGTCGGCAGGTGGACCAGCACCTCGCCGGCAGAGCCCGAGGCCGCCGCCCCGGCCTGCGCCGACATGCGGGCGCTGCGGCGCCGCGTCTTGGCCGACAGACCGCTCAGGTCGAACATCAGCTTGCGCACGGCCATCTCGGCGGCGTGACGGTAGGGAAAGTCGCTCTGATGTCGGGCGGCGGCGGCGGTTGTAACCAAAACTGCCACCTCCTCCGCGGTCAGGCTGATCTCGGGCAGGCGGTACTTCTGGCGATCGATGATGTAGCCGCCCTCGACCGGCGCCTCGGAGTCCTCCTCGGGCGTGACAAAGCGCAGCGGCACCCCCATTTCGAGGAGGGTCGCTTTGTCGCGCTCAAAGGCGCGGGCGCCGGCTTCAGGCTTGGTGGTGCGGTACTCGCCGAACTGCTCACGCAGCTCGGCAAGTGAGATGGGCCGTCGCGCATCGAGCAGGAGGACGACGAGGTCGAGGAGCCGTTTGGTCCGCGAGTCGGAGAGCGAGTGCATGTCTCTCCGGAAGTACTCCTGCCCTATGGACGAAGTCAACTGTCACGGTAGCTGCCTGTCCTACTTGCCCTTCTTGCCCTTCTTGCCGCCGGCCGCCTTGCCGCCGCCTTTCTTACCGCCCTTTTGGCCGCCCTTCTTGCCCTTCTTACCGTCGGACTGATCCGGCGAATCGGGCACCTCGACCTTGGCCGGATCCTGCGTCTGGACGCCGGCGGGCTGCGGGGGATCGGTGATGACGAAGTCGACGCGGCGGTTCTTGGCGCGACCGGCCTCGTTCTTGTTGTCGGCGATCGGGCGCTTGGGACCAAAGCCCTCGGCATCCAGGCGATCTTCGGCGATGCCGTGCGCGATCAGCCACTTCTGGACGCTCTTGGCGCGGCGACCAGACAGCTCGATGTTGTAGGCCTCCTTGCCGCGGTTGTCGGTGTGGCCTTCGACGCGGACCCGCTTGATCTGCGGCGACGCCTTGAGGGCATCGGCGACCGACTCCAGGACCGGGAAGCTCTTCTGGAGGATGACGTCCTTATTGGTCGCAAAGAAGACCGGCTTCACGATGACGATCTGACCGCCCTTGACCTCGACCAGGCCCGGACAGCCGTTCTTCTTGGGATCGGGGTTCGGAGCGCCGGGCTTGTCGGGGCAGGCGTCCACCGGATCGACCACGGTGTCATGGTCGCGGTCGGGCGCCGGGCAGCCCTTGCGCGCCGGATCCGGAATCGCGCCCTGGTGGACGTCGGGGCACTGATCTTCGAAGTCGAGCACGCCGTCCTTGTCGCGATCGCCGGCCGGGCAGCCCTTGCGCGCCGGATCCGGGGTCTGGCCCTGCGGCTCGTCGGGGCAGATGTCGTCGGCGTCGAGCACGCCGTCCTTGTCGCGATCGCCCATCGGACAGCCGAGCTTCTCGGGATCCGGACGCGGGCCCTTGTGCACATCCGGACACAGATCGTCGGAATCGAGCACACCGTCGCCATCGCGATCGCCCATCGGGCAGCCGAGGCGGCGCGGATCGGGGCGCGAACCCTTGTGCACATCCGGACAGAGATCCTCGTCGTCGACGATGCCGTCGTGGTCGCGATCCTTGGGACCTTCCTTCTTCTTCTCCTCCCGCCACGGCGCGTAGGCCAGGCGCAAGAGCACGCGGCCATCCGGCGTGCCGGCCTGGCGCAGGATGCCGATGCCACCGCCGATGCCCAGCTGGATGATCTTGGCGATGTTGTAGTGCAGACCGAGCAGCGCCTCGACGCTGGTGCCGTTCACCTTGAAGGCGTTGTCGCCCAGGATCGCGGTGGTGGCGACGACTTCCGGCCCGATGGCCAGCCGCAGGTTGGTGTTGGCATAGGCAATTGCGGCGCCCAGCTGGAGCTCGCTGCCGGCCACGCCGCCGAAGGCCGGATCGCCGACGCGGGCGCTCGGACGGATCATGACGCCGCCGGTAAACGACCACATCACACTGTGCGAGAGGCCGCCCAAGACGAGCTTCGGCAGACCGCGCACTTCCTGATCGCTCGCGGTCGCCGGCAGGCTGTCGGTGAACTTGCGCAGCGGCACCCAGATCTCGCCGCCGATGCTCATCGAGATTGCGCTCCGGTAGGGCTGCCCAAACAGCCTGACCATCAAGCCAAAGCGCGGATCACCGACGGTAACCTGATCGCCGGCCGCTGCTCCACCGGCCGGCGTTCCCTTCTCCAGAAAGACCACGGGCAGAGACGCCGTCAGCAGCACGCGATCCAGAAACGAGCCCGCCAGATCGATGTGACCGATGAGCTGGTGCTGGATGACCGCGGTCTGCTGATTGAAGGATCCATCGGGGCTCACCGACCCGAAGACGAGCGGGTTGTGAGCGTAGTTCATCGTGACGCCGGCCGCGAAATAGCGCGTCGATGAGTACCAGGGGTGATCGACCCAGAACGACCACTCACCAGCCGCGGTGGGCTCGTAGCGGTTGACCTGGAAGCCCACGTTCTGGGCCTGGGCGGGCGCTGCCGAGCCTAACAGCGCACTACTTAACAGAGCGAGAAGTGGCACACATCGAAGCGCGTTTCGCATAGCTGTCTCCTCGGGGAGGATGGGCCTCACCGAATCAGGAAGTCATCCCTATGGCTGATGGAGCAGTGGGACATGATGTATTGGTGATTGCCTTGGGCGGCGACTCGACGGGGTCTAGCTCCGGCGACGACGGCGCAGACCCAGCAGGCCCAGCAGCGAGCCCAGGAAGCCCAGCGCGGCACCCGGCTGCGCGGCGCCCGTCGGAACCGCGCTACAGCCCAGACCGAAGCCGCCGCCGGCCAGCTTGTAAGCGCCGGCCGGGCCGAGATCCGTGTTGACGTCGACGCTGTTGTCGCCGGTGTTGGGATCGACGGCGCCCTTGGGCGTCGCGCTCACCTGGACGGCGATCGATGTGGCATCCTGCGGCGGCAGCACCGTGATGTGGAGGTCCGGCGCCGAGGTGTTGGGATCAATGTTGCCGTTGTACCAGCACGACACATTGCGATCCTGCTGCGCGCAGTTCCAGCCCGCGGGGGCATCGATGCCCTGAACCGTGCCTCCCGGCGGGATCGTGTAGCTCACCACTGCGCCGGTGGCCGTGCCCGGACCATGGTTCGCAACGTCGAGCGTGTACACGATCGGCGCGTTCGTCTGCGGCTTTTCCGGCGACGTGGTGACGGTCAAGGTCAGATCCGCCTGCGGAGCAGTGGCGAGACCGATCGGCGTCACCTCCTGCACCTGGTTGTTGCCCAGGTTGGGGTCGGTCACGCCAATGCCCAGCGCCTGCGCGGTCGCGGTCACCGAGGTCGCGGTGGCGTCGGGCTGGTAGGTGACATCCACCTCGGGCAGCGTGCCCTGCGGAACGGCTCCCGCAAAGGCGCACTGGATGCTGTTGACGACCTGCTGGCAGCTCCAGCCCGCGGGAGCATCGATGGTCGGCGTGGAGGCGCCCGGCGGCAGCGCCAGCTGGAAGCTGGCTCCGCTGGCCGCGCTCGGACCGTTGTTGGTCACGCGCACGGCGTACTTGATCGGCGCGCCCTGCTCGACCGGATTCGGCGTGCTGTTCAGGCCCACGCTGATATCGGCACCCGGCGCCGCTGCGACCGGCGTCGTGCTGGTCACAGAGTTATTGCTGGTGTCGGGATCCGAGGAAGCGGTCCCCGTGACGCTGGACTGCGCCACCAGATCCGTGCCTCCGACCAGCGGCACCACGTTGATCTTCACGTCGGGCAGCGCGCCCGGCGGAACCGCCATGTTGTAGTTGCAGGTGACGGTGCTCGCAACCTGCTGGCAGGTCCAGCCCGCACCGGGAATGATGCCAGCCACCACGCCGCCCGGCGGAACCGAGTACTGGAGCGAGGCCGAGCCCGCGGTGCCGGGGCCATTGTTGGTGACCACCAGGTCATAGGTCACCGGCTGACCGGGAGTCGCCGGGTTGGGCGCGCTCGTGACCGCCAGCGACAGATCCGCCGCCGGCATGGGCAGCGTCAGCGTCGCCGTATTGTTGGCCAGGTTGGGATCGCTGAAGCCCGGCGCCACACCAGCGCTCGCGGTGTAGACCAGGTTTGGCAGCGGGAACCCGGGGGGAATCGGCACATTCACCGTGTAGGTGAGCATGCCACTTGGCGGGATGGCGGCAGTGCCGGCGATCGAGCCGGTGCCAGCGGCGGCCGGGCAGGTTGCGCCCGTGCCAGCGCAGGTCCAGGTCACGCCCGCGACCGGCGAGTTGTAGCTGTCGGTGATGCCCGTGACATCGGAGGGCTGCGGGCCGGTGTTCTGGACCGTGACGGTCAGCGTCACCGTGTTGCCGCCCTGCACCGTGCCATTGGCCTTGACCGCGGTCACCGAGACATCGGCCGGGATGCAGATGGGCAGCGTCGGGGCATCGGTGAACTTGAGCAGTGCATCGGCGATGCCCGCCGCGCCCTTGGTCGCGCCGTTGACCGGGAACTCGGTCACACCCGGCGAGTCCGAGAGGCCGGCAACGCCGCCGCCCGCGGTGCGGGTGACAGCGGTGTAGGCGCCGGCGTAGGTGGCGATATAGCCGCCGCCGCCGCCGCCGCCCGGGCCTTCGCTCTCGTCGCCGTTGTTGATGGTCTGGGCGCCGCCGGCCCCACCGTCCGCCTTGATGCTGGTGGCATTCATCGACTGACCCGCCAGCACCACGATCGTGCCGCCGGCGCCGCCGCCACCCGGCGCGTCGTTGCCTTTGCTGCCGCCGGCCACCGAGGTCGCTGCGCCCGGAGCGCCGTTGGCCAGGATCGGGCCCGCGCCGGTCAGGCTGCCCGTGACCAGGAAGACCAGGCCGCCGCCGTTGCCGCCCGCGCCTGCCGAGCTGTTGTTGCCATCGCCGGCGCCGCCGCCACCGCCCAGAAACAGGCGATCGGCCGGGTTCACATCCAGCGGGTGACCACCGCGCCCGCCGACATTCGCGCGGCTGTTGCCGCCCCAGCTGGCATCGCCGGGAGGCACCGTGAGCGCGTCTTTGTTGGCGCTGGCGAAGGTGTAGCCGCCGCGCCCGCCGCCCGAAGAGTCGGTCAGCTTCTTGCCGTTGGTGACGTACTCGGGATCGAGCTTCCAGGCATCCGCGCCCAGCACGTTCGGATCCATGACGCCCGCGCCGGTCCAGGTCTTGGCGTTGCCGGCGTTGGCGCCGCCGCCGCCGCCGCCGTTGTGGCTGTTGCCGCCGCCGCCGCCGTTGGCGGGAGCGCCGCGGCCGTACTTGCCGTTGGCGGCCTGATAGTCGGTCTGGCTGCCGGCGATGCCCTCGCCCTGCTCGGCGCCGTCCGCGTCGAACTTGGAGCGCGTGATGTTGGTCACAGTGCCGGCGGCGTTGGTGTTGTTGTCGACCCCGCCGCCGTGGAAGCCGGCTCCGCTGACGTCGATGGGCCCGTCCAGCGCCGTGGTACCCTCCACGTAGGCGGCGACGATGCCGCCGGTTTTGCCATCCCACGCTTGGGGCACGATCGAGCCCGTCTTCATGACGGTCAGCGCCGTGTACTGCGGAACGCGCACGACCTGCACGTGCTTTGCCGCCGTGTAGCTGTTCTTGAATCCACCGCAGGCATCAACCGTGATGGTGTTGGCGGTGACGCCGGTGACCGTTGCCAGCTCGTACTTGCCGGCGTTGTTCAGGCTGTTGATGGTGCCGTAGAGCGCAGGATCGTCGTCCGTCTTGATCTCGGCGCCCTGCATCTGGATGACCATGATCAGGTCGCCCGCCTTGATGTCGAGCCCGCCCACTCCGGCGTTGGCGACCGTGACCGTAATGGCGCCGGCCGCGATGTCGGCCGTCACCTCGGAATAGCGATTGATGACCGTCTTCAGGGCCGCGACGCTTCCGACCTTGTCTATTCCCAGCAGCGGCTGATTGATCGTCGCTGAGTCCTTGGCCTGCGAACCCAGGCTGCCGGCGTCGTGCGGCGAGCAACCAGCCAGCGCCCCGATCGCCAGTCCGGTGGCCAGCGCCATCGGGTGGGTGAGGGTTGGCCGGGTAAGGTTCTTTCGATAAGAGTTCTTATTCATTCGAGACCTCTGATCTTTTAATTAAAAGAGTTGCTATGCGTTTTATCCGGAGCCAGGCGCGGCATATACCGTGAGCCGAACACCAGTGTGCAGTGTGCTGCACTGATGGCTTAGGGACCCCGAAGCGGCAGACCCTACAGTCCACGAGTGGCTTTATTTTTCCATATCCGAACGTGACCTTCTATATGAAATCGGACATGCAAACATCATTACTTTCCGCAGCTTTAAACCAAATATCGCACTAATGAATTTGTATATTTTGGGAAGTATTCTGCGGTAATCCCTGGGAGCACCTGCGCCATTTCGCGTTACCAAAACATCCCGCCACCGCCTGCGACCCGGAATGCAGAGGCCGCGGGCGCTCGTGATATAAACGAGCGCATGAGCTCTCATTCTGGATCCTCCTCATCCATGCCTGCCGACAAGGTTCGCAGCGCGTTCCTCGACTTTTTCCAGCGCAATGGCCACACCGTGGTCCGCAGCTCGCCGCTGGTTCCGTCCGATCCGACGCTGCTCTTCACCAATGCCGGCATGGTGCAGTTCAAGGACGTCTTTACCGGCCAGAAACAGCTTGACTACAAGCGCGCCGCCACTGCGCAAAAGTGCGTGCGAGCCGGAGGCAAGCACAACGACCTCGACAATGTCGGCCGCACCGCCCGCCACCACACCTTCTTCGAGATGCTCGGCAACTTCTCGTTCGGCGACTACTTCAAAGAGGCCGCGATCGACTTTGCCTGGCAGCTCCTGCACAAAGAGATGGGCCTGCCCAAAGATCGCCTGATCTTCACCGTCTTTCGCGGCGAAGACGGCATCCCGGCCGACGATGAAGCTCGCCGGCTGTGGCAGCGCATCGCCGATGTGCCCGAGAGCCGCGTGCTCGGCCTGGGCAAAAAAGACAACTTCTGGATGATGGGCGACACCGGTCCCCAGGGCCCCTGCTCCGAGATCCACTTCAACCAGGGCGATGACCTGCCCTGCGACGAGGAAAAGGCCGGCCGCAGCTGCCTGGGCCCGGCCTGCGACTGCGATCGCTGGCTGGAGATCTGGAACCTGGTGTTCATGCAGTTCGAGCGCCGCCAGAAAGATGGCCCGCTCCTGCCGCTGCCCGCGCCCTCGATCGACACCGGCGCCGGACTTGAGCGCATGACCTCGGTGCTCCAGGGGCGGCGCAGCAACTACGACACCGACCTGTTTTCGCCGCTCATCGCCACCGTCGCCGACGCCGCCAAGCGCAGCTACCGCCAGAGCGACAGCGACGACGACGTCGGCATGCGCGTCCTCGCCGATCACAGCCGCGCCACCTGCGCCCTCATCTCCGACGGCGTCCTGCCGTCAAACCTCGGCCGCGGCTACGTGCTGCGCAGCATCATGCGCCGCGCCATCCGCTTTGCCGTGCGCCTGGAGCTGCCCGCCGGCTTCTTCACCCGCCTGTGCCTGCAGGTCAGCGACATGCTGGGCGGCATCTATCCCGAGATGCAGAAGGCGCGCAGCCTGGTCGAAAAAGCGGTCAATGCCGAGGACGAGGGCTTCCGCGCCACCATCCACCGCGGCCTGCGCCTGATCAGCGACACCAAGGACTGGAGCAAGAACCCCGAGGGCGGCCGCATGCTGCCCGGCAGCGTCGCTTTTCAGCTGCACGACACCTACGGATTTCCGCTCGACCTCACCCAGGTCATCGGCCGCGAGCAGGGCTTTTCCGTCGACGAATCCGGCTTCGCCGAGGAGATGAAGGCGCAGCGCGCGCGCAGCAAGTTCACCGGCTCGGGCGATCAGGCCGTCGCCGCCTCCTATCACGCGGTGCGCACCGCCCACGGCCCCAGCGTATTTTTGGGCTATGACCACAAAGAGGGCGACACCGGCCGCGCCCGCGTCCTCGGCCTCTTCGTGGCCGGCGAGAGCGTCAGCCGCGCCGACGCCGAGCAGGAAGTCGAGGTCGTGACCGATCGCACGCCGTTTTACGGCCGCTCCGGCGGTCAGGTCGGCGACAGCGGCAGCCTCAAGGTCATTTCTGGCGACGGCGGCGGTCAGCTGGAAGTCGCCGACACGCTCAAGCCGCTGTCGGACCTTATCGTCCACCGGGCGCGCGTCAAGAGCGGCGCCATCGCCGTGGGCGACGAGGTCGAGCTGACCGTCGACTCCGCCCGCCGCAACCGCACCCGCAAGAACCACAGCGCCACCCATCTCCTGCACCACGCGCTGCGCAGCGTCCTCGGCGAGCACGTCACGCAAAAAGGCAGCTACGTCGGACCCGACAAGCTGACCTTCGACTTCTCGCACTTTCAGCCGCTTACCGACGACGAGATCCGCCGGGTCGAGCGCCTGGTCAACAGCGCCGTGCGCGAAAACGCCCAGGCCTTCGACGAAGAGACCAGCTTCGACGAAGCCCAGAAGCGCGGCGCCATGGCCCTGTTCGGCGAAAAATACGGCGAGCGCGTGCGCATGCTGAAGATCGGCACGTCCGTGGAGCTCTGCGGCGGCACCCACGTGCAGCGCGCCGGCGACATCGGCCTGTTCAAGATCGTCTCGGAGACCGGCATCGCCAAGGGCATCCGCCGCATCGAGGCGCTCACCGGCGAAGGCGCCGAGGAGCACGTGCTCTTGCAGCAGAATGAGCTCGCGCGCGCCGGCGAGCTGCTGCGCGCCGGTCCCTTCGAGGTCGCGGATCGGGTGGCCAAGCTGCTCGAAGAGCTCAAGGGCCGCGACCGCGAGCTCGCCAACCTCCAGAAAAAGCTCGCCTCTTCGTCGGGCAGCGGCCTCTATTCCGAGGAGCGGCAGCTCGGCGATCTCAAGGTCGTCTCGCGCCGCGTCGAGGTCGGCGATCCCAAGGCGCTGCGCGAAGTGGCCGAGTCGCTGCGCAACGAGAGCGGCGCCGGCGTCGTCATCCTGGGCGGCGTCGCCGACGGCAAGGTCGCGCTCGCAGTGGCCGTCGCCAAGCCGCTGGCCGACGGCGGTCGCGTGCACGCCGGCAAGCTCGTGGGCCTCTTGGCGGCCCGGGTCGGCGGCAAGGGCGGCGGTCGCGCCGACATCGCGCAGGCCGGCGGCAACGATCCCGACAAGCTCGACGAGGCCCTGCGCGGCGCGTTCGACCACCTGGGCACCTGAGCGCTAGCGACCGCTGATGGCCCGCTGGCTACGTCGGCTCTACAGCCTGCTTGCGGCTGACGATCCCTTCACTGCGGCGCTCGGCGCCGTGGTGCTCCTCTATTACGTCCTCACCCCCGGCATCTTCGAGGGCAAGGCCTCGGGCGACAGCCTGTTCGGCTTCATGTACCTGCCGGGCCTCTTTTTCCACGGCAGCCTCGACCTTCGCTACACCCTGCCGGATCGCGTGCCCTATCTCGGCACCGAGCCGACCGGCCGCGTCGCCAACCTCTGTCCGATCGGGCCGGCCTTCGTCTGGGCGCCGACCTACCTCCTGGGCCTGCTGCTTCAAAAGCTGCGCCTGGTAAGCACGCCCGCCGGCCAGAGATTTGGACACAGTCAGATCGACTTCTGGTTTGCCGGGCTTGGGGCGCTGCTGTTCGGCCAGCTCGGCATCGCGGCCATGTTCCGCATGGTGCAGCGCTGGCTGGGCACGGCCGCCGCCCGCCTGGGCACGGCCGCCGCAGTGCTGGCGACGCCGCTCTGCTTCTATCTGGTCACGCAGCCGCTCTACCAGCACGCCTGCGCCTTTACCTGTGTGGTGCTCTCTATAGATCGCTGGGATCGGCTGCGCGGCCCCGAGTCGCAGGATCGGCCCTGGCAGTGGGGCTGGCTCGGGGCGCTCGGCGGGCTGGCCATGACCATGCGCCTGCAGGAGGGCATTGTGCTGCTGCTGCCGGCGCTGACGCTGCTTGCGCGGCTGGGCCTCGCGGCCCGGCGAGGCGATGGGCAGGCGCTGCTGGCGGCGATCGGGCGCGGCCTGCTGGTGCTGGCGCTGGCGGCGCTGGCGTTTCTGCCGCAGCTGCTGGCCTGGATCTACTTTTACGGGCATGCACGGCCGCCGCAGCCGCCGGGGCACATGCGCTGGCTCGAACCGGCGATCGTCGAGACGCTTTTTTCCATGCGCGCCGGCCTGTTTCCCTGGGTGCCGCTGCTCTACCTGGCGCTGCCCGGCCTGCTGCTGCGCCCCCTGCGCCAGCTGCGCCTGAGCCTGCCGCTGGGGCTGCTTTTTCTGGCGGGCTTCTGGGTGAATGCCTCGGCGTGGGACTTTCACGGCAGCTGGGCCTTTGGGCCGCGCCGCTTCACCGATGCCACGCCGATCTTTGCTGCGGGGCTCGGCAGCGCCTTTGTCTGGCTGGGGCGCCGAGGCGCTGCCCGGGTGCTGGTCGCCGTCGCGGTGGCGGCGCTCATTGCCTACAACGGGCTCTTGATGGAGCTTGTGCGCACGCGGCGGGTCAAGTCGTCGGCCGGCGGCGCCTTTGCGGCAGCCGAGTGGGTCCGCTGGGCGCAGGGGCCAAGCTGGCT
>Ga0075163_10005666_pt1 | contig 16592 bp, 9 predicted proteins | sample JI1023141ADNA_FD_71478 | JGI IMG/M metagenome (GOLD analysis project Ga0075163, IMG submission 71478) | Wastewater effluent complex algal communities from Wisconsin, to seasonally profile nutrient transformation and Carbon sequestration -... | ecosystem: Engineered > WWTP > Effluent > Algae...
ACCGATCGCGTCGCGATTCCCCATCCGATCTTGATCCCGGACCTCGAGGCCTGGCGCGAGCTGATCGGCCAGCTGAACGTCACGCAGGGCATCGCGCAGCTGCATCGCGAGACCCACGTGAAGTCTCCCGAGCACGCGATCGCGCAGACGATCGATGCCTACGAGGACGGCAAGTTCGCGATGCTGATGCACGCGATCGGTAAGGCCCGCCAGCTCGGCTACAAGGTCCGCGGCGGCTTCGCGACGTGCAAGACGTGGGACGCCGGTGCCGTCAACGAGGCTCGCTACTGGATCGGGTCCGATAGCCCCGACTCCGAGACGTACACGGGCGCGCTGACCTGGGTCGATGGCCGCGAGCGCAGCCTCAAGGTCGCCGACGTCGGCCCGGTCGCGTTCTCCGAGGGGATGCGGATGGCGTCGTCGATCTATGCCGCACGTGTCGTCGAGAAGAAGGAGGAGACGCCGTGAACGATCAAGCCACGCTTCACGCCGGCGGGATCGTCCCGACTTCCAGCAAGCTCGGCCAGAAGGATGACGACGCCGTGGACACGGTGGTCGCGCGCGCCTACGCGCACCCCGTGATGCCGGGCCGCACGGTCGTCCGGTTGTGCGCGGAGGGCGTCGCCGCCGGTGACGAGCTCGAGATGTCGACGCTCGGCTTCGCGGCCGGCGAGGATCGCGGCACGGTCGGCAAGGAGCGCAAGCGTCCGCTCGGCTTCCCCGGTTGGTGCCTCGTCAACGATCCGAAGAACGCGCGGTACGCGCTCGACGTGGTCAAGGAGCTCAAGAAGCACGCGCGCAAGGCGAAGAGCAAGCCGGGGCACGCGAAGGACGCGTTCGACGCGATCGCCGCGACGCTGTCGAAGACCGTGCCGCACTTCCTGCCGTCGTTCTACGAGGAGGTCGGGCGCGTGTTCATCGAGCACGGCGCGATCAGCTACGCCGCGCAGATGTTCGGCAAGGCGCGCCAGGTCGAGTCGGTGCATGCCCTCGAGGTCGACGAGCAGCACCGGATCGACGGCTTCCTCGAGTTCGCGCTCGCCGGCGCGGTGACCACGAAGGCGCTCTCCGAGTACGGCAAGGATCTGTCGCAGGCCCACGAGCCGAAGGCGGCGTACGCGCATTTTCGCCAGCTCTGCGTGCAGCGCATGCTTGGTGGCATGCCGCCGTGGTCGGGCATGGCGAAGGATCTCGCACGGCTCGCGAAGGCGGCGAAGCTCGACGTCGACCAGGAGAGCGCGGAGCTGATCGCCGAGATCATCGAGTCGCCCGCGCTCGCGAAGGCCGCCGGTGAATTCTGGCGCGCGTACGCCGAGCCGATCACCGAGCTGGGGAAGCGCTCGGCGGCGGTCCGCGGCGTGCTTCTCAACCTGTTCCCGACCGGCACGTCGACCAACGCGAACAGCGAGCTCGACGATGCGTGGCTCGATCTGCTCGAGGCCACCGGTGCGGTCGCCGCGCTGATCGGCGAGGCGCCGGCGGACGCGCAGCCCTCGAACGGTCGCGGCGCGTGGTTCGACAAGCTGTGCAGCCACGTGTCGCGCGGCTGGCGCAGTCAGGTGATCCCGCCGCGCGTGTTCGCGCTGCTTCGCCGGATGGCACCCGCGCTGGTCGCCGACGGCAAGCCGATCAAGGGCTCGAGTCGCTACCGCGTCGATCTCGATCTCGCCGAGCTCGCGCTCGAGCTCGGGATCTCGGTCGAGCCGGCGGCCAACGCGTCCGGCGATGGCTCGAAGTGGGCCTCGACGGTAGCGCTCGCCGAGCACGGGCGCGATCCGGTGCGCGTGGCGGCGCATCCCACGCTCGGTCGGGTGTTGCGGGACGCGGTCGCCGGCTCGATCGGCAACGAGGGGTTCGACACCGAGACGCGGGGCAAGGCGGGCTTCCTCAGCGCGAAGCGCCAGTGGCTCGAGAGCACGCTCGCGAACGCGGAGGCCGGCGGCTTGCCCGCGCTCGAGGCGGCGCTGACCGTGATCGACCACAAGGCGAGCGCCGGCACGTTCGCGGAGTTGCCGGATCTGCATCCGCGGCTCGCGGCGATCGACGTCGCGGGCGCCCTCGCCCGAACCCTCCAGGTCGGGCTCCTCGACGAATTCGGCTGGCCCGCGCTCGAGGCCGTGATCGCCGAGCTGCGCCCCGATCCCAAGGCGCCGCTGCTGTGGCTACACGGCGGGCCCTCGGCGGTGGTGATGGCGAACGCGACCAAGGCGATCGCGATCGTCGGTGATCGGCGCGCGGCCGAGCACGATCTGGTGGTGCCGCCGAAGCACGAGGTCTCTACGATTCGCTACGTCGGCGGTCAGTTCCTGGTCGTGCTCAAGGAGGGCTACTCCAAGATCCGCGCGTACTGGTCGAGCGCTCCGCAGGATCTGTTCGACGTCGACGGGCTCAACCAGTGGATGATCACGCCGACCTCGTCGACCGCGGTGACTCTCGCCGACGGTGCCTGGTACGAGGGCAATCGCCCGATCCGCCCCGGTGATCGCGTGCTGCCGTTCACCAACAAGCTCGTCGCGACGGATGGCTCGACCGGATGGATCGCCGACTACCACGGCGGCGAGCACCGCTGGCGCGAGCTCGGCCTGTCCGGCGAGCTCGGCCGCCACAGCTGGCCCGCGTGGATCGAGGCGTTCGCCGCCGACGGCTGGAAGCTCGAGCCGTCGTCGTCGTATCTCCCGGCCCACGTCACCGCCAGTCCGCTCGGCGTGGCCAACGGGTTCTCCGGCGTGCGCATCCGATCGCGGATCGTCGACGGTACGTACGAGCGCGCGATCGAGAGCATCGACGGCGCCACCTCGACCATGCCGCTGACGGCCATCGGGCTGCTCGCGTTCCCCGACGGCGGCGCGCGGCGACCGGTCAATCAGGAGCATGCCTACGGCGAGCATCCGGCCGTCGTGATCTACGACCCGACGGGCACGTACCTCGGCTCGAAGGCGTGGGGTGGCGATCAACGCTACTGCTGCGGGCAGCAGGCGGCGATCCCGGTCGCGTTCCTCCACAACTACGTCGCACGCGACGTGGCGGGCAGCCGCCGCCTGCACGCGGTCACCGTCGACGATGCGCGGGCGTTGCTCGCGGCGGCACCGTTGATCGACTCCGCGGAGGTCGCGGCCGCGCGCAACCCGACCGGTGGCAAGGCGACCGCCCCCGAGCTCCCCGTGGATCTCCCGGGGATGCTGCCGGAGATCACGCATCCACGGCTGCGCGAAGGGCTCGCCGGCGTCGTGATCACGGCGAAGCAGTTCGAGGCGCGGCGCGACAAGCTGGTCGCCGATCGCGATCCCGGCAAGGCGTCGGCGGTGGTCGCCGCCGGGCCGAGCGACAAGGTGTTGCTCGAGATGCTCGGAGGCTGGGGCCGCCAGCAGTACGCGCTCGACGGTAGCGGCTGGGCGCAGATCGCGCGTGCGGGCGAGCAGCTCGCGTCCGAGGATCGCAGCGATCGCGTGATCCGGGGGCTCGGCTCGTCGCCGTTCGACTGGCTCGAGCTCGCGGCGCTGCCGTCGTCGTTGATCTACCTCGCGCTCGCGGTCGGCACGCCGGCGGACAAGCGCGTGCTCGCGGTCGACCTCTACGAGCACTTGCTCGCCACCTTCCCACCCGCCGACAAGCTGCGCGTCCTCCACGTCCACGGTGACTTGCCCAACGAGGATCAGACGACGCTGCGCGAGTTCCAGGTGCGCTGGGCCGGTGGGAACGCGTACGTGATCCGCCCGTGGGGCTATTCGGGGAACCACTATCACCTCGTCGAGTACGCGCCGTCGGGTGAGTTCAAGGGGTTCCACGGCATGATCATCGACAGCGAGTTGCGCGGCGTCGCGGGCATCTCCGCGCCGGAGCTCCGCGAGGTGGTGACGGCGGGCAAGACCTCGTGGAACCCCACATTCGCGGACCGGCTCGCCGCGGCCACCGGCCTGTCGGCGTCGGAGGCCGCGTTCCTGTGGGCGGGCTCGCCGAACGGAAACGATCACGGCGCGAACTTCCTCGACAAGGAGCTGCGCGAGACGCTCGGCCTCAAGGCGGTGCAAGCGGCGCTCGCACGCGATGCGCTCCGCGTCCCGCGCTACGCGAGCAAGATCGCGACGATCGCCGAAGCGGGAACTGCCGGCGTGGCGGCGCTCCTCGACGGCACCGCGGTCGACGCGCTCGCCGCGGCGTGGACGAAGCGGTTCGGCCGGCGCGTCGCGATCCCGGAGGCGCTGATCGAGAAGGCCGACGCGCAGGATCTCAGAGGGAGCCCGCCCATCGTGCTCGGCTGGATCCTCGACGGCGCTGCCTCACCGCAGCTCACCGTCGACGGCCACTACGGCTTCGACGCGAATGGCGTGCTCAACCGCGTCGCGAGTCCCGAGCCGCTGGTCGGTCAGCCCAAGTTCGACGACAGCTCGCCCCACTTCGATGCGGTGATGGTGCAGACGCTGGCGATCTACCTGCCGTTCCTCTACGCGGAGCTGCCGGTCGGCGATCCGGTCCGCGCGCTCGCGGTCGAGGCGCACCAGCTCGCGTTGCAACGGCTGACCTCGCCGTCGCTGTGGGTCGCGGCCGGCGCGATGTGGTTCGAGCAGGCCAAGCTCGATCCGATCTGGAGGCAGTTCGAAGGCCTCGGTGGCGAGATCCTGTCGGGTGTGACCAGCGAGAGGTCGACGCTGCGGCGGATCCCGGGTGGCGTGATCGCGCGCCTGGGCACGAGCCTCGTGGTCTCGATGCATCCCGCGTCGCTCGATGCGAAGGCGAAGCAGTTGCTCGAACCGGTGATGCAACAGATCGGCGGCACCGTCAGCACCGGTCGCGATGTCGAGCTCCTGCGGAGCCGCGAGCTCACCGCGATGATGGCGCGCATCACCGACACCCCCGTGCCGGCGGGCGCGTGGGAGCAGAACCCACTGCTGTCGGTGCCGAAGCTCGTCGACAAGGTGATCAAGGCCAAGCAGCTGTCGCGCGAGGCGGCGGCGCTGTATCTCCAGTACCTGGTGTTGCTGCGACCCACGGCGAAGGCCCTCGCCGAGTACAACGCCTGGACGCCCAAGCAGCTCGCCGCGGCGCAGGAGGAGCTCGTCGAGAAGGAGCTGCTCCTCGAGGCGAAGCGCGAGCGCGCGGGACGCGGTCACTTCCTGCCCGGCGGGTGGGAGGCCTACAAGGCACCGCTGCCGCCGAACGAGTCGTGGAAGCTCGCGATGTATCCGCGGAGCAAGGCGCTCGCGCAGGAGCCGTTCCACGCGCTGTTCGAGCGCGCCTGGAAGCGAATCGAAGATGGCGACGAGCCCCGTTACGAAGAGGTGAAGCGATGACGAAGACCGAACAGGCGCCGCCGCCCGAGGAGATCTACAAGGCCGAGCTCGACTTCCTCGCGAAGTGGGACGACGGTCCGCGCCCGCCGAGCTGGAAGCTGACGCCGAAGGCGGTGGTGACATTCATCATCGGCTCGCGGAACGAGGCGCTGAAGGTCGCGAACCAGGCGCTGGTGATCAGCGAGAAGTTCGTCGGTGATCGCGCGCTGGTCGAGCGCTGCGTGGTGACGCTCGCCGGCGAGCGCGGGCTCCTGCTCGTCGGCGAACCGGGCACCGCGAAGTCGATGCTCTCCGAGTTGCTCGCCGCGGCGGTCTCCGGCAACTCGTCGCTGACGGTGCAGGGCACCGCGGGCACGGCCGAGGAACACTTCCGCTACGGCTGGAACTACTCGCTGCTGATCGCGAAGGGCCCGCACCCCGAGGCGCTCGTGCCGTCGCCGGTGTTGCAGGCGATGCGCCGCGGGGCCATAGCGCGCGTCGAGGAGATCACGCGGTGCCTGCCCGAGGTCCAGGACGCGCTGGTCTCGATCCTGTCGGATCGCCGGCTGTCGGTGCCGGAGCTCGGCTCCCTCGAGCCCGCGCAGCGTGGCTTCAACGTGATCGCGACGGCGAACTTGCGAGACAAGGGCGTCTCCGAGATGAGCGCCGCGCTCAAGCGTCGCTTCAATTTCGAGACCATCGCCCCGATCGGCGATCTCGCGCGCGAGACGGAGCTGGTGCGCCGCCGCGCGACGCAGATCGTGGCCGAGGCCGGCGCGCGCCTCGGGGTGGACGACAGCGTCCTCGAGGCGCTGGTCACCGTGTTCCGCGATCTGCGGCTCGGTCGCACCGTCGAGGGCTGGCCGGTCGAGAAGCCGACCTCGGTGATGTCGACGGCCGAGGCGGTCGCGGTGGCGTCGTCGATGGGGCTCGCCGCGACCTACTTCCCGAGCGACAAGGACGTCGCGCGGCTGCTGCCCGAGTACCTGCTCGGCGTGGTGATGAAGGACGAGCCGAAGGATCGCGGCAAGCTGCTCGCGTACTGGGACGCGTCGGTCAAGCGGCGCGCCGAGGGCGACGCTCGCCTGTGGAAGGCGCTGCACGAGCTCCGCCGCGTGCTCGAGGGCTAGTGAAGTGAGCCTGCTGTCTCACGACGATCCGGCGGTCGCGATCGCCGAGCTCGCGGCTGCGAACGCGCCGTGGCTGTACGGCGTGCGCCATCACTCGCCGGCGTGCGCGGTGGCGTTGCCGGCGCTGCTCGATGCGTACCAGCCGACGGTGATCGCGCTGGAGATGCCGGCGGATCTGCAGCCGTGGATCGAGTGGCTCGGCCATCCCGAGGCCGGGGCGCCGCTCGCGGTGGCTGCGGTGGCGAAGCATGGCGGGGACCTCGGGTTCTATCCGTTCGCCGATTTCTCGCCGGAGCTCGTCGCGATCCGGTGGGCGCGCGAGCACGGGGTGCCGGTGGTCGCGATCGATCTGCCGTCGGCGGAGCGCGGTGGACGCGATCGCGATGGTCGCTCGCTCGGCATTCACGAGCGGATGCGCGGCGCGCACGAGGACAGCTGGGAGGCCCTCGTGGAGGGACCGGCGACGCTGGCGGAGCCGGAACGCGTGCGTCGCGCCGCGCTGCTCTATGGCTGGGCGCTGCGGCTCGATGCGGTGCGTGGTGGTGGCGTCTCGCAGCTCGACCTCGCGCGCGAGGCGTACATGCGTGGCGCGATCGCGACGCTGCTGGAGGATCCCGCGTACGCGGCGTGCGACGGCTCTTCGGAGGCTGTGCCTGACCAAGAAGCGAACGACGAACGCGACGACGAAGCCGACGAAGAGAGCGCCGACGAGCCCGACGCCGACGAAGCGGGAGCCGACGAAGAGAACGCTGACGAAGAAGAAGCACCGTCGAAGAAACCGGCAAAGGCAAAGCCCGATGCGAAGACGCCGACGGCAAAGCCCGATGCGAAGACGCCGACGGCAAAGCCCGCCGCGAAGAAGCCTGCGGCGAAGAAGCCATCTGCAACGCCCGCGAAGAAGCCCGCAGCAACGCCTGTCGCGAAGGAGACGTCGAGGAAGGCCGTCAAGAAGAAGACGCCGGGCAAGTTCGCACGGCGCTTTGGCCCGGGCGATTGCCAGCGCGACGCACGGTCCATGTTCGGTTTCGGAATTGGCACACGAAGCCACCAAGCCACAGAGGGCGAGTCGGCCGGATCCGATCAGACGGCTGCTGCCCCGTGCACGTGCGCATTGGTCGAGCGCGGCGAGGGCTGCGTTGGATCCGAGATTCAGACCTTCGTGTCTCTGTGCCTTCGTGTGCAGAGATCCACGACCGGCCCGCGCCTGGCCCGCGAGCTAGTCGCCGACGCCAAGCATCGGCCACGGCTCGCGAAGGCCCCGGCGAAACCAGCAGCGAGGCCCAAGGCAGCAGCGAAGGCAGCGCCGTCGAGCAACGCATCCCTGAAGCAACCGGCCGGTAGGCCAGCATCTCCATCGAGCAAGCGTACCGGCGGACCCCGCGTCGCCGCCATCGTCGGCTCGTTCCACGCGGCCGCGTTGCTCCCCGAGCCGACGCTGTGGAAGCGACCCGCGCCGATCAAGAGCGAGCGCGTCGAGCTCGTGTCGTCCCTCATCCCCTACGGCTTCGAGTTGCTCGACGAGCGCAGCGGCTATCCGGCCGGCATTCGCGATCCTCTGTGGCAGCAGCGCCTGTTCGAGACGCAGCGCGACCAGGGCGACGTGCAAGGCCTCGTCGCCTCATGCCTCGTCGAGATCACGCGCGGCATCCGCCAGCGCGGCTTGCCGGCGAGCGTGCCGGATGCCCGCGCGGCGCAGGAGATCGCGATCTCGCTCGCGAGGTTGCGCGGCCTCGCCACGCCGGGGCGACGCGAGCTCGTCGAGGCGGTGCAGACCGCACTGACCCACGGCGAGCTGATGGGGCGCGGCCGGATCGTCGCGAAGGCGATGCAGCACGTGATGGTCGGCCGCACGCGCGGTCACCTCGCCCCGGAGACGCCGCGCAGCGGCCTCGCGCCGCACGTGCTCGCGTTGCTCGACGAGCTGCGGCTGCCGCGGGGCGCGAAGCTCGCGATGGCGGAGCCCGAGGACCTGCGCCTCGATCCGTTGCGCTCGACCCTCGATCGCCGTCGCCACGTCGCGCTCGCGCGGATGACGGCGTGCGGGATTCCGTACGGCACCCAGGCCGAAGGCGTGGGCATCGGTGGCGTCGAGAGCCTGACGAGCACGTGGCGCGTGATGTTCACGCCGTCGACCGAGGCGGTGATCGAGCTCGCCGGGTTGCGCGGCGTCACCCTCGAGCAGGCTGCCACCGGGGCGCTGCGCGCCGAGCACGCGCGGCGCACCGCCGACGACAAGCTGACGGCGGCGACGCTCGTCGGGCTGACGGAGGCGGCCGCGGAGGCAGGCGCCGGGGCGCTGGTGCGCGAATGGCTCGTCGAGCTGTGCGGGTCGCGGCTCACCGAGGCGACGCTCACCGAGCTGATCGCGCTCGTCGCCTTGCTCGATCGGATCGTCGCGGGCCATATCGTAGGGCTGCCGGCAGAGGCCGATGACGCGGTGCCCGGCGAGATCGACGCCTTCGTCGCGCCGCCGATCGATCGCGCGCGGGTGATCAGCACCGCGGTGGCCTCGATCCTCGGGCTCGCCGGCTCGGAGTCGCTCGCGGATGTCCGCTCGCTGGCGGATCTCACCCGCGTGCTCGAGCGGCCGGAGCATCAGGGGCTCGGCGATGGCCGGTTGCGCTGGTCGATCGATCAACTGGTCGAGACCGGCACGCCGATGATCGCGGGCGCGGCCGGCGTCGTCCAGGTCCTGATCGCGATGCGCACGCCGGAGGAGCTATCGACCACGATCGGGGCGTGGCTCGACGGAGCCGTCGATCTCGAGACCCGCCGCGTCCTCGCCGCGCGCCTCAAGGGTGCGCTCTCGATCGCCGGACCGCTGTTCGAGTCCGCGCCGGTGTTCCTCGCCGGGCTGTGCGAGCGCGTCGAGCAGATGATCGACGGTGACTTCTTGCCGCGGGTCGCGGCGCTGCGCGAGGGCTTCGAGACGCTGTCGACCTCCGCGCGGAAGCGCCTGTTGCTCGCGCTCGGCGACCGGCTCGGCGAGAGCGATGCGCGCGGGCAGGGGCTCGATGTCGCGGTGTCGATCCCCGCCGAGCTGCTCGCCGCGGCGGCGTCGGCGGATGCCGCGGGTCGCACGGCCGCGGATCGCGTGCTCCGCCCCTCGCTGGTCGCGGCCCCACCGGGTGCACCTGCGCGCGCACCGTCGGTGATCCCCGAGCACGCCATCTCGGTACGCGATCGCTGGCGCATGATCCTGGGGCACGAGCGCGACAAGATGAACCCGCAGGCGCGCCGCGCCGCACGCGCGCTCGACGAGCTCTACGGCACCGGCCACGGCGAGGGGTCGCGCAGCGAGCTCGGCGGTGGCGGCGGGCAAGAGGATGGCTACCCGACGGTGCGCGCCTGGCGCGACGAGATCGAGGCGCTGTTCGGTCAGAGCGTGTTCGAGGAGGTCGCCGCGCAGGCCGCGACGCAGGGCAGGGTGGGCGCGCTCCTCGAGCTCGATCCCGACGCGGTGACGCCCTCCGTCGAGCTGCTCGAGCAGGTGCTGTCCCTCAAGGGCGGCCTCGGCGAGTCGCAGCTCGGGCGGCTACGCCAGCTGATCTCGCGCGTCGTCGAGCAGCTCGTCCGCGAGCTCGCGGTCCGCGTGCGGCCCGCGCTCCACGGCGCGCTCAGCCCGCGCGCGACCCGGCGGCCCACCGGCATGCTCCACCTCGCGAAGACCGTCGCCGCGAACCTCGCGCGGACGCGGATCGACGACGGCCGCGTGACCTTCATCCCGGATCGGCTGTACTTCAAGGCGCGCAGCCGCCGGCACATGGACTGGCACGTCGTGCTGGTGGTCGACGTCTCCGGCTCGATGGAGCCGTCGGTGATCTACTCCGCGATGATGGCCGCGATCCTCTCGGGCGTGCCGTGGATCGGCGTCAAGTTCATCGCGTTCTCGACGGAGATCGTCGATCTCTCCGAGCACGCGCACGATCCGCTCGCGCTGCTCCTCGAGGTCTCGGTCGGCGGCGGGACGCACATCGCGAAGGGCCTCCGCTACGCGCGCTCGCTGGTCACCGTCCCGCAGCGCACGATCGTGATCACGGTCTCCGACTTCGAGGAGGGCTTCTCGGTCGACGGGCTGCTCGGCGAGGTGCGCGCACTCGTCGAGGCCGGCGTGACCTGCCTCGGGCTCGCCGCGCTCGACGATCGCGGGGCGCCTCGCTACGCGGTACCGATCGCCGAGCAGGTCGCCGCGGCGGGCATGCCGGTGGCGGCGCTGACGCCGATGGAGCTCGCGCGCTGGATCGGAGAGCAGATCCGATGACCCGACCGATGATCGATCCACAGCTCGCGCTGGATCGGAGGGGCTCCGCGTCCGAGGTCGATCCGCAGCAGGCGGGCACACCGACGGCGGCGATTCCACCGCGCCCGATCAAGAAGCTCGACGCCGCGCCGACGCTCGCCGACCAGTGGACCGCGACGACGGTGACCATGCCCCCCTCCTCGTACCCCTCGGCTCGGGTTCGTCATGACGATCGTTATAACGGGATTCGTTATGACCGCCGTCATAACGAGCATGATCGGAGGGGCACGAAGGTAGGCACGGTCGTGGAGCCCTCCTCGTACCCCTCGGCTCGGGTTCGTTGTGACGATCGTTATAACGGGATTCGTTATGACGATCGTTATGACGTGCGTGACTGGAGGGGTACGAAGGTAGGTCCCAAGGCCGACGCGGAGTCGAACCGATGACGCGCCCGCAAATCGATCCGCAGCTCGCGGGCACGCTGACGGCGGCGATCCCACCGCGCCTGATCAAGAAGCTCGACGCCGAGCCGACGCTCGCCGACAAGTGGACGTGGACCCCGACCACGGTGACCACCGACAAGGGCGAGACCGTCACCTTCGTGATCACCGAGGGCGTGGTGACGGAGCTCGCCTGCTCGTGCCTGCTCAACCCGAAGTGCTTGCATGTCGCGGCGGTGGTGACGCTGCTCGAGCCGGCCGACGGAGGCGCCGCCCCGATCGTGTCGGCCGAGCCCGTGGCAGCCGCCCTGCAGATCGAGCTCACCGGCGACATGCGCGACGCCGCGACGCGCGCGTTTCGTGCTGTCGCGGACGTGCTCGCCGGCGGTGCCCAGGCCGCCGGGGCGTTCGCGCAGGCCGAGCTGTTGCGCGCGATCCACGCGTGCCGCGCCGTCGGGCTGCATCGCCTGGCGAGCGGCCAGACGCGGATGCTCCGCTCGATCCGCGACCTGCGCGCCGATCGCCCGGAGTTCGCGCTCGAGACGCTCGCGGGCGATCTGCGCGACACGCTCGCCGTCTCGCATGCGCTGACCACCGGCGATTCCCGAAACGAGCTCGTCGGCACCGCGCGCCGCGAGTACTTCGCCGCCGGAAATCTCAAGTTGCGCGGCGTGCTCACCGAGGCGGTGGTCGCGCGATCGGGCTACGCCGGAGCGGTCACCTACTTGATCGACGACAAGGGCCGGATGTACTCGCGGTCCGATATCAACGCGGGTGATGCCGGTCGTGCCGCCGGCGCCTACGATGCCGCCGCCGGCATCGGTGATGCGGTGCTCCCTCATCGCGAGCTCTGCCGCACCGGCCTGTTCGTCGAAGGTGCCACCGCGTCCCGCGACGGCCGGCTCGGGGCCGGGCAGCAGGTGCGCGCGGTGCGCTCGTCGGAGCCGTCGCGCTGGGACGCGGAGCCGCTCGCCTCGCGCTTCACCGCACCGATCGAGACCCAGCTCGCCGCGGTCGCCACCCACGATGCCGCGCCCGAGGAGCAGCGCCCCGCCGGCTGGGACTTCCTCTACGTCGAGGGGCCGCTCGTCAGTGGTGGCGGCAGCGTCGGGATCGTCGCGCAGGGCGGCATCCCGGTGAAGCTCACCACGCCGCTCGAGCAGCGCGTGCTCGCGGTGCGCGACAACCTCGTGATCCTCGCGCGTGCCGCCGGCATCCTGGTGCGCGCGATCGGCCGGGTGCGCGTCGGGGCGCCGCGCCAGATCGAGATCCTCGCGCTCGGCCCCGCACCCGGCGAGACGCGCCTCGGGTTCGCCGACGCCTGGCATGGCCGCGCGAACGTGGCGTACGACCGGCTGTCGGTCTCGGCGCAGACGTCGCCCCCGCTGGACCTCGCGGTCGCGCCCTCGCCACCCACCGCGGATCTGCTCGCCGCGCTCCGTCGCCGCGTCGAGCGTGCGGTGCTCGGCGGTGCCGGCACGTTGCCGACGCACGCGATCGGCGAGCTCGATCGCGAGGCCGCCCAGCTCGCCGAGCGCGCGCTGCGCACCGGCTCCGAGGTGCTGCGCGATCTCGCCGCGCTCGCGCACGATGCCGGTCGCGGAGCCACCGGGGCGCGCCGCAAGCTCGATCACGAGGCGTTCGCCCGCGCGTGGCTCCGGGCCGCGCTCTACGAGGATGCCGCCCGGCGCCGGCTGGGCGTGGCTAGCTGGTAGTGCTATTCCCGGCGGGTGATTCTTCGCGAGACCTTCGAGGCCGGCCCGCTCGGCTGCAACTGCACCATCCTCGCGTGCGGTGACACCAAGGACGCCGTCGTGATCGATCCGGGCGGCGAGGTCGAGCGCATCGCCCAGATCGTCGCGAGCTACGACCTGACGGTGAAGTCGATCATCCACACCCACGCGCACCTCGATCACATCTACTGCACGCGCGACGTCAACGAGGCGCACGGCGGTGAGATCTGCCTGCACAAGGGCGACGCGTTCCTCTACGACGGCTTCGCCATGCAGGCGCAGATGTTCGGCTGGAAGGTCCGCGACACCCTCCCGGTGACCCGGTGGATCGAGCACGAGGACAAGATCGTCGTCGGCAAGCGCACGCTCGACGTCGTCCACACCCCGGGGCACACGCCGGGCTCGGTGTGCTTCGCGCTCGAGGATCCCGATGCCGGTCGGATCCTGTTCGCGGGCGACACGTTGTTCCGCCGCAGCATCGGCCGCACCGATCTGCCCGGTGGCGACAGCAAGCTGATCCTGAAGTCGATCAAGGATCGGCTGTTCTCGCTCGATCCCGACACGCTCGTGATCACCGGCCACGGGCCGACGACGAAGATCGGCGACGAGGCGAAGTCGAATCCGTTCGTGCGCTGATCACGCGAGGTGGTGCAGCACGCGATCGGCGGCTCGTACGGCGCCCTGCTCGGTGGCGAGGCGCGCGCTGATCTGGGCCGCGCGCGCGGCGTAGCGCGGATCCGTGGTCGCGGCGGTGATCGCGCCCGCGAGGCGGTCGGGGGTGAGCGTGCGGCGGGGCACCGGCGCGGGCGCGACCCCGTGCGCGTGCAGGATGTTCGCCCAGGCAGGCTGATCCGCGAAGAACGGGACGGCGACGATCGGCCGGCCGGCACGCAGCGCCGCCGCCACCGTCCCCGCACCGCAGTGCTGGACGACGGCCGAGACGCGCGGAAACAACCACGCGTGCGGTACATCCTCGACGACGAAGAGATCGTCCGCGCCTGCGAAGCCGCGCATCCCTCCCCAGCCCATCCCGATCACCGCGCGCGTCCTGGCCCGTCTCACCGCATCCCGCGTCAGCTGCGCGAGGCGTTCGGGATCCATCCCGGTCATGCTCCCGAACCCGACGTAGACCGGCGGCGGCCCGCTGGCGAGATAGTCCAGGAGCGCGGCGGGTGGCTGCCAGCTCGGCTCGTCGAGGAAGCAGTACCCGAGCACCTCCGCGCACCCGGGCCAATCCGCTGGACGAGGGATCACGTGCTCGCTGTACAGGTGGAGGTGGGGAATCGCGCGCTCGACGTGCTCGCGCCACAGCGCCCGACGCGATGGTGCGGCCCCGCGGGCGCGCTGGTACGCCGCCACCTCGCGCGCCCCGATCTTCCAGAACTGATCGAGGAACAACCCGAACCCGACGCGGTTGAGGAGTCCGGTCACGATCGGGATCTCCGGTAGGCCGAACCCGATCTCGCGCGACGGGATCGACGGGAACGGCGAGACGATCAGGAAGCGCTTCCCCTGACCCCGGCACACCCCGAGGGACGGCGGCGTGGCCGAGTGCGAGAGCACGACGTCCGCGTCTGCGAGGGCGCCATCGAAGTCGTCGACCCAACGGCGCGCGACCGGCTCGAACAGCGCGCGTGCGGTGCTCATGTACCGGATCGGGTCAGCGGACTCGATCCAGCGTCGACCGGCGGGAGAGCTCAGCAGCTCGCGGAAGCTTCCACACACCCCGCGATGCGCGAGGCCATGCGCCTCGATCAGCTCTCGATGGTCGGTGTTGCTGGCGATCGTGACCGCGTGGCCACGCAGCGTCAGCTCCTTGCCCAACGCGACATAGGGCTGCACGTCTCCGCGCGTCCCCACCGTCGCGATCACGACATGCATGGGATCTCGTAGCACCGAAGACCGTGTTCGTGCGGTCGAACGCGAGGTTCAGAACTTGATCGTGACGCCGGCGCCGGTGGGTGCGAGGTAGGGCTGCATCAGCTTGATCCGCGCATTTCGGCGGCGAGCCTCGACCGGCGCCTGGATGAGGTCGTCGACCGTGCCGGCGACCCACATCCCGCCGGCGATCGACATCCCGCCGATCAGCAGGTTGCGGTGGAACTCGCGGCTCGCCGTGCTGCCGGGGGCGATCCCGATCAGGAGCGTGATCAACGCGACCGGGACCGCGGCCGCCCGCACCGCCATCCCGCGCGTTCCGATCCTGCCCGCGTACCAGTGACCGAACGACGGCGCGACGATCACCGCGAACCCTCCGATCACCGCCACGCCGCGCGCGACCTCAGACCTCGATCCGAGCGCCGCGCCGCCGGCGAACAGCCCGTACGCACCGAGGGTTCCCCCGACGGACAGCCACAGCGCGGTGCGCTCGCTGACCGGATCCTCGGGCGTGATGGGCACCGGGTTGCTGGTCGGGAACGGCGCGGGCGGAGCGACGACGTTGGGTGTCGTGGGCTCGTCGGCGGCGGCCGTGCGCGCGATCAGCAGCATCAGAACGAGGAAGGTCTTCGCCATGACCTCCCCACGGTAGCAACCCTCGAACCACGCCGAGGCTCGACAATCCTACGAGTTGCGTGACAGCTGCTCTCCGGACCACCCGCGAGATGCGTCATCGCTGTCGGGGTTTGGTCGCGACGAAGAATCTCGGGCGGGACGGTCGATTGTCGTGCGACTTCCGAGGGCAGCCGCGTTCCGGACTACGCCTCGTGATCGCCGCTGTCGACCAGCGCGTACGGCCACGACTCGACGCTCGTGGGCGGCGCGAGCTTGGGCGTGACCCCCGGCAGCGACGGCTGCTGGAGGTTCGGGATCGGCGGGATCGTGGTGGCCCGGGTGCGCGGCTTCTTGACCTCGACCGGCGACAGCCCGCAGCGCGACAGCACGAACTCGACGGCGCGCACGCGCTCCTGCATCGAGACCGATTCGATCGGCAGGTACGAGACCCGGTACTGCTCGAGCATCAGCTTGACCATGCCGTCGATCCGGAGGACCGAATCCCACGACACGCCGGCGCGCACGCCATCGTCCTTGAGCAGCGACTGATGTGGGCGCAGGAAGAACACGATGCCGCTCGCGACCCACTTCATGTAGTCGTGGAACCGCGGGTCGTTCATCATCGTGGCGGCGTTCGTGGTGTGCTCGGCGACGTACGCGAGGTTATCGAACGCGCGGTCCGAGACGAACTTGCCCTCGTGCATGTGCTCGACGGCGATCTGGCGCGCGAACACGCGCTCCTGATACTCGCCGACCAGATCCATGTCCGTGCGCAGGGCATCGAACCCGGTCTCCATCTCGGCGAGCACGGCGCGCGCGACCTCGGTGATCATCGGCAGGCCGAACCTGCGCGAGACGTACCGGCACAGCGTGGTCTTTCCGGTCGCGTGACTGCCGACGAAGTAGATCCGCATCACGGATCTGATACTCGGTCGGTCTGACACCTGGGGATGACCGTCCGGATTGGCCCGGGAGGCCCTAGATCACGACCTCGCGACACGTGGTGAGCAGCTGCGCGCGCACGCACTGCTTGGCCGGCTTGTCGTCGCGGGTCCGCACGAACACCGGCTGGTAGAGCTGGTGATCGTCGCTCGCGTAGAGGTAGCGCACCTCGCAGATCGGCTTCTCGCCGCGCCCGAGCGCCGCATCGAGGGCCTTGCGCGACGCGTTCGTGGTCCCGGCGAACACCTTGCCCACCTCGAACAGCTTCTTGCCGTCGTAGACCGCCATCAAATATGCGTTGCCCGCGTTCTCGAGCACCATCACGTCGCAGCTCTTGACGAACTTGT
>Ga0075163_10005668_pt1 | contig 16589 bp, 16 predicted proteins | sample JI1023141ADNA_FD_71478 | JGI IMG/M metagenome (GOLD analysis project Ga0075163, IMG submission 71478) | Wastewater effluent complex algal communities from Wisconsin, to seasonally profile nutrient transformation and Carbon sequestration -... | ecosystem: Engineered > WWTP > Effluent > Algae...
TAATGTGCATCTTCGTAGACCATGGCCTGTTGCGTGAAAACGAAGCAACAGAGGTTCTTAAGCTGTTCCGGGGGCATTACAACATTCCTCTTATTCATTGCGATGCGAGCGATTTATTTCTGAACGCTTTGGACAAAATTAGCGATCCAGAGGAAAAGCGCAAAACAATCGGCCGTCTTTTTATTGAGGTGTTTGACCAAGAAGCTAAGAAGATTGGCGGTGCTCAGTTTCTAGCTCAAGGCACTCTTTACCCTGATGTAATTGAGTCTGTTTCTTTTACGGGCGGGCCAAGTGTTACAATCAAATCTCATCACAATGTTGGTGGATTACCTGCACAAATGAATTTATCTCTAGTTGAACCTCTAAGGGAGTTATTCAAAGACGAGGTGCGTCATCTGGGTCGTGAGCTTGGCCTTCCCGATAGTTTAATCGATCGACATCCATTTCCCGGACCAGGCTTGGCGATACGAATTCCTGGTGCAATTACGCGAGATAAGTTAGCCGTGTTGCGGCGTGCAGACGCAATCTTTATCGAAGAGCTTCGCAAGGCAGATCTCTATCGTCATATTTGGCAAGCTTTTGCTGTTTTATTGCCGGTACAAACGGTAGGTGTCATGGGGGATGCCCGGACGTATGAAAGCGTATGTGGGCTGCGTGCTGTAACATCGACCGATGGAATGACGGCTGATATTTACCCTTTTGATTTAGCTTTTTTAGGCCGGGTGGCGACCCGTATCGTGAATGAGGTGCGGGGCATAAATCGCGTTGTTTATGATATTACATCTAAACCGCCCGGCACGATTGAATGGGAATAACTAATTAGATCAGTTAGTTAATTGGTTTGACATGAGCCAGCTGAAAGACTACAGTAAGTGAATATTTACTTACTTGGATCAAGTTATGCTTCCTCACTCCATTAAACGCCAAAGCGCAGAAAAGACCCGACGGGAAATTCAACGTGCTGCGCTGACCCTTTTTGCTGAGAAGGGGGTAGAAGCGACAACGATTAAAAGTATCGCGCGCCATACGGGCCTGTCGGAAGGTGCCCTCTATCGACACTATGTCAGCAAAGATGCCTTAGGACAGGAACTGTTCATCGAAAATTTTTCCGCCATAGCGCGAGTGTTAGCGGAGATAAGAGAAAGTAAGGGGCCAGTTAATGCCCGACTAAGTGACATGATTCACGCTTTCACAAAAGCCTATGATCAAGACCCCATTCTTTTCCGGTTCTTGTTGCTTACACAGCATGGCTATCTTGAAAATATTGATGTCGCCTTGCCCAGCCCTATTGAAGAAATCCGGCAAATTATCATTGAAGGAATGGATCAAGGTAAGATTCCGCGTCGTGATCCCAATGTGCTGACGGCAATGGTGATGGGGATCGTGCTGCAAGCAGCAACATTTAGTGTGTATGGCAGAATTACGGGTGCCTTGAGTGATATTAGTAAGGACTTAGCCCAAGCCTGCTGGCAGGCCATCACTGTTGCTGTAGAAGGCAGATAGTTCGGTTATTTGCAAAAGTAAACAGAGAGGAACAAATGAGTAAGAGTCCATTGCAACTGTTTACAACACGTCGATTTTTACCATTGTTTGCGACGCAGTTTTTGGGCGCTTTTAACGATAATTTTTTAAAGATAGCCGTCGTAACTTTGGGGATCTATCAATTAAAGCAAGATATCGGTGTTGATCTTGGTGCGGCAGCATCAGCTCTTTTTATTATTCCCTTTTTTCTATTTTCGGCTACGGCCGGACAACTTGCGGATAAATTATCCAAAAATCGCATGATCGCGGTTATTAAAGCGGTAGAAATCCTGATTATGTGTTTGGCAGGATTGGGATTTCACACTCAGAATCTCAGCCTTCTGTTGGGGGCTATTTTTATGATGGGTGTTCATTCGGCATTTTTTGGTCCTTTAAAATATAGCATTTTGCCTCGTCATTTAAAGTCGGATGAGCTGATGGGTGGGAATGCTATTATTGAGTCGGCAACTTTTCTGGCGATTTTACTGGGAACTTTGCTGGGTGGAGCGTTGATCCTTCGATCTTTCGGCATCCCTGTGACTTCGGTTGTTTTGGTTATGGTCGCAGCCGCGGGTTTTACGGCGAGCTTATGGATACCAAAAGCCGAAGCGTTAGATCCAAACCTTAAAGTTGATTTCAATCCGTTGCGCCAGACTTATCGCCTTGTGAAAGAAGCAATGTCACAGCGGGATCTGTTTTTAATCATCTTGGGTATTTCTTGGTTCTGGCTGATTGGCGTGGTGTTTCTATCTTTAGCTCCTTCTTATGTTATGGATCTTCTAGGGGGGAATGCTGATGTCATGACCCTAATCCTGGTGGTTTTTTCTGTAGGGATCGGGATTGGTTCGTTCTTATCGAGCAAGCTGTTGGGTAACACGCCTTCAGCGACATACGCACCCCTTGCTGCCGTTGGTGTGACGCTCTTTGCCGTTGATTTATGGTTTGCCAGTCCGACGCAACTATTAGTTTCTGCGGGTACATTAACAATTCCAGAATTCTTGAGTCACTTAAGCAGCTGGCGGATTCTTGCTGATTTTACGCTCATTGCCATTTTCGGAGGGCTATTTGTTGTGCCTCTCTACGCCCTTATGCAGCTACATGGCGAGGCAAGCAAGCTATCGCGGATCATTGCTGCTAATAATATTGTAAATGCTGTGTTCATGGTAGCGGGGACGATGGGAAGCATTGTTCTCATGTCATTGGGCATGACAATTCCTCATGTCTTTCTGGTCGTTGCCATTCTTAATGCAGGAATCGCAGTCTGGGTCTGTAAGCTTCTGCCAGATGCATTATTGAAAAGCATTTTTGCTGCGATTTTAAAAATATTTTACAAAGTTCGTATCGAAGGTATCGAGAATCTTCCAAGAGATGAACGCGTTATTATCGTAGTTAACCACGTGTCATTTCTTGATGGCATGTTGTTGGCGGCTTTCCTTCCGGGACGATTAACATTTGCAGTTAATACGGGTATTGCCAAGCGCTGGTGGGCAAAGATCGGCCTAATTTTGGTTGATGCGGTTAGTTTGGATCCAACCCGTCCATTAGCCGCAAAGACCCTAACCCGAGCTGTTGAGGCCGGGCGCCATGTCGTTATTTTCCCCGAAGGTCGGATTACCGTTACCGGCGCACTCATGAAAGTTTACGAGGGGCCGGGGATGATTGCTGATAAAACCGGCGCTACGCTGGTCCCTATTCGTATTGATGGCGCCCAATATTCATTCTTCTCACGGTTAAAAGGTAAAGTTAAGCAACGCTGGTTCCCTAAAATATCGCTGACGATCTTATCTCCGCGTAAATTGCAAGTTGACCCAGCCCTACAGGGTAGGGCGCGCCGGCAGGTCGCAGGGACGCAGCTTTACGATCTTATGAGCGAGCTGATATTTGAGAGCTGCGATAATCGCCAGACTTTGTTTGAGGCATTATTAGATGCTAAAGAGATTCATGGGGCTAATCGGGCTGTCTTAGAAGATACCGAGCGTAAGCCGTTGACCTACGGCCGCCTTGTTGCGAGTAGTCTCGCTTTGGGTAAGAAAATAGCACGGCTAACAGCACCGTCAGAAAAGGTTGGCGTACTGCTCCCTAATGCCGTCAGCTCGGCTATAACTTTCTTGGCTTTGCAAGCATATGGCCGGGTTCCAGCGATGTTGAATTTTACATCGGGTCATTTGGGAATGGAAGGTGCGTGCCGTGTAGCAGATGTGCGTCGTATCTTAACTTCGCGGCGCTTTATCGAGTTGGCTCGGCTGGAAGAGACAGTGGCTATTTTAGCAAAGTCAGCCGAAATTATTTATCTTGAAGATGTAAAAAATCAAATAGGTATTGTATCTCGCTGGAAGGCAATGCTATCTGTTCCTTTTGCGCGCCATATTCATGCCTCCTACGCTCCTCTAAATGGTGCTGATGAAATAGCAGCTGTCCTATTTACTTCCGGCTCTGAAGGTTTGCCTAAGGGTGTTGCGCTTAGCCACGTCAACATTCTTTCTAATCGCAATCAGCTGGCATCACGCATAGACTTTACGCCTTCGGATATTGTTTTTAATGCTTTGCCGATTTTTCATGCTTTTGGTTTGACCGGAGGGCTGTTATTGCCTTTATTAGGTGGTGTTAAAACCTTTCTTTATCCGTCGCCGCTTCATTACCGGATTATTCCCGAACTTATTTACGATACAAACTCCACCATACTATTTGGGACTGATACTTTTTTGACAGGTTGGGGAAAGAACGCAAATCCTTACGATCTTTATAGCGTGCGCTATGTCTTTGCCGGCGCTGAAAAGGTAAGAAGTGAAACCCGCGCACTTTGGTTTGAAAAGTTTGGTGTCCGGATCTTTGAAGGTTATGGAGCTACAGAAACTTCCCCTGTTCTGGCAATAAATACGCCAATGCATTTTAAAGCAGGTACTGTCGGGCGTTTTCTTCCCGGAATTAATCCTCGTCTTGAACACGTTCCAGGAATTGAACAGGGTGGCCGGCTTATTATTAAAGGTCCGAATATTATGCTTGGTTACCTTAAAACAGAAATTCCTGGTATTCTGCAGCCACCACCTGAAGGTGAGTACGATACAGGGGATATCGTTTCGATTGACGCCGGTGGTTTTGTTACCATCCAAGGTCGGGTAAAACGGTTTGCCAAGATTGCGGGTGAGATGGTCTCTTTGGGGGCGGTCGAAGAGTTAGCTGGGCAGGTTTGGCCTGGCCATATCCATGTTGCCGTATCAATTCCTGATTTACGTAAAGGAGAGCAGATTGTCCTTCTTACAGAGCAAGAGGGAGCGATACGAGACGAGTTGCTCGCTATGGCTCAGGCAGCAGGCACTTCGGAACTAGCTGTGCCGCGCCAAGTGATATTCGCCCAAAAAATTCCGGTCTTGGGTACGGGAAAAATCGATTATGTGGCAGCCAAAGCCCTCGTTCTAAATCTTCATGGAAATGCCTAGGTTTTACCAGCCTTGCGTCATGGGTGATATCGTAGCATCCTGAGAATAGAGCCGTTGTGGGGGAAGCATGAGCCGTTTTATTATCGCCGCCCTAATATTGTCGGGTTTCTGGGTTGCTCTGTCAGGATATTATACGGTTTTCTTACTTTTATCAGGTGCGGGATGCGTCCTTCTTAGTTTTGTGTGCGCCCACCGAATAAAATTAATAGATAGGGAATATCCCCATCATCTGCTAATCGGAATTCCTAGATACTTTCCGTGGCTTTTAGTTGAAATACTTAAGTCTGCACGGGATGTAGCGAAAATTATTCTTAATCCCAAACTACCCATTAGCCCCACATTAGTTCGTGTGAAGACGACACAACAAACAGCGCTTGGACAAGTTATTTACGCTAATTCAATTACGCTAACTCCTGGGACTATTTCCATTGAGCTTACGGGGGATGAAATCCTTGTGCATGCACTGACGGATGATGGTGCGACTGGGGTTTTGTCAGGTGACATGGATCGTCGTGTTACGCGATTTGAGGGAGGTCGCTGATGTATGTTTCAGCGGCGGTCGTTGTTATAGTATCCCTGATGCTAACCCTTATACGGTTATTAAAGGGGCCCACAGTCTTTGATCGGGTTGTTGCAGCCAATGCAGCAGGCACAATTGCTCTCATTCTTATTGTGTTGATTGGTTTCCTAACCGCGCGGCCAGAATTTTTAGATATTGCTATCACCTATGGGTTACTTAATGTTATTTCGACGGTCGCGATCTTGAAATTTTTTAAAAAACAAAATCTCAGCGCTGTAGATGACAAGTCTTTGCATGGGAGAAACTCCAATGCTTGATTTGTCCGCTATAAAAGATATTTTTTCTTGGCTATTTCTTATCATGGGTGCCCTGTTTTGCTTGATAGGAAGTTTGGGAATGATAAGATTTCCTGATTTTTTTACGCGTCTTCATGCGGCCAGTTTGATCGATACGGTTGGTATCGGTTTTATCTTTCTGGGGCTTATGATCCAGGCTGGATTTACGCTGATCACCGTAAAACTGTTAATTATTTTAATCTTAATGTTTTTCTTAAGTCCTTTGACTACTCATGCCGCGGCAAGAGCGGCTCTTTACGCAAGAGTAAAACCTCAACTTCATAAAGGAGAAGAGTCATTACCGACTCATTAATCACTACAATATTGTTATTGTTGATGATTATAATTGTTTGCGGAATGGTTCTGCAGCGTAGCCTTGTTGCTGTTGCTATTTTGGGCAGTGTTTACAGTTTTCTTGCTGCGACAGTTCTTATGGTGCTTGACGCTGTCGATGTAGCCATGACTGAAGCGGCAGTTGGGGCAGGGCTATCAACAGTTCTCATATTAGCTACGCTCTACCTTACAAAACCTTTTGAATCCAAATCTCGCCGATCCGTTATTTTGCCGTTAGTCATCACAATAATTGTTGGAGGAGTTATTGCTTGGGGAACAATTGGTTTTCCAAGTTTCGGCGATCCGATGGCCCCAATTCAGCAGCATATTTCCCCTTATTATCTCGCCAATTCGTTGCGCGAAACCAAAGTACCTAATGTTGTGACTGCTGTTCTGGCTAGTTATCGCGGATATGATACTTTAGGCGAAACTACGGTTATTTTTACCGCAGGTATTGGTGTGTTGATGCTGTTGTCTCGCCGCCGCTTCAAGCCAATTAATAACAAGTCGGAATAAGGGTTCCTATGAAACAAAATTCCATTATTCGCATTGTAGTGAAGCTTCTTATGCCATTCATTATTTTGTTTGCGCTGTATGTTCAGTTTCATGGTGATCTTGGGCCTGGAGGCGGATTCCAAGCAGGTGTCATCATGGCCGGCGCCGTTGTGATCTATAGTTTAGTTTTTGGTTTGGCTACGGCAGAAGCACTTATCTCATTGCCTGTTGTCAGGTCATTGATTCCTATCGGCGTTCTTATTTATGCGGGAGTAGGTCTTTTTAGCTTGATAAAGGGGCGTAACTATTTGGACTACAGTGCCCTACATGCTGAGGCCGCCACAGGCCAGCATATAGGTATTTTTGTTGTTGAGCTGGGTGTTTTTATAACGGTCTTTGCGTCGATGACGGCCATATTTTATGCTTTTGCAGAACAACAGAAACAAAATGAGGAGGACTCCAAATGACAGGTAATCAAGTCCTTCTACAACTTAATTATTGGCTCATTATTATGATCATGATGATGGGCTTTTATGTCGTGTTAGCTCATTCAAATATGATTAAAAAACTAATCGGTTTAGGAATATTTCAGACCTCAGTTTATTTTCTTTATGTTGTCCCAGGTAAGATTATTGGCGGAACGGCGCCTATCATTGCTTCGGGTTATCAGGTTTACTCCAATCCTTTGCCACATGTTCTTATTCTCACCGCTATCGTTGTTGGCGTTGCTACATTGGCTTTGGGACTTGCTCTTGTTACTAGGATTAATGAAGCCTATGGAACAATAGAAGAAAATGATCTTTATAGGCCTGATGAATGGCGTCAATAACACCGCATTTCCCGATTTTATGCGTTGTTATTCCCTTATTTGGTGCGCTTTTATGCGCCACTATTAGGAATAGTCGCGCAACATGGTTGCTTGCGGTATGCAGCGCTCTGTGTAGCTTTCTATGTGCTGTATTTCTTCTTATGCATGCGAACGATAGAGTAGTGTCCTATGCGATTGGCGGATGGCAATCACCTATAGGCATAGAGTATAGGATAGATAGTTTTAATGCCTATGTTTTATGTTTGATTTCGGGGATTGGCTGTTTATCCGTCTTATATGCGCCTAGTGCAATAAGTGAAGTTTCTTCGTTTAACCGGCCTTGGTTTTTTTCTGTGATGTTGCTGTGCATGACGGGCCTTATGGGTATGGCGGCAACGGGTGATGCATTTAATTTATTCGTTTTTATGGAAATTGCCTCTCTGTCTTCTTATGTTTTGATCGCATTGGGAAAACAGCGAGAAGCTCTGGTAGCCGCCTATCGATATTTGATTGTGGGAACTATGGGGGCAACTTTCTACGTTATTGGCATAGGTTTTCTCTATGTAAGTACGGGGACCCTAAATATTGCTGATCTTACAGTTCGGATCGCACCAATAAAAACAACAGCTCCGGTGCTTACAGGCATAAGCTTCCTTATTGTTGGTTTGTCTATAAAGGCAGCAATCTTTCCTCTACATGCATGGCTTCCAAACGCTTATAGATTTGCGCCAATACCCGTCAGTGCATTTTTATCGGGAACAGCAACAAAAGTTGCCCTTTATATTTTATTAAGATTTATCTTTAGCGTTTTAGGCGTGCAATTCTTTCTCGGAACATTTGGCTTATATGAGGTGATAGTTACATTTTCTCTCGGGGCTATTTTATTTGGATCAATCGTCGCTATTTTTCAAAAGAATTTACGGAGAATGTTGGCTTATTCAAGCATAGCGCAGGTAGGCTATATAACTTTGGGCATCGCTCTGGCTAATGAAAATAGCTTGACGGGATCGCTTATATATATAGTTGGTCACGGTCTAACTAAAGTGGGGTTGTTTTTTGTTGCCGGCAGTCTGCTAGCAAGATTGGGGTCAGACCACATAGCTGATCTAGCCGGAGCAGGGCGCCGTATGCCGTGGACTGTAGGAAGTTTTATCTTTCTTAGCCTTAATATGCTGGGCATTCCTGGTACCATTGGGTTTCTGGGTAAATGGTACATTGCCCTTGCTGCCGCTGAGCGCGGATCTTGGTGGCTTGCCGTTATAATTATTATGACGTCATTGCTGGCTCTTATTTATATGGGGCGTTTTATTGAGTCTGCTTATTTTTCATCGTGCAGTGATGAAAAAATAAAATCCCAAGCGAATTCTATACCTTGGAACATGGGATTGTCGCTTGCGATTTTAACGGGCTTATGCATTTGGCTTGGGATAGACACAGCAATTCTTACAGATAAAGCTCGTGCTGCAGCGCTGCTTCTTTTGGGAGCAAATTTGTAATGATGGATGAAGCGGTTTGGGCACTGGTTATCCCTCTCGTAGGGGCGTTGGCGATTTTGTGCCTATCATCTCGTCCCAATCTTCGTGAAGCAGTGACCTTATTAAGCTCTAGCGGCCTACTTGTTGTTGTCGGGATGATCGCGCGTGATATTCTTGGTGGCCAAGTTCATGACGTAACGCTTTTGCAATTTGCGCCGGGGGTAAGTCTCGCTTTTAAGGTCGAGCCATTTGGTGTGATGTTTGCTCTGCTCGCGAGTAGTTTATGGTTGATTAACTCCATCTACTCTATCGGATATGTGCGTCGTAATGCATTGCCGAGACAGACTTCTTTTTATCTATGGTTTGCTGTTTCCCTTAGTGCGACTATAGGGATAGCTTTTGCCGGAAACCTTTTTACCTTATTTCTATTTTACGAGGCTCTAACCCTTTCTACTTATCCCTTGGTAGTTCACGGACAAATAAATTCGGATAAGGTAGCTGGCCGCGTTTACTTAGGAATGCTGTTAGGAACGTCGATTAGTTTGTTCCTTCTCGGTATTCTTTGGACCTGGACTATAGCTGGTACTTTAGATTTTCAGCTTGGAGGAATTCTTAAAGAAAAAATCGACCCTAACATAATAGGGACGCTTCTAGCGTTGTTTGCTTTTGGTATAGGGAAATCTGCTCTCATGCCAGTTCATCGGTGGCTACCGGCTGCGATGGTGGCGCCGGCGCCGGTAAGTGCTTTATTGCATGCCGTTGCAGTCGTCAAAGCCGGCGTTTTTTCTCTCGTTAAAATCTTGGTTTATATTTTTGGAATTGACCTTCTGGCGCAATCTGACGGTGACAATTGGCTAATCTATGCCGCAGCATTCTCTATGATCGCAGCGGCGATTATTGCCTTGCGTCAAGACGATCTCAAGCGCCGGTTAGCCTATTCGACGATTAGTCAACTTGCTTATATTGTTTTGGCGGCAGCTGTGGCCCATCCCGTAGCCTTGATAGGCGCAATGTTTCAGGTCATTGGGCATGCTTTAGGCAAGATCATTCTATTTTTTGCGGCTGGGTCAATTTACACAGTATCTGGTCTCACAAAAGTCAGTCAGCTAGATGGGATTGGGCGGCGCATGCCATGGACGATGGCGGCTTTCACTATAGGCGCTATGTGTATTGTTGGTTTGCCGGGGACGATTGGATTTTGGGGCAAGTGGTACATGTTTCAAGGTGGGGCACTATCGGCCCAGCAATTATTTATCATCGGAGTTTTACTCACGAGTACGCTTGTTAGTGCAGCTTACCTTGTGCCTATTGTTTATGCGGCTTTTTTCAAATCAGAATTATCGTCGGCACCTTCTCATGGAGAAGCGCCATGGCCGATGGTTGTTCCCATTATAGTTACAGCTGCGGCGGTCATGATGTTGTTCTTTGCCGTGGAATGGCCGTACCAACTTATTTCTCTTCTGAAGCCATAATTATGATCGCAGCTTTATCGTATCTTTCACCTGCATTGGTTTTGTATCTGTGTGCTTTTATTCTATCAATCGCTCCAAAGCGATTGATATCGACTATCTGGCTATGCGCACCGGTAGTGGCTTTAATAGTTATTTTGTTCGCAGCTCAGCCCCATCCTGCTGTTGTTGTTCTTGGTATCACCTTATTACCTCAACAGCATGACAGCCTTAGTCGTGCTTTTGGATTAGTGCTGACGTCTATGCTGATCATGGGTGCAATTTATGCGGCTCATCAAAAAAATATAATAGAGAAAGCGGCTGTTTTTTTATACGCAGGATCGGCGCTCGGTGTGGCTTTTTCCGGTGACTGGATAAGTTTATTTTTCTTCTGGGAGATTATGGCTCTTGCATCAACCATAATTATATGGAGCGCTGGTAGTGCAGGGTCGTTGCATGCGGGATTTCGCTATTTGATTTTTCACCTTATAGGAGGAATGCTTCTCCTTGCGGGTATCGCGGGCGAATTTGCAACAACAGGGCAAATACAGATTGCGCATCTCAGCCTGGGATCTCTCAGTTCGTGGCTTATCCTCTTAGGTGTGCTTGTAAATATCGGCGCTTTTCCTTTGGGCGCCTGGTTACCTGATGCCTATCCGCAAGCCTCATGGAGCGGCTCCGTATTCTTATCCATGGTTACGACAAAAGTAGGTATCTATCTCCTGTTGCGAAGTTTTACAGGGACTGAACTTCTTATGTGGGTTGGGCTTGCGACGGGGATTCATGGATTGCTTTATGCCTTACTACAAAACGAACTCAGACGTTTTCTTTCTTATATGCTCTTATCTCAGCTTGGCATCATGATATGCGGTATTGGTCTGGGTACAGCGATGGCGCAACAGGGTGTCATCGCTCATGCCTTAGGTAGCGTTATTTATATGGCCATCCTTTTTATGGTGGCAGGCAACATTCAGGAGGGTAAGGGGGTATCTCGGATTTCATTAACGGCTGCTATCCTGGGCGCCGCAGCACTAGCTGCTTTACCCATGACGCTCGGGTTTATTTCAAAATCCATCATCGTAGACGCTGCTGCTGAAACCAATTTTATAGTCTGGCTTATTCTTATCGGCATCAAATTGGGTACAGTGGTTGCAGTATGCAAAATGTTTAATTTTTTATGGAAGATAAATAGTCCGTTCAAGAAAGATAGTTCGAGTATAATTACAATAATACAGCAAAGCAGCATGATTTTGCCTGCTGTGGCCATTTTAGTGGGAGGCATTATCCCATCTTTCTTTTATCGCCTTTGGACAGAAAATTTTACTTATAACGCCTATGACGCGGCTCATCTTATTCAGCAAAGCCTCATACTTGTCGCCGCTATTTTGATTTTTTATTTATTGCGAAAGTTATTTCCCCACTCATTAAAACATCCTCCCGCCGACATTGATTATTTATGGCGTCACTTAGGGCGGAGTATTGCGTGGTGGATTATGGAAAAGTCCAACCGAGTCGCAGTAAAAATAGAAAAACGACTCCGTGATACGGGTAAGGCCACCCTTATAAATCTCTCTCATTGGTGTGGTAAAGAGAGGGGGCTGTTGTGCGCTTCTTACACGTCCATTTTAGGAATGTGGGCACTCGTCGTTCTAGGGATTTACCTTATTATCTATCTGATTCCAGGGAATTAGGCGGTCTTGATAAGATGGCAAAAATTGGGCAGTTAAGCTGAACGAAACAAGTTCCCTATTATTCCTCTAAGTTTGAATTTTATATTACTACGCGATGTGATGAACATCACATTATCTTAGCGGCCATCTGCTTAGATAAGTATGACTGTTCCACATTCTTTCAAGGGAATGAAATGTCCAATACCCCTGAAGCCTATCGCGCCGCTTATGCCCTTATTGACCAATTCGGTCGCAATGCATCTTCTGTTGCGGCTAGCCGTGCAGTAGAGTGTGAGCGCAATGCATGCAAAGAAAGCGCGCAGATGTGGTTTGCGATTCAAAAAATCGTCGAATCAGTCGAACGTCAGTCAGCTCGATCCCAGCCGCGCCGCTCTAATCACGTAGCAGCTTAGACCTCTCAAGTATAAATCTTCGGTTAACTTATCGGTTTAAGGCGCTTTTCGAAGGCCCGCAAAATGTCGTCAAGGTTTTGGCTTTGATAGATTTTGAGGCTGCCTTGATAAAAGGCGTAGAGATATTCGCCTTGTGACCGTGTTTTAGAAATCGCATAAAGAGGCGCGTCGAGTGTATGTTTAAATACGCTGAAAATTGCAATTGCATGGTCGCTATCGATGGCGTAGTCGCGCCAATCCCCGGTTGCGACGCGGCGGCTATATAATTGAAGTAGCCTGCCCAATTCATGGCGAGAGAAGAAGAAGGGTTTAGAGGAAGAGCGGCTATTTTTCTTAAAGTTATGGAATAGCTCAATTTGTCCCATACCTGACTAGCCTCCCTGTAACCCCCTTAAGTCTTACCGAAAATAGGTTAAGGGTAAAGGTCCTGGGTAAGGATTTTCTCGCTTCTAAGAGGGGCTTCAGCTATGAAACACCCAAGGTACAGCCCAAAAACGTTAAAGTTGAGGGCTTTTTCTGAATATATTTGCTGAATCAGCGGCTTGGCTATATTGTGACGCCGATTTTGTATGGCCGGCGTTTCAAGAGCTTTGCGCCGGGAAGGGAACGATTTTACGTGTCCGACAGTAATATCTTTATTGAGGTTGACGAAGACCTGCGACGCGATCGTGTCGAAAGTCTGTGGAAACGCTATGGTGCCTATACCATTGCGGGGGCTATATGCATTGTTTTGGCGGTGGCGGGGTATGTCAGCTGGCGGCATTATCAAGAAACTCGGAGTGCGGAAGAAGCCACTCAATATCTGACTGCTCTGGGCGATGCCTTGCAAACCACCGGCAATCCAGCAGAGGATAAAGCTGTTGCAGACCGTCTAACAACCTTTGCCGCAAAAACATCTGATGGTTATAAAACCATTGCTCGATTACAGGCTGCTGGCCTTAAAGCTCGCGCGGGAGACCGTGATCAAGCTGTTGCTTTGTACAATGGGATTGCCTCCGATAGCGTTGTTCAGGTGCCATATCGCGAATTTGCCATCATCGCCGCTGTTATGCTCCAAATAGATACAAGCGATCCAAAGCTTCTTCTGAGTCAGATACGCCCCATTGCAGATGGTGGGGGTTCTTGGCGGTTTTCAGCCATGGAGCTTTCAGGTGTTTTAGCTCAGCGAATAGGCGATAAAGATACGGCAAAGACAATGTTTACACGGATTGCGGATGATGCTGAGGCACCCCAAACCATACGCGCTCGGGCAACCGAGATGTTAGCTATCCTTAAAGGCTAGGAGACTCCGGGCGTGAGATTTTCGTTACTGCTATATTATTCGGTTCGAAGTCTCGCCGCCGCGCTTCTTGTAGGCAGCCTTTCTGGTTGCGGTCTTTTTGGTCTTACAGAAGATTGGTTTGGCGAAGCCGAGGGGCCACCTCTGCCCGGTGAACGCGTTGCCGTTTTGACAATGTCTGAAGCCTTGCAGGCTGATCCCCGTTTGGTGGATACACCCGTTAAACTACCGCGCCCGCGCGTCAATCCAAACTGGGAGCAATCGGGTGGCCGTGTAGATAACGCTAACCAACACTTAGCTGCAGGTGAGATTCTGAAGGAGGCATGGGTTGCTTCCATAGGTACTGGCTCGTCAAGCGAGCGACGTATGATGGCGGCACCTATAGTTGTCGATGGCAAAGTCTTTGCCATGGATGTAAATGCCAATTTATCGGCCTTCGAAGCCGCCTCAGGGAAATTGTTATGGCGGACAAAGCTTGCCCCAAAAGATGAAAACGACGGCTTCGGCGGTGGTATCGCCTACTACGAGGGCAAAATCTATGCGGCAACGGGCTTTGCCGAGGTAGTTGCTGTTAAGGTGGCTGACGGAGCCATTGCCTGGCGGACGGCATTGCCGGGCCCAATGCGGGCGGCACCAGCTGTCTTGGCTGGCCGGGTTTTTGCCGTAACTATTGATAATCAAACCCATGCCCTTGACTCGGAAACGGGTGAGAAGCTCTGGTTTCATGCGGGGCTTGCTGAAGTTGCAAGTTTATTGGGTGCGGCAAGCCCAGCCGGACAAGCAGGAAATGTGGTCACCGCGTATTCTTCGGGGGAATTGGTTGCTCTCCGCGTAGAGAATGGACGTGCTCTTTGGGCGGATAACCTTTCAAATGTACGCCGTATAGATGCTCTATCATCTATTGCTGACATCAGAGGCAAGCCAGTTATTGACCGGGGCGTTGTTTACGCCATTAGTCATTCCGGTCGTATGGTAGCAATCGATCTGCGGAGCGGAGGGCGTATTTGGGAACGTCCAATTGCAGGTGTGGAAACGCCTTGGGTTGCAGGTGACTTTATCTATGTTTTAACCGTTGATTCTCAGATTCTATGTTTAACCCGGGACAGTGGCCGTGTCCGTTGGGTTACTCAGCTACCGCACTTTGTGAATGAGGAAAAAAATAAGTATCCCATCATATGGACAGGACCCGTACTCGTATCTGATCGTTTGGTTGTTGGTGGGTCCCATGGCCTTGCCATGACAATTTCACCCTATACCGGCGAACTTTTAGGAATGCAGCCAATGCCGGCAGGAGTTTCTATCCCTCCTATTGTTGCAGGTGAAACTCTCTACTTCTTATCAGATAATGCTCGTCTGGTAGCTTTACGCTAAGAAACTTAGATTTCTCCGGCTTCAGAAAAGGAATGTTTATGCTTAAGCGTTTTGCAATTTTCTCGATTATGTTGGGCGGCATTGTTTTATCAGGTGGCTTGGCCCAGGCGGCATGTGACATGAATCAGGCCACAGCTAAAATGGCAAAGCTTTCAGAAGCTTTAGGTCAACGTGCAGCAGAAGCAAAGACGGCGCAAGATTCACAAAAGATTATCGATGCCAATAAGAAAGTAACCGATGCTGCTTCTTACTATCAAAAGCAAGACTATACAGGCGCCTGCGACGCATACGATAAGATTGCTAAAGAAAATAATATTAAGCTTTGAGATGGGCCTAGGGCGCGGGCTTGAAGTAACTGTGTCATGACCGAAGTCAGCGCCGCTTTTAAATTGGCCATCTTAGGGCGGCCGAATGTTGGAAAATCCACATTATTCAATAGGTTAGTTGGTAAGAAACTAGCTCTTGTTGATGATACCCCTGGGGTGACAAGGGATCGTCGTGAGGGCCATGGCAAACTTGGCGATCTTCATTTTACAATTATCGATACAGCTGGATTGGAAGAGGCAAAGGCGCAGACGCTTGAAGCCCGAATGCGCGAGCAAACTGAGCGTGCGCTTCAGGATGCTCATGCTGCGCTTTTTGTAATTGATTCCCGTGTTGGTATTACACCAACTGATCGACATATCGCAAAATGGGCACGCAAGCACAGCACGCCGATTATTCTGATTGCCAATAAAGCAGAGGGAGCCACAGGTAGATCCGGTATCGCCGAAGCTTATAGTTTGGGATTGGGGGATCCGATTCCCCTGTCAGCCGAGCACGGCGAGGGAATGAATCTTCTTTATGAAGCCTTATTGCCTTATGTAGATGCCGTACAAAAAGAGCATGATGAGCTTGCGCCAGACGTGAAATCGACCGGCCCATTAATGTTAGCGATTGCCGGGCGGCCTAATGTTGGTAAATCCACGCTTGTGAATAAATTGCTTGGGCAAGAAAGACTGCTCACCGGGCCGGAGGCAGGTATCACGCGCGATAGTATCGCTGTGGAATGGAACTGGAAAGGCCGCGCAATTCGTTTGACCGATACCGCAGGAATGCGGCGCCGAGCTCGCGTTACAGATAAGTTAGAAAAACTGTCTGTCGCGGATACATTGCGGGCCATAAGATTTGCCGAGGTCGTTGTTGTTTTAATGGATGCGGAGGATTTAGGGCATAAGCAAGATATGTCCATTGCGCGCGATGTTGTTGAAGAAGGTCGGGCACTGGTCGTTGCGGTAAACAAATGGGATCTTATCCCCGATCCCGATGTGGCTATGCGCATTATTAAAGATCGGCTTGAAGCATCGCTTCCTCAAGCCTGGGGTGTCCCAGTGGTTTATTTGTCGGCTAAAACCGGTCAAGGCATAAACCGACTTTTAGATGCGGCTCTTCAAATGTATGATCTTTGGAATACGCGTATTCCAACAAGTCCACTTAATCGTTGG
>Ga0075163_10005669_pt1 | contig 16588 bp, 12 predicted proteins | sample JI1023141ADNA_FD_71478 | JGI IMG/M metagenome (GOLD analysis project Ga0075163, IMG submission 71478) | Wastewater effluent complex algal communities from Wisconsin, to seasonally profile nutrient transformation and Carbon sequestration -... | ecosystem: Engineered > WWTP > Effluent > Algae...
AAGAGTTAGCCTTCGCTTCGCGAACCATTGCATCCCATTCCTCTTCGCTATTTTCTGAAGAGTTAGCCTTCGCTTCGCGAACCATTGCATCCCATTCCTCTTCGCTATCCATTACGGAAGCTGCAGTACCCATAATGGCAGCTGCCGCAGACTGGGGGGTAACCGGCCCCTGCGTAACCATGGGAGTGGAAGGAGTAGTCGCCCCCTGGGTAGAGGTAGCTGCCTGACCCTGGATAGGGGTAGGCGTACCACCAGGCGCAACAAGGCCCCCAGAAGCCGGTATAGCGGGCGATGTAGGAGCAGTAGTACCTTGGCTAGGGCTGGCGGTGGCAGCAGCCTTCTTGGCTGCCTTAGCAGCCTTGGCAGCCATCTTCCGGGTAGCAGCCTTAGCCTTTGCTGCGGCATTCTTGACTTGCATCTGCTGTTTGGCAGTGGCCTTCTTGGAGTTCTTGACCTGAGCCTTCTTACGGGAATCCAGGAATTCAGGAATGGTGGACAATACCGGATCAGCAAGGTGCTTCATGTAGGCGTCTTCAGCTTCCGCCACACCCGGCACACTGCGTAATTCTTCAGCCTTGGTTTCCAAGGCATCTTCCCAACGCTTACGCACATCCTTTGATGTGCCATCTGTAGCCATGGCATGTACCCGGGTTTTCATATCCCCGTAGGTGGTGGCATTGCCATCAGGATCCGTAATAGCCAAGGGATCACGTACTGCAATAAGGGCGTCTATTGCAGCGTTGCCGGCAGCTATGCGGGGAGCAGCCATTCCATCCATAAGATCCAGATGCTGGGTAAGCTCTGCCTTAACCCGGGTGAGCGCCTGATGTGCCTTGGTGCGCTCTTCGGGGGTGGCACTTGCATCATTGGCAGTCTTACCCAACTCTTTGATCTGACCATCCAGGTAGTGAGTCCGCTCAATAAGCAGTTGCATGCCAAGAGGCCTCATCAAGCCAGCTTTAACCAGCGCCTCTTCATTGGGGATAGCTTCCTTGCGTGCCTTCTCCAAGGCCCGGAGTTCATGGCTATTGAAAGCGGAGCCTTCAACCTGATTATTGCCCCGACGCAGCGCTACGTCCCGAGCAATCCCAAGTACGCTACCCGGGGTAGAAATGGCACCCGCCGATATACTGGCCAATGCCATGGCTTCGCCACGGGCAGTGGCGCTCGTAGGCTCATTCCTGATGTACTGCTCAAGGTCATGCTGAATCCCTTCAGTACCCATTTCCCCACCAATGCTGCCAACTGTCTTAACGCCCGCTTTCAGAGTAGCGGGTATCACCCCCAGACCCTTGGCAGCAGACGCCCCACCCAGTGCTGCCAGGGGTGAGGAGGCAGTACCCTTGGCACCTTTAAGCAGGCCGCCAACCTTGGCCATAAGGAGGTCACCTGCAAGATCAGCTGCAGCATGGGCAGCAGCGGTTCCCACAAGACCCACTGTCTGCTCAACCCCGGACACACCATGCTTGCGGGGGGCAATATGCCCCTTAACCAGTCTTTCACCCAAGAAGCCAGGTGCCTCTTGCAAGGAGCTTACTGCTGCCATTGCGGCCGGACCACCAAAGTACGCCGCCAGTAAGCTGGCACCCGCATTTTCAGCGACGTTATTAACTGCAGATAACGGATGATCAGCAGCAGCACCCAAGCCAGACATAGCCAGCTGGGGAGAATTGGCCAATATGGCCCCAAGGTATTCAAGGGACAGGGCCCCCTTGGCATCAACCGTATCCTGGATATTCTGGGATGCTTCATGGAATTTGGCATCCCTGTCCAGCGCACCCCGCACCTCCCGGCGAACAGGGTAATCAGAATCCAGATTGTCAGTGATGTCCTGCTTGAGGTTAAGCAGCGTACTTGCCGTGTCTGCCCGGCCAGATGCCTTGGAATAGTACTCATCAAGGGTAATGGGCCCACCAATGAGTTGGGGAATTTCCTTGGTGGTCATGTATTGCCAAGCCTTGGCTTTCTGCTCCGGCGTAGCATGGGGACTCTGGAATACAGCCAAGTTTTCAATGTCATTCACGTCAAGGCGGGCAGTGTCCATAAGCCAAGGGGCATTGTTCTGCAGCTCAACCGCACCTATACCCACGCGGGCAAGGCTTGATGCCAGGGACAGAACAGGCCCAGCTACCGTATCCACAGCGCTACCGATAGCGCCCCCGATCTCGGTGCCAGGAATGGTGGACCATGCTTGTCCCGGGATAACCTCCAAGGCACCACCCGGTCCCAGATTACGCTCAGCAGCCCCCAGAAGTTGATTACCAGCAAGAACCGGACCGGCATTCAGAGCAGTTTCGTAAGCCAGATCCTTCAGGGCTTGCAAAGCATCGCCGGAATTGGCGGATATGTTTCCGAGATGGGCACGAGACCGGTTCGAGGCCTCCAGAAGAGTGGTAGCAGGATTCACATAAGTACGTTTATCAGCCATGACGGGCCTCGTATGGGTGTAGGGGCGATAGTGAGCAATGCTGGGAGGATACTGCTTAAAGAAAAACGGCGCTACAAGAGCGCCGGGTAATAGTGGTGGTCACGGGTTCAAGGGAGCCCGTACAGGGCTCTATTTCCACCAGTTGGCTCTAGCAGGGTGTTTAGCAGGGTGTTGGCATTAGCCCCAGGAGACTGGGGGTTATTTTTGCGCGCTTCTTTAGCAGCTTTGATAGCCGCTTGCCGCTGCCCTTCCTGTTCCGCATACATCCTCAATAATGCGGATTCCAAGGAAGACCCGCTAAGGGCTGCGGACTTGACTGCTTGGCGGTTGCTGCGGAAGGCAGCCTCTTCAAGCATAGCCGTTGCGTTTTCGGTGATTTTGGCTATCTCCCCCGGGGTATAACCAGCCTTCTTTAGCCCTGCTATAGGGTCGTCACTGGAAAGACTAAAGACTGCGTTAACCCCGTCAACAAGCTTGACTGCTTCCTCCTCGAAATCTTCCTCATCCCCCAGGGAAGCGTGTTTAGTAACCATATCCATTTTTGTACGTGTAGGGATATGCGCCAGAAATATTTGTTTCTTCCCTGAAGCATCCACATAATTGATGGGTACCTCCGTATCAAGCTTCGCTGCCCCCGCAACAGTACTATTATCAGTTGAGGAAAAAAAGTCGGCCCAGGAAAGCGGAGTATTACCAATGTTGGATGACTCGCCTTGCTCAGCTTGCAGCTTGTTGAACAAGGATAAGGTATTAACAGGTGCCAGGAGTTCCCCCTTCTCATCAAACTCCAGCAAGCCGTTGGATCGGCTACTGGTAGTAGCTCGCACAAATTCATCCGCGTGCTTCAGCTTGGCCGCCTGATCCTTATCCCGTTGGGTTGCCACGGCGCTATCTATGGATATTTGTTTCTCCTGTATACCCAAGGCTGCCTGCTTGTTAGCCAATGCCGCCTGCTTGGCAGACGCAGTGGTTGAGTACGCATCTTTCAGTAGCTGGCTTCGTGTGGCCGGACGCAGACCTGCCATCTCCGGGGTATTCAGCAAAGCGGACATATTGGTAAATGCCCGTGCCGGATCCTTAAGCATGGTTTCCGTGGCTACGGTAAGCAAGGGTGCTTCTGCGATACCTGCCTGCTTGTTCTGCCAGTCTATATTGGCAGACGCTTCTTCCCGTGCCTTGGGCACTCTGGCAGCCAGCAATCCAGCAATAGCCGGTATATCAAATATGGATTTGTCATCCGTAGGGAGCCCCCCCAGCTTGGAAAGGGCCATCATAGGATCCAGCACAGACATAGCTGTGGCTTCCTCCACTCCCAGACGCTGGATAGGGATACCCGCCATCTTGGTCCAGTAATCCTGGGTCTTGGTCAGGTTATCGGCCTGTTGCTTGGCACGGTCAGACATGAGGGAATTGAAACCATCAAATGCCTTGCCTACCAGCTGGCTGGCGCTCCCCATCAATAGGCCGGCTGCCCCAAAGTCAGGGGCGTCCACGTTCTGCCAGGTAATGCGTTGTGTAGTCATGGTGTCACCTCAAATAACCCGATTACGGCTCATGTAGCTATCCACGCTCTCAGCCTTGGTAGAGCCAGCAGCACGAACCCGTTGCCTGTCTTCCAGGTCCCGATTCATGGATTGGACCTGATTGGCGTAATTGGTCAGGTATGCCTGCTTCTGGAAGTTGGCTTGATCCTTGGCCAGATCATAGGTCTTCTTACCCAAGTACAGCTCACCCAAGCCCTTGGTAAAGGATGTTACCGGGCCCAGCCAGCCACTTTTCACCGCCTTGGTTGCCGGATCAGTACTATCGAATGCACCAGACCTCTTCAGCGCGTCAATAGGGCTGCTTACCCAATCAGGTAATACCTTATCAGCAGCCCCGCCAATAGCGCCTGTAAACGCCTGCCAGAGGTCCTGTAATTGGGTAGCTCCTGTCGAGGGAATGTCGGAAGTAGTTCTAGGCCCCAATAACGTGTTAAGCGCGTTATACGTAGCATTCACGCCTGCCATATCCACCCCGGAATTGCTGCCGGACAACACCCCCGACATATCCAGAGGAGCTGCCGTAAAACCTGTGGGTACTCCAAAACCGGGTACATTGAGATCAGGTACCGGATCGGGGGGAAGGTATGCCCCAAATAGACCAGTATTCAGTGGCACCTGCTGAACAGGCACATTTGTTGCTGTTGTTGTCGCTTTAGGGGCACGTCCCTTAGATGTGCTACTGGCAGCCTTGCCCTTGCCCTTGCCCCTGGTGCTTACAGGGGTTGTTGTGGAAACACTCGATAATAAGGGAAAGCCCCCAACAGGTGTGCCAGGGCGGGAAGGCTGTACAGGTATACCCGTAAGGAAATCAGCGGGATTGACCATGATCATACTCCGAAAGGTTTAGGTAAACGCAGCATGCGGTCTATATACGCATCTGCAGAAGACAACAAAACCTGCATGTCTGCAGGGCTCAATGAACGGGCCAGGAAGCTTTCCGGAGTTTCTCCATCAATCAAATAATGCGCCCACTTGGCACCACCATGAAGCTCTTCATCCAGGTCCGCCAACTTATCCATCTTGGCAGCATACTCCGTATCCAGGGCCGCCAACTCACTTTGGATATTGATCTGGAGTTCCTGAACGTAATTGGAGGTCTCCTTAATCAGGGACATGGTTATCAGTATCCAGTCATCCAATTTTGGAATGTTAAGACCATATTCCTTGGCCGTTATACCCCCCAAAGTAAAGGCCACAACTGAAGCCACCAGTGCCAGAGCACCTTCCAAGCCCAATTCCTTGATGATGAGCCGGGTAGCTTTCATTATCAATATCCGTTTCAGGACTAGCTTGAACAGCAATTTGAAGGCTGCCAGTGTCTTGCCGGCAGACAGCAATGCCAGCAAATCAGCCATTGGCTTGGCAAGCTCCAAGCCAGACATTATGGTAATAACCACAGCCACCACAATCATGATGAACTGAAACCAAGGCTGCTCATACCAATCAACCTTGATCTGCACCATGCTGTTGAATACCAGCTGCATCCCCCGGCTGAATACCTCATCCCTATCCTTGAAGGACAAGGTATCCATCAAGGCCCTATCCAGTGGTATCAGCACAATGGCCTGATTTTCATCCCCATCACCGATGCTCCAATAGAACTGGTAGACGTTGTAACGTGTGCTCAACTCCAGTACCTGAATCTCCTCATATTCCGTGGCCGATATCTGCTTGGAGTAATAGTGCATGGTGTACCGGGTGTACTTATTCTGCAACCCACCATTGTCATTGATATACACACTTTTGGATTCGAAGGTATCGGTGGATGCCTGGATAGTGCCTACGGGTCCCAAGGAGCCCGTTACAAGCCTTTTCCAGATGCCGCTATGCCCAAGTACCATCTTGAACCGAGCATCCTGAATAAGGTTCGTATAGGGCCTTACCCAGCTATCCGCAAAATCAGCCTTGAACTCTGCCCGGGTAAGGGCTGTCAGTTCGCCCCCCTGGGTGATATAGGCTTCCGAGAAATACGCCCACAGATACTTGAGCATGGCCTTGTTATCGGTGGTCGGCGGTACGGCAAACCAGAGGATTGCCTGAAGCACCTCCCCTATATTCTCATTGACAGCTATGGCATCTGCCACGGTATCAAAGCCAAGCCCCAGCTTATTGCACATGTATCGGGAATGCTTGTACCAATCAGAGTCCGTATCCGCATTACCCTGGATTCCCCCAAATCTGAAATAGATCCATGGGTAATAACTACCATTCTCAATGAAACCAGAATCAAAATAGCTGTCCAGATCAGGATGGGTGCCATCACCAAGCCGATATACCCAGTAATGGGTCTGTCCGGCATGGATATACCGGGCATGGAAGAAATCTTGCTGGGGTTCGTAATCAGGTACCGTCAGATCCGTAGTAACCACTTCGGAATCATCAATGGTTCCTCCCGGAATATAACTGAGGGTTCCCGGATCCCAAACCAGACCTACGTAGTGGTAGTCAATGGTGACGCTTATAGCCGTAGCCCCTGCATCCGATGTCACTGTAATGGCAGGACCACCTGACACACTGAAGGCTTCCGGAGGGAGCTCATCCAGCAAATCCTTAGGAAACTTCACATGCACGGCATCAAGGAATACATCCGAACCTTTCAGGGCAGTAAGGGTAGCCAGCGTGTTGTCCATAGCATCATAGCCATAAACGTCATCCACCTCTTTCCAGGCCAGGTGGGCATAATTCAAGAAACCAAAAACGCTGTAGTCCAGGGTTACCGTGGCGGATAGCTCATCCTCGATAGCTGCCTTTACCTCGGCCGAGGCACTGGATGGGGATAGCACAGAGCCCTTGGGAGCCCCATAGAGGTAGGTTTCAGTACCATACCTGTAGTAGGAGGCCATCTTGGAAGCAATGCCCTTTAAAAGGCTTCCCTGGAAGCCGGAGGACAATCGCTTGGAACTGCCCCCAATATAGGAAAATATGGCCTGCTTGACAGCACCATCGTAGGTATCCACGGTCATCACGGGGGATACCGAGGTACCTACAAAAGTCTTGGTTTTGGTAGTGCCAAACAGGCCCATATCATTCCTCGATTTCGGGAGGAGGGGTAGCTTCAGTATCAATGGCTGCCACATCAATACCTACGCCTTCAAGAAGGGTTTTTACAGCACCCCCCAAGTACAGGTCATGCAGCCGGTTTTTCTCATCGTTGTATACTCCCGTATCATCCGTGGTTTTGCGGATCTGCCAGGTATCCAACAAGAGTTCAGCCGCCTTCTGCTCAGCAGACCTTACAAAGCCAGCTGCTTGCTGTTGATACAGGGCAGCCTGTCTGCCAAGCACACTGGTTTCATTGAATACGGCACCGTCAATCTGCCCCTGTTCAACCAGCTCCTTCTTTTCCAGTAAGGCAATTTCAGCATCCAGGCGTAGGCGCTGCTTGGTAGCTGTGGTTAGCTCATCCTGCAGATTGATCAGCTGTTGCTTGAGAATGGCAATCTCATGTTGGGCCTTGATATGGGACACGGTGTAGGAGGCGCTAACCCCCAACACCTGTACAAGGGTTTCGGAAAATACCCTGGCATACTCCGGCCCCCGAATACGGTTGCTGGTGTACTCATTCATCAGCTGAACACGTACAGCATTCATCAGTACATCAAACACCCCGTTCCCATCCAGGGAAGCTGTGGTCAGATCAGCCAGAGTTACATCATCGGGTGACGCAGTAGACAGGGTAATCATGGTTATTCCTCAGCGGTGCCGTTGGCCATGGCCTGACGTTGGGCCAATGCGCGAAGTTCATCCGGGGTCAGGTTAGGCAGCACTTCCACTGCAAATTCCGGGATCAGTTTACCCACGCGCTTCTTGCCTCCCCGGCCATCAGGAACACTTTGGAAAATCTGGCAACGACGCTCCATGATCATATTGAATATGATACGGGGAACGTGCCAACCCTCCTCAATGCCGAAGGGAACGTACTTCTTGAAGGTACCAACCGTAGCATTGCCGGCAGTGAAGATCTCACCCGACCACTCACGCTTGGCGGGATTCATACAGATAACTCGAATACGGACCAGCTCTCCGGCTTCCTTAGCGCGCCGTTTACGGTACTCAGCAACACTTTCCTTGATTTGGGTAGGGGAAAGGGCAACAAGCTCTTCCTGAGGCTCTGGCGCAGTCAGAGCGGCATTCACCTTTTCACGCAGCTTCTCCAGGCCAATAGAGGGATGGAAACCAATACCCATCTGGGTAGCGCGTTTCTTCAGGGAATCCAGTTCATCAACAGCAGGCAGGTTTTCAGAATCGGTAATGTGCATTGCAGTTCTCCAGAAATAGAAAGGGGGAGCAAATGCTCCCCCGTCAGGTTACAGCTTGAATTACATCAGGGCAACCGACTTGATCAACCCGATGCGCTCACTGCGCAGCACCATGAAGCCGTAGTACCACTTGATGGACATGAAGCCGGTCTCACCATACGGGTCGGTACGGTCAGCCGTGTCCTTGCCAGGTGGCACATGGGTAATGGCAAACTTGACACCCTTGCCGTCGGTCTGGAAACCGATGGTGGTGAAGGAGCCGTCACCAACACACAGCAGCGGGAACACATCAAACCGGCCATTGGTGCTGTACATGGTGGCATCCCCACCAATAGCAGCGCCAGCACCAGCCCATTTCATCATTTCCGGAACAACCACGATACGGAACTGGTCAATGGTACCGATTTCACCATTCAGCACGGTGGTACCGGCAGCGTACTTCTCAACGGAGACGAAGGCAGGATTGCTGTGCAGATCAACCATGGCACGCAGGGTGGGAATTAGCTCAGAGCCCACGTACAGCACACGATTACCGTTGATGGTCTGGGTATCAACCAAGCGGGTGCCGGTAATGATGGTGGTCTGCTTCGGACAGCGGTTGTTGTCCAGATCAATGGACAGGCGCAGCAGATCACCATAATCCACTACATCATTGACGTTGATGGTAGCGGTGCTGGTGGCATCACCAGCATAGCGCACAACACCAGCAGAGGTCAGCAGATCGACTTGCAGGGCGTCTTCCGTCATCTCAGTAGCGCCATCCACCATCTCACGGTAAATGTGCATCTGGAGTTCGGCATCCGAATCGAAATCCAAGCTTTCCTGGGTGTACTCATCAAAGAAGCCAAACTTCTCAAAGGTGCCTTCCAACTGGATGCGCTTGAAGCCAACCCGGTTAACACGGCCACCGGTTTCGGACAGAGCCGGCAGCTTGCCGGAGATGGTACCCACATCCTTGCTGGAGCCATACAGGTTGCCAGACAGCTGCTTGGTAACGAAGCTGACCGCGGTGCCACCAGCATCATTCAGCTTGATACCCGCAGCTAACAGGGTGGTCTTCTGGGCAGCACTGAAGACACCGTACAGCTGCATGGCATTATCACCAGCAACAGACGGAGCCGGACTGACGCCTTTGGCAGCAGCAACAGTGGCAGCAGTACCCAAAGTAATGGTCAAGGTAGCATGGGCAGCCAAAGCACCGGAACCATCAGCACCTACGGCCACGGCCAGGCCAGAAGCTTCAATCGCGGATTCAGCGGCAACCTTACCAGCATTGGCAACCTGCAATACCAGCGACGGAAACCAGATCTGGTGGTAGCCACTGTCGATGGTGACGCCGGCAGCATCAATACCTTGATCATTCAGGTTGCGGTCATCCAGCAACGGCAGGTACAGGAACTGGGTGATCTTCTTACCCATGTTCTTGGGCATGGCGGTCACGTCAGCCAGCTGAGAAAAGTACTGAAGCTTGCGGGCTTCAATAAGGGCCTTCTTCTTGAAGTAGTCGGTTACCGTCTGGGAACCGATACTGGAAGCCGAAGCATTCAGCGGATCGTTGTAATTCATGGTCACATCCTCTTAAACAAACTTGGGGGTTATCTTCTTGAACTCCTCATCAGACATGGCCAGGGGGTTGTATTCCTGATTCGCCTTGCCTGCAGAAGTTCCTGCGTTTCGTGGGGCACTTACAGCTGCCTTACGCTGCCGATCCTGGGACCGGGAATCTACTCCCTTATCCGGTTTCGAGGGTGTGCCTTTAGCTGCTTGGGGCGCGCTTCCAAGTAAATGGTTGAGCCGTCCTGCCGCATATAGTGCATCACCAACTTTCCGATAGGCTTCGATGGAGGATAAGCCGTCAAGCTTACCCAACAAAGCAAGGCGTTCTTGTTCCTGGGCAATCACGTCATACACGCCACTATCAATGTGGTTGGAGATGACTTTGAGTGCATCAGGATGTTCAACAAATACCTGCTTGGATTTATCATCCCACTCCTTTGTAACAACGTCAACAAACCGAGCATAGTTCGGACCTGTAGACAATTCCTCGAATATGCCGGTGAGATTATATTCACTGTCAGAAATGGAACGATTCTGCGGAACGTATTCAGAATCATCCACCCCATCCAGAGAATACTGATCCACCCCGGCATGGGATACCAGTTTCTTGATGGCCTGGGGATTCTTCTCCCATGCATCAATAATCAAGTTGATCTTTGCCTCATCCATCAAGCCATGCTTTTCCAGCAGCTTCATGGTTTTCAGCGCCGGCTTCAGGGCTGCCATTTTCTTGTTGTAGTTAGCCCCCATCTGCATCAGCGTAAGGGCCTCATCCACAGAGGCCACCTGCATATCCCGCCCATTGGCCTTAAACGGGGCAAGAAGGCGCTTGTATTCGTTCTTGTAGTCTAGGGTTGCCGGGGGCTCATCAGCCGCTTCCTGGGGCTCTGTGTAAGCCGCAGGGGTATGGGAATCCTCACTTGCCGGGACAGGCGTTGAATTACCATCATCAGGATCCTCTGCCGGGACATCCTCGGCAAGGGTATCCAGATCCGGCAAAGGGGCTGAGATGAAATCATCATCAGATTGGGACAGAAAATCAGCTTCAGTAGTCATAGTTCAATTCCTGGTTAAGGGTTACAGGCGTTCCTCATAAAGCCGCTCAAGCATACGGCCGGAATCCAATAACGATTCCTGTGCCGCAGTAGCCTGCTGCTTTATGGTTTCGAGGTAATTGGCAAAATGGCCAATCGCATTAAGCTGCTCAAATATGGCAGCCTGGTTAGCACCGGGGGTACCTAAAGCATGTGTCAGGTATACAGCCTGCTGCTTCAAATACCCCTCCAGCACCAATTTCTGGAATTCCGGGGACTTTACCAAAATATCGTATTGAGCCCCCAGTGAAACAGTTTCCCGGTAGCGTTGCATATCGCCATGGATTTCATCAATAGGATCCATTACAGGATTCTCCCGGAAGACTTGAGGTTCTGGTAATCAGCCAGGATATCCAGCATACGGGTTTCCTTGTCCAGCCCGTGCTTGAGCTTAACCAGCTCCATCTGGCTACGGGCCTGCTCACCCACCAACTGGCGCTTACGCTCCTGGGTAACACCCGATTCCTGCTCAACAAAATCCAGGCTCATCTTGTCAACAGTAGCCTGCAGCTTGGCAGCCTGGGCTTCACTCAAGCTGGCACCGGCAATGGTGGCCTGAATCTCCGCCTGTAGCTTAGCCACTTCCAATTGGGCCTTTTGCAACTCCAATTGCTGTAGCTGTTGCTGCTGTTCATTGGGTTGTGGCTGGAAGTTCTCGATACGCTCAGCCAGATCAGGCATGCGCTTCAACCTGGCAATGTCAGCCAATATCAGCTGGTACATGGAGGGATCCATGTTACTGCCGGCAGTCTGCAACATGAACCCAAGATCCTGGGCCTTGTTGTTGTTTTCCTCGGCCGTGCTGATATTCAACTTGATATCAAAATTTCCAACCAGGCTGTCACGGGATACCTCTACGAATTCCTCATTGGTAATACGTACCACCTCGGTATCCGACAGGAATACCCCATTCATGGAGATGATGCGCTTACCCAGCTCCACCACTCCCGCAGCAAGCCTCCGGAGGATTCCCAATTCCCGCTTGGAAGCCGCATCCAGGGCCCCTCTGATACCCGCCGCTACATCCCCCAAGGCTGCCGCCCCAATGCCCGTATGGTAGCTCTTAACGCCCGTAAGGGACTCTGCTTCCTGCTGCTGCAGCTGGGCCATCAGCAAGGCGCTCTGCGGAATTTCCGGGTACCTATGCATGTGAATGGCCGCTTCCGGATTCACATTGGGATTGAACTCATAGTCCTCTCCCCGCTCAAACTTGCGTCGGTTGGTAGCATCGAACAGGTTCTTGCTATACCCGATCTGGCTATTGGCGCTCTTGCCCAACAGGTCAATCATCCCCCGGGTAACAGCCCCAAGGATCTTCTGGTTTTCCTCCAGCAAAGCTCCATCGCTTTCCCCATATATCGTGTCATCCATGGGCAGGTAAGCCACGGTAATCAGGGGAATCTGCTTATCCGGGAATGGGTTCTCCTCCATGCGGATGATGGTATCCCCCACCCAGGCCACCACTACGGACACTACCTCACCGGTACCATGGATATCCCAGAATCCCCAGTACTCATACACATCCAGCTTTTTGCGGGGGTTATCCTTGAATCCAAAGTTGTACTGGGCTTCCGGGCCCTTGGTGGTATCACTATCCGGGGATGACAGCGGACTGGCAGAAGACACATCCACGTATTCCAGGTTCTTGTACAGCTTCTGTTTGGCCAATCCGGACAAGCTGTCCTTGAACTTGAAGATGGCAAAGGATGCCTTGGAAATGTCACCTTCGCAGGTGGGGTCAATGATTACATTCTCAGCCCGGTACAGGGTGACCGTAGGGTGATTCTTCAATACCTTGACGCGCTTCTGTTTCCCATATCCTACCTGCATGGGGGCCAATGGCAGCCCAGCCTGCTCGGACATGGCTAAGCCATCCTGCAACTCCTGGGGAACATCCGTCTGGAATTGGGAAGGGGAGGTATTCCGTAATTGCAGTAGCTGCTCATATATCTGTCCGAACCGCTCATCAGGCACATACTCAAATACAGGTACCTCCTCCTCAATTTCCTCATCGGCATAGCACCAGCCCGGGCGCATAAGCACAACCCCGGCATCCACGGCAGCCCGCACATACTTGTCAATGAAGAGCTGCTTGTTGATTTGATTGTTGAATTGGTAGTTCAGCACCATCTGGTTTTGCCGGGCAGCCTCCCTGTCCTCCCAGGTAGTGGGGGATACCTTGAAGATATCTTCCGTACTCAGGAATGGCTCACTGAGCGCAGGGTATCGCCATTCAGCCTGCTTACGGATAAGCCGGGGTACTACCTTACTGCCTGTACCCCCCTTGGAAACCTTGGCACCATTGCGCACATGCAGATTATCAAGCCAGGTCTGAATGGCAGTTACCCGCTCGGTATGGTAAGGCAGGGCTTCCTGAAGATCCCCCTTCAGGTCAGATAGCTTGGGGGGATTGGCCCAACCAGTATCAATATCCGGAGCTTGAACTCCCAGCGTAATCTCTTTCATACCCAGCCCCTGTCTGCAAACTTGGTTGTATAGCCTACCTGATCAACTGAAACATTGTGCCGTTCGAGTGTCTGGCAGGCTGCCTCATACTTGGCAGCAAAGCTGTTTCCCATGTGAAACTCATTAACCATTCCAATCGGGTTATGCATTCTGCTGGCAACATAGTACAGCAACGGCTCCAGGTAGGCATACGGCAGTTCCACATCCACGGTATCAGCACGGTATTCCCCCACTCCCACGGGCAAGTACAGGTGATTGGCCTGATACTCCACCAACAGGGTTGCCGTTACATAATCCGACGGGGTTTCTGAATCAGGGGTATGGATGCCATACGGTACTGACAAAGATGCCACAGTGGGGGTATATAGGGACCACAAATCCCCCCGCTTATTCAATGGCAGGATTACATCCCCGGTACCGGTGGTTACCTGCAGCACTTTCAGCAGGTCATCCATGAAAGGATCTTCATTGGAATCCAGGATGTACTTGGGATCCTCCAGCGAATCCTCATTGCTCACGGCAAAGCTGCGGCTCAGGTAATACAGTCCCTGCCCGGAAACCAGCTGTAATTCCAGGGTCTTCCTGGACAATGGGAAGCGTGTATACAGCGCGGTCAGCCCCAGGTTAATGGCCGAAACCAGGCGATCATAATCAGCATCACTGATCTCCCCAGCACCCGTATTACCGATGTTAAGCTGGGACAATTCCCCATACGACAGCTGGCGAAATATCTCTGATAGTTTCATGGCACCCTCACACAATGTAGGAATTCATGCGGGGAACTGTAACGGGTTCCTCTTCCAAATCCCACATATTTGATGCGGCCCCGGCCTGCTTGAGCATGGTTTCTTCCGAGGGTTTCCAAGGATGCAGGTTACTCAACTGGGAAATGGTATCCAGTGCATCATCCTTGCGGCTCTTGAAGCCAGCAGCTGTCACCTGTGAAAGCTCCAGCAGCATTTCCGCCAGTGCCTTATGTGCCTTCATCTCCTGCGGGAAGTACATCTTGCCCAGCTTGAACGTGGGCAGCATGGTGTTGAAGCGCACCAGCTTACCTGTTCCGGGCTTGATACCGGGCTTGCCCCCGTTATTGTCAGAAGCCAGAGTGAAATACACGTTCCGGTTCAGCATTTGGTCCTGAATCCAGGAGATGAATCCCCCCTGTTGGCCGGTTACCTCAATGCCGACCTCCTGCGGTTTCCATTTCTGCACCAACCTGAACAGGTCATTGATATTTTTGTCCATGGTCTGCCGCTCACAGATCCCGTCAACCCAAAACCAATCTCCATTGTTGTTGTAGCCCCATACCGAAATGACCGAGAAGTCGGATTTCTGGCTTTCGGAGGTAGCAAAGTCAGTGGTGATATAGAAATTGAACTTGCCCTTGTTGTTGATCAGGGTCTCCAGCCTGTACCACCGCAAGTCCCCTTCACCCACCAGCCTCTCATCCTCTGACAGGATGCGCAGCATCAGCTCTTGGTTGAAGGAATCCACCTTCCCCAGACTCAATGCCTTCTGGTACTGGCTGTTCACGTAGTCATAGTTGAACCGATCAGGCCAGCTACCTCGGAATTCCTCTCGGGAACATGGAAACTCCTCACATACCGGAAACACGTTGACCCTCCAGGCCCCGGAAGCCACTGCCTTGTACAGGGGATCCTTGGCATTGAAGGGGGTACCGTTCCAGATCATCATGTTCTTGCTGGGATGCAGAGCGTAGTTCACTGCCTTGTACACCGTGTCTTCCACGGCACTGATAATCGTGCCTGACCGTGCATCCTCGTCACTGATCAAGTCATCCAGCACTGCCAATTGAGGCCGTGTTCCCATTTCCTTGGCCCCACGTACTCCGGTTTTAGCGCCATAGCCCTTAACCACTAGCTTCTTGCCAGCCGAGTTAGTGAACTCCCACCGGATATCCGTGAAATTGGCACCTGGAACATACGTTTTCAGAAACTCCGAATTGCCCCACCGGAATTCCAGGTTCTTACGCATGTTCTTTACCCCATTTTCAATGGAGTCAGACACATACAAAGCCAGATCCACAGCACCGAAACCAGGCAATTCCCCATAGGTAGCCAGGTACAGGAACAGGTATTCCGCCAGCAGGGTGGTCTTACTCAAGCCCCGGTGACACAGATTGATCACCCGGTGCTCCCGCTCAGTTACCGTATCCAGCATTCGGTAATGGGTCACCGGGGTAGCATGCTCTTCCCCCCTTTCCCCATTCACCAGCTTGATAAACGTAACAAACTGCAGGGCAAAATCCGTAGGCACATACCCGGGATCCAGGGCATAGCTCAGGTTATTCAGGTAATCCTCTACCCCCCATGGCGTACCATCTGCATGCTTCATTCCAGCACCTCCGCCTCTATCACCCGTGCCCGTGCCACCTCGTCCGCATTCAGCACTCCGGCCTGCAATGCCAGTCTTTGCTGCGCCACCAAAGCCATGGTGGCTTCCCTGAGTGCGTCAATCGTGGAGTCTTCCTTGATGCCCACATCCAGCTGGAACTTCTTGACCTCCGGGGCTTTCAAATGGGTCAACAGGCTATTGGCCGCATCACTCCTGACCTTTTCGCTCTTGGCATGCAGCATCAACTCCAGCTGGGTATTCAACGCCTTCTGGTACATATCCTGGTTCAGAATCCAGGAAGGAATGATGCTCTGCTCCAGAATGGCATTAACCAGTTTACCCTTGGTAAACCCTGCCACATGGGCATGAATATCCTTCTCGCATATCCCCATCATGACCAAGCGGGCATACCTGTCAGGCATGGCCTTGGCGTATGCCTCAATGTTGGTGGCCCCCATCAGTTTATGGGTCACATACTTGATTGCCTTCGTGTAATCCAGCAGCTTCCACCTGCCTTCCTGCAATACCTGGGTGTAGCTCAGGAAATTCTCCCGATACTGCTCCTGCAATTCCGGATCCTGTATCAGGGCATTCATGGTAGCCACGGTCTCATCTGTCAGCGTGCTGTATATCCCCTTGGGCAACACCTTCTGCAACACAGCTCTTTCCAACATACTCCACCCCACCTGTTACCTCTTAGTTTCCCCGCATCCTACAGCCCCCCAGCAGGCCCATACAAGCCTTTTCTACCCCACACCCACCCATAGGTACTACTTAGTACCTGCCCCCTCCTGTACGCGCTCCTGGGCCCCTTCCTGAACCACCCCCTCTCCCCACGGGGAAACCAGTAAATAACAGGTACCCCCTACCCCATTCCTACCTCTT
>Ga0075163_10005670_pt1 | contig 16585 bp, 16 predicted proteins | sample JI1023141ADNA_FD_71478 | JGI IMG/M metagenome (GOLD analysis project Ga0075163, IMG submission 71478) | Wastewater effluent complex algal communities from Wisconsin, to seasonally profile nutrient transformation and Carbon sequestration -... | ecosystem: Engineered > WWTP > Effluent > Algae...
TCGCCTTGGGGCCGGACGCGGCGCCCAACACCGGGATGTGATCGGCCTCGGCCTCCGTGCCACGCTCGCGGGCACGCTCGCGGATGCGGGCATACTTCGACTCCCGCTCCTTGAGCCACACGACCACCGACGCCGCCACCTCGAGCGAGGAGTACGCGCCAGCGAAGATGCCGACGACCAGAGCGAGCGAGAAGTCCATCAGCACCGACTGGCCAGCGACGATGCCGCCGACCACGAGGATCGCGACCACCGGGATCATGGCGACCAGGGTCGTGTTGAACGACCGCATCAAGACCTGGTTGAGCGATCGTCGCATCATGGCCGTGTAGGTGTAATGGCCGGCGCGGTCGTAGCGGGCGGCGTTCTCGCGCACGCGGTCGTACACGACCACCGTGTCGTACAACGAGAAGCCGAGGATCGTCAGCACCGAGATGACCGTGGCCGGCGTCACCTCGAACCCGAACAGCGAGTAGAAGCCCACGGTCAACAACACATCGTGGATCACCGCGATGATGGCGCTCACGGCCATGCGCCACTCGAGCTGCCAGCTGATGTACGCGGCGATCACGATCAGGAACACGACGAGCGCTCGAATCGCCTGGCCGGTGATCGTGCTGCCCCACGAGGGGCCGACGGTGTTGGTGCCGACGTCATCGTCCTTGACGCCCGCCTTCTCGGCGAGCGCCGCGGCGATCTTCTGGCTCTCGGCCGGGCTCGACTCGGCGGCCTGGATGCGCACGATGCGCTTGCCGTTCGCGTCGGTCACGGTCTGCACCTTCGCGCCGGAGTCCTTGTCGGCCCCCTTCAGCACCTCCCGCGCCTGGGCGACGGTGAGCTTCGCGGAAGGTACCTCCCAGACGCTGCCTCCCTCGAAGTCGATCGAGAGCTCGAAGCCACGCGTCAACAGCGACACGATGCTGACGACGACGAGCACCGCCGAGATCGCGCCGAAGATCTTCCAGCTCTTGGGGAAGTCGTAGTCGTTCTCGTTGCGATACAACCGTGCGAGCGGACCCCTGGCCATCAGCTATCGCCTCCCTCTGGAGCTACAGCGACCGGGATGCCGAACCACCCGGGCTTGCGACCGAAGCTCGACTTCGCAGCCAAGACCGTCGCGGGACGGATGAAGAAGTACGCCATGAACATGTCGAGCACCGTGCTGATGGCGAGGTAGAACGCGAAGCCCTTCACCGGTCCGATCGACAGCAGGTACAGCACGACGGCGCCGATCAGCGACGACGTGTTCGCCTTCGCAATCGTGCCGAAGGCCCCGCTGAAGGAGGCGCCCGCAACCGATCGAAGACTTCGTCCGTTGTGAACGTCCTCTTTCAGGTTCTCGAAGTAGACGATCGACGAGTCGAGCGACACGCCGACCGACACGATGATGCCGACGATGCCGGCGAGGGTGAGCGACAGGCCCTGCCACTCACCGAACATCGCGATGATCGTCCACATCAGCCCGCCCGACAGCACGAGCGAGGCGACCGTGATGGCACCGAGGATGCGGTAGTACGCCAGGAGGTAGAGCACCACGAGACCCAGGCCGACCGCTCCGGCGATGAGCCCGGCACGAAGTGCTCCGGTGCCGAGGGTGGCCGACACGCGCTGCACCTGCTGGGTTTCGAGTTCGAGTGGCAGCGCGCCGTATCGCAGCGCGAGGGCCAGGTCGTTGGCGGATTCCCGATCGAAGCTGCCCGTGATCTGGATCTGGTCACGGGAGAACGACGCCTCATTGATCGCGGGGGCGCTGATGACCTCGCCATCGAGCACGATCGCGAGCGCTCCCACCGAACCGCCGTCGTCGCTCTGGGCGGTCGCCGGGCATTCGGCGGCGCCACTGTTGCACTTCGCAGCGGCGGCGTTGAACAGGTCGATGCCGGTCTTGCCCTCGCGGAACGACGGGTTCACGGCCCAGCCGCCGTTCTGGAGCAGTCCCGCCGACGCGTCCTCGACCGCGCGGCCGGTCAGCAACGAGGGGCCGAGCTTGTACTTCTGGCGCTGGCCGTTCTCCTCGGGCCTGCCGAGCAACACCACAGGCTTGTCGGCGACATCGTCCTCGGGCTTGGTGACCTCGGCCTCCGACGACGAGACCTGCTGTTCGAGCTGGTACAAGGTGCCGAAGTCGGACGAGTTGATGTCGATGCCCCACTGGTTCTTCGGCGCCGGTGTTGTCGTGGTGGTGGTACCGGTCGGTGCGGCGGTCGTCGTGGTCGCCTCCGCCGGAGCCGTGGTGGTCGTCGCGTCCTGACCTCGGATCCCCGCAACCTTCGCCGCGTTGCGCCCGCCGGTCCCCTCGCCGCTCGCGCCGGTCGTCGCGTCGATGCTGTCGCCCGACGATCCGGTCGCGCCCGACGTTCCGGTGGCCCCGGTCACGCCCGTTGCGTTCGGGTCGATCGAGATCGGCTGACCGTTCTCGTCGGTTGCCGACACCTGCGACTTCGCCACCTCGTCCTGGAAGATCTGCGTGGCGGTGACGCCGTCGGGGATCGCGAGCTGCTTGCGCAGCTTCGCGATCGTCGCCTTGGCATCCTTCGGCGGGGCGGCAGCCGGCGTTTCCAGCACGGGCCGGAAGCGCAGCTCGGCGGTCTTGCCGACGAGCGCCAGCACCCGCTTCTGGTTCTCGACACCCGGCAGCTGCACCACGATCGTGTCGCCCTGGATCGCGATCTCGGGCTCGGCCACGCCGATCGCGTTCACTCGGGTCTCGATGATCGCCTGCGTCTGCTCGAGCGCCTCCTGGCTGACCTTCGTCGCCTTCTTACCGGCCTTGACCGGTTGCAGGACGACTGACACGCCGCCCTGGAGATCGAGGCCGAGCACGGGGCGAATATCGCCAGCCAGTGTCACGATGGTCGCGCCGATTGCGACAACCGCAATACCGACGACCTGGCCGATGCCTTTTCTACGCATAGTGGGGAACTCTTCGTTGCGGGACGGGAGCGATCAGCGAGCCTAACGGCGGGCCGGACGAACCAGTGGGGATGGGTAGGTCGACCTAGGCGTCGGGCGTGGTGTCGGAGTCGGGCTCATCCGACTCGTCGCCCGCCTCGGATGTGCTCGCTGGACCCTCCCGCCGGGCCAGCGACGCCTTCGACACTCGGATCACCACGTCGGTGTCGACCTCGACGTGCACGATGTCGTTGTCGAGATGCGTCACGACGCCGTGGATTCCGCCCGAGGTCACGACGTCGTCGCCGATCTTGAGCGACGAGATGAACTCGGCGTGGCGCTGCTTCTGCTTCCGCTGCGGCACGATCATCAGGTAGATGACCGGAGCGAGGAGCAGGAGCGGGAACAGCAGCGAGAGCAGGCTCCCCTGCTGCTGCTCCGCGGCGGTGAAAACTGCGAGGAGAGGGGTCACGGTCGGGAGATGCTAGGCGCGACGCACACCATCACGGCACCGAGACGGTCGTGGACCGCCGAACCACGAACTCGGCGGGCAGCGGCGGCGACTCCAGCCGTGCGCCCAAGCTGCGCGCCAGATCGCCGGTGAGCCCCGAGGCCACCTGCCAGGCGCCGCCGTTCGACGGGTCGACCGGGCTTGCCGCGAGCACCGCTGCGTCGAGCACGAGCGCGATCGAACCGATCGGCTGCCCGTTCGCGCCCGGCAGGGTCGCCGGGCATCGCGGCGCCGACCGCTCGCAGGCTCGGCGTAGGTCGAGAAGCGATCGGGCGCGATCGTCGGCGGCGAGCCGAACGGTCACGCCCGCGGTCGAACCCGACGAGGTCACCTCGGTGCGCACCACCGCGTTCTGCGTGGCCGCCGCCGGGCCGAGCCGAAACCGCAGCACCGCGCCGTCCGCGGTGGGTGCGGCGTCGGCGACGACCTCGCGGTCCGCCGCGACATTCGCACCATCGGTGGGCGACAGCGTCGCCTCGGTGGCGCGCACCGGCGGATCGAGCAGCGGCCGGAAGAGCACACGCCCCGGCCGAACCAGTTCGGCAGCCAGTCGCTGACCCTCCGCAGAATCGGCGCCCACGTCGGGAACGGTGACGTCGATTCCGCCGTCGGTCACGTTCGCCGTGGCCGAGCCGCGACCCATCGCGTCGAGTCGCTCGTCCATGGCCTTCGCCGCGACCAGCAGATCGCCTCGACCGAGCGGCTTCGCCGGAACCACCCGCACCTGCATCTCCACCCGGTTCGACGGATGACACGACGACGCGAGCAACACCGACGCGAGCAAGGCCATCGCCGCGAGCTCCCTCGCGCCGCTCCGGCCGCCGTGGCGGGTCATGCCCAAACCTCCGCGGTCGCCGCACGCAAACGGTCCAAGGTCCCCGACTCGATCGCCGCACGGATCGAGTCGACGAAGGCCAGCAGCCAGGCCACGTTGTGCAGCGTGCACAGCGTGGAGGCGGTCGGCTCGCCGACCGACATGAGGTGGCGCAGGTACCCGCGGCTGTATCGACCGCACACCTCGCACCCGCATGCGGGATCGATCGGCTCGTCGCTCCGGGCGAACTCGGCACGCTTGATGTTCACGCGGCCCGACGAGGTCAGCAGCGTGCCGTGGCGCCCGAGCCGTGTCGGCAACACGCAGTCCATCATGTCGACCCCGAGCGCAACCGCCTCGACGATGCCCACTGGGTCGCCGAGGCCCATGAAATAGCGCGGCTGATCGGCCGGCAGATGTTCCACCGCGGCCGACAGCGCGGGCAGCATCACGTCGCGTGGCTCACCCACCGAGAGCCCACCGACCGCGTACCCGTCGAAGTCCAGATCGACGGTGCGCTTGGCCGACTCGGCGCGCAGGTCGGGCTCGGTACCGCCCTGCACGATGCCGAACAGCGCCTGGTCGTCAACCCGCCGGTGCGCTCGCCTCGCTCGGCCCGCCCACTCGATCGTGCGGTCGAGCGCGAGGCGCAGCTCGCTCCGGCTCGCCGGGAGCGCCGTGCACACGTCGAGCGCCATCTGGATGTCGGCGCCGAGCAGTTCCTGGGTTCGCACCGCGTCCTCGGGGGTGAGGCGATGGGTCGAACCGTCGTAGGTCGAACGGAACGTGACGCCGTCATCGTCGACCTTCGGCTTGAGCGAGAACACCTGGTACCCCCCCGAGTCGGTGAGCATGTGGCCCGACCACGTCGTGAAACCGTGCAGCCCGCCCAGCGCAGCGACGGTGTCGGCGCCCGGCTTCAGCATGAGGTGATAGGTGTTGCCCAGCACGATCTCGGCGCCGAGGCGCTCCATGTCGGCCGTCGTGACGGCCCGCACGGTTCCCCGCGTGCCGACCGGCATGAACACGGGCGTGCGGAACGCGCCGCGGGCCGTTCGGACCACGCCGGTTCGGGCATCGCCGTCGCTGGCCGTGACCTCGATGCTCAGCTTCACGCGAGGCCCCCGACCGGCGTGGCGGCGCGTGCCAGCAGCATCGCGTCGCCGAACGACAGGAAGCGGTACCCGTCGGCGAGCGCCTCGCCGTAGAGCGCCCGCCAACGCGGGCCCACGAACGCCTCGATCATCACGAGCAGCGTCGATCGGGGCAGGTGGAAGTTGGTCAGCAACAGATCGACCACCCGCCAACCGTAGGGCGAGCGAATGAACAGGTCGGTGCTGCCCTCGAGTTCTCCCGTTGCCGCGGCCGACTCGAGCGCGCGCACCGAGGTGGTGCCGACCGCCACCACGCGACCGCCGTCGCGTTGGGTTCGTTGCACCGCCTCCCAGGTGGCCGGGGGCACGACGTAGCGCTCGCGATGCATCCGATGGTCCTCCACGCGCTCCGCCGTCATCGGCCGGAAGGTGCCGAGCCCCACGACCAGCTCGACCCGCGCCACCTGCGCGCCGGCGGCCGCCACCTCGTCGAGCAGCTCCGGGGTGAGGTGCAGCCCCGCGGTCGGTGCGGCCGCGGACTGCGCCCGGTCGGCCGCATACACGGTCTGGTAGCGATCCGGATCGTCGAGGCGTGTCCGACCGAGGTACGGCGGAAGCGGCATCTCGCCGCATCGCGCCAGCGCGTCGATCAGCGAGCCCTGGGCAATCGGGCGAACCATCCGCTGGCCGTCGCCGAGGTCGGCGCCGAACTCGAAGGACAGCTCGGCGTCCACAGCGACCCGGGTGCCCGGACGCAGCTTGGCGGAGGGTCGCACCAACGCCGACCACCATCCCGGCGGCTCCGTCGGTTCGAGCAACAACACCTCGGCCGCGCCGCCGGTCGGGCGCGTGAATCGCACGCGAGCGGGCAACACCCGGGTCTCGTTCAGCACGAGCAGGTCGCCGGGCCCGACGAGCCCGGCAAGGTCGCGCACGTGGCGATGCGCAACATCGGGCCCGGTCGCGTCCAGGAGGCGGGCCGAGTCACGCGGCTCGGCGGGCACCTCGGCGATCGCATCGCCGGGCAGGTCGTAGTCGAAGTCGTCGGTCCGCACGCTGGTCACGATCTTCGCGCACGCTCGACGCCGGCGGGCGCAGCGGCGCCGTCTACCGGCGCGGCTCGTCGTCGTCGAGATCGAACAGCGACGATTCGGCCGCCTGCGCTGCGGGCGGCGGAATCAGGCCGATATGTCGCCACGCAGCCGGCGTGGCGACCCTCCCGCGCGGCGTGCGCATCAGCAGGCCCTGTTGGATCAGGAAGGGCTCGTACACGTCCTCGACCGTCTCCGTCGGCTCGGCGACGGCGATCGCGAGCGTCGAGAGGCCGACCGGGCCTCCCCCGAACAGATCGCACAGCGCGTGCAGGACGGCGCGATCGACCTTGTCGAGTCCCAGGTCGTCCACGCCGAACATCTCCAGGCCGGCCGATGCGACCTCGGAGGTGACGTACCCGTCCGCCTCGACCTCGGCGTAGTCGCGCACGCGCCGCAGCAGCCGGTTGGCGATGCGCGGCGTGCCGCGACTGCGGCGAGCGATCTCGGCCGAACCCGCCTCGTCGATAGGCGTGGCGAGGATCCCCGCAGCGCGAGCGACGATCGACTGCAGGTCGGACGCCTCGTAGAAGTCGAGTCGTGCGACCAGGCCGAAGCGGTCGCGCAACGGGCCCGTGATGAGCCCGGTGCGAGTCGTCGCACCGACGAGGGTGAACCGCGGCAGGTCGAGGCGAATCGACCGAGCGGCGGGGCCCTTGCCCAGCACGATGTCGAGCTGGAAGTCCTCGACCGCCGGGTACAGCACCTCTTCGACCGTGCGCGAGAGGCGATGGATCTCGTCGATGAACAGCACGTCGCCGTCGCCGAGCTTCGTGAGGATCGCCGCGAGGTCGCCCGCCCGCTCGAGCGTGGGACCGCTCGTGACGTGCAGGTCGACACCCATCTCGGTCGCAACGATGCCGGCGAGGGTTGTTTTCCCGAGACCCGGTGGACCGGCGAAGAGCAGATGGTCGACCGCCTGGCCGCGGCGGCGTGCCGCTTCGAGGATGATGCGAAGGCGCGCCTTCAGCTCGGCCTGCCCGACGAACTCGTCGAGGTCGCGCGGGCGCAACGAGGGGCCGTCGCCGACGGCCGACCCGTCGCGTTCGGCCGGCAGGCGCGGCTCCTCGTCGTCGGGCAGCGAGTGGGGATCGAGCAGTTCGTCGCGCATCAGCCGGCCGCCAGGAACCGAAGCGCATGCCGCAACAGCTCCGAGGAGTCACCGTCGGCGGGCAGGGACCGGATCGCTCGTTGCACCTCGTCGGCCGAATAGCCCAGGCCGCCCAACGCCTCGCGCACATCGTGATGCGGCGTGGCCGACGCGGTCGGAGCGCCGACCGCGTCGGCCGCCAGCGAGTCGAGCGAGACCTCGCCCAGATCGAGCCTCGACTTCAATTCGACCAGCAGTCGCTGCGCCGTCTTCTTCCCCACGCCCGGCACCAGACACAGGGCCGCGAGGTCGTCGGTGGCCAGCGCCAGCCGAAGGCCACGCGGTTCGTGCGTCGCGAGGATCGCGAGCCCGAGCGCCGGACCGACGCCGTGTGTCCCGATCAACGTCTCGAACACGTCGCGTTCGTCGAGCGTGGCGAACCCGTACAACGTCTGTGCGTCCTCGCGAAGGTGATGGTGGACCCAGACGAACACCTCGCCGCCCTCGGCGCCGAGCGCACCGCTCGTGGCAGGCGTCGTCGTGACCCGGTACCCGAGCCCACCGACCTCGATCACGAGGTCGCCGCCCGATCGCGCCAGGAGCCGACCGCGGAGCGACCCGATCATCGTGGGGCCACCGTCAGCGCCGGCGAGTGGGCGACGTGGCAGAGCGCGACCGCCGCAGCGTCGGCCGCGTCGGCGGGTTTGGGCACCGTGGGGAGCCCCAGCAGTCGTTGCACCATCTCGGCCACCGCGTCCTTGTCGGCGGCGCCGTCTCCGGCGACCGCACCCTTCACCTGGTTCGGGGAGTACTCGACCACGTCGCAGCCACGCGACGCGGCCTCGGCCATCACGATCCCCGACGCCTGGCCGACGCCCATGGCAGTGGACACGTTCACCTGGAACAACACCCGCTCGATGGCCAGGACCGTCGGAGGGAACTCGTCGAGCAACTCGCGCACGTCGCGCTGCAACAACGCGAGGCGGCGCGCCACCGGGGCATCGACCGGCGTGGTCATGACGCCCAGCGCCACCGCCCGCGACCGGGACTTGCCCGGCCGCAGCACGCAGTATCCGCACCGAGACAGGCCGGGGTCGACTCCGATCACGAACACGCGTACGAGGCTAGCGCGAAAATGGTCAGGTCCGGTGGATGCGAAGCCGACACCGCCAACATGATCGATCAGCACGGAGGCGCCGAGGCCGCGGTGGTCACCCTCGACCGGGTACGGCATCGCTTCGGTGAGGTCATCGCTCTCGACGGCCTGAGCCTATCGGTACCGTCGCAACGCATCACCGTGCTGCTCGGGCCGAACGGCGCCGGCAAGACCACCGCGATCCGCACCATCACCGGCGCGTTGTCACCCCGAGAGGGGCACGTCTCGACGTTCGGGCTCGACCCGCGGGTCGAGGGCGATCACGTGCGGCGCCGATGCGGCGTCGTCTCGGCCAAGCCCGCCCTGTACGACCGGCTGAGCGGATACGACAACCTCGTGTACGCCGCTGAGCTCTACGGCGTCGGCCGAGCGTCGCAGGACCCGGCGATCCGCGCCGCTGCGGGCCGGTTCGGGATCGACGATGCGCTCAGCCACCAGGTCGGCGGGTACTCGACGGGCATGAGACCCGGCTCGCGCTCGCCCGGGCGGTCCTGCACGACCCCGATCTGTTGCTCTTCGACGAGCCGACCTCCGGCCTCGACCCCGAGTCGTCCCAGGCCGTGCTCGACCTCATCCGCGACATGACCGGTGCCGGCAAGACGGTGGTGATGTGCACGCATCTCCTGGCCGAGGCCGAGGGCCTCGCCGACCACATCGTGGTCATGGAGGCGGGCCGCAACCTATGCGCGGGCACCCCCGACGAGCTGTCCCGCCGATTCTGGCCGGGGGCGCTCCTCCTGCTCGACGCAGAGTCGCCCGACCAACTCGACCGCGTGGCGCTGTGGCGCGGTGTCACCGCGTACGACCGGACCGACGTTGCCCGAGTCGAGCTCGACGGATTCGGCCGGGTGCCCGACCTCGTGGCGACCCTCGTGCGCGACGGCGTCCGCCTCACCCGTGTCGAGCCGAGGGTACCGACGCTGGAGGACCTGTACTTCGCGATTCGCCAGCAGGCGCGCGGCGACGGACTCGCACCCGTCGCGAGCCACCTCCCCGCGGCGGCGCCATCGCCGCGAACACACGAGCTCACCGCACGGGAGGCCACGGCATGAACCTGAGGCGTATGTGGACGGTCGCACGGACCGACCTGAAGCAGCTCATCCAGGCCCGCGACTACTGGATTCCGATGGTGGCGCTCGGCGCGCTGTTCTTTCTTGTCGTTCCCGCGGTCCTGTTGCTCACCATCCGCAATATCGGCGAAGTCACGATGGTGCAGCAGATCTCGGACACCCTGAAGGTGCTGCCGAAGGCCGCGCAGGCCCAGATTCAGGGCTCCACACCGGAGGCGAAGACCTCCTACGCCCTCTCGGTATTCCTGTTCGCGCCGATTGCGGTCGTTGTTCCGCTCACCATCTCGACCGCCGTCGGCGCGGCGACGATCGTCGGCGAGCGCGAGCGCGGCACGGGCGAGTTCCTCGCCCACTCCCCCGCCACCGCCAGGGAGATCTACACCGGCAAGCTGCTCGCCAGCCTCATCCCCGGCTACCTCACGACGATCGTCGGATTCGGGCTCTACTCGCTGCTCGTCAACGTCATCGCCGGGCCCGAGGTCGGACACTGGTTCTTCCCGACACCACAGTGGCTCATCCTCATGTTGTGGGTCATCCCGCCGTTCCTCGCGTTCACCCTGTCGCTGGTGCTCCGGCTCTCCGCCAAGGTGAAGTCGACCGCGGCGGCGCAGCAGGCATCGGGGCTCGTGTCGCTCCCGCTCATCGGCCTGGCCTACGGGCAAAGCTCGGGAGCGCTGTTCGGCGCGCAGGCGTCCGGCTGGATCGTCGGCGCCGTCGCGTGGATCATCGCGGCGTTCAGCCTGACCCGCGGGGTGCGATCGGTCACCAGGGCGCGCCTGCTCGGCGTGGCCAACGAGGTGTGACGCTCAGCCGGCGATCGACGCGACGAGCCCGGCGATCTGCGCCAACGGCTTGTAGCCGAGCCCAGGACCCAAATAGCGGTGCGCGTGGGCGACGACGCCGTCTGCATCGATGATGAACGTCGAGCGGCGGTACAGGTCGAGCAGCCCGACGATGCCGTACGAACGCCCCACCGCCTTGTCGGTGTCGGACAGCAACGGGAACGCGAATCCGCCGTGGGCCGCGGCGAAGTCGCGGTGACTCGCCACATCCTGGGGCGAGATCGCCAACAGCACCGCGTCGAGCGCGGCCAGCTCCGCGATCCCAGCGGTGTAGCTGACGAGCTGACGCGTGCACACCGGCGAGCTATCGGCCGGGTAGAAGGCGAGCACGACCGGCGTGCCGCGGTGCTCGCTCAGCGAGTGCGTGCACGCCTCGCCCGTCGCCCCGTCGATGCCCGCGAGTTCGAAGTCCGGCGCCGGCTCGCCAACCCTCAGCTCGCGTCCACCTCCGTCGCCCATCGTGTGCGTCAGTCCAGCTGGGCGATCAGGTCGTCGCCGATGTCGGCGTTGGCGTACACCTCTTGCACGTCGTCGTGATCGTCGAGCGCGTCGATCACCCGCAGCACGGCCTTCGCGGCGTCGAGCGCGTCGATCGCGATGGTCGAGCTCGGCAACATCGTCAGATCGGCCGAGTGCACGGCGATGCCCGCTTCCTCCACGGCGGTGCGGACGTCGTGGGTGGCCGCAGCATCGCACACGACATGCCACGTGTCGTCCTCGCGGGTGATGTCGTCGGCGCCGGCGTCGAGCGCCGCCAGCATCACGTCGTCCTCCGATGCCGCGCCGTCGACGATCACGATGCCCTTGCGCTCGAACTGCCACGCGACCGACCCCGGCTCGGCGATGGAACCGCCGTTCTTCGACAGGAGCGAGCGGATCTCCGGGCCGGTGCGGTTGCGGTTGTCGGTCAGCGCCTCGATGTACAGCGCCACGCCGCCGGGCGCGTACCCCTCGTAGGTGACCTCCTGGTAGTCGACGCCCTCGAGCTCGCCCGTGCCTCGCTTGATCGCCCGCTCGATCGTGTCGAGTGGCACCGAGTTCTCCCGCGCCTTGTGGAACATCGTGCGCAGCGTCGGGTTCATCTCGGGGTCGCCGCCGCCCTGCCGGGCAGCGACCTCGACCTGCTTGATCAGCTTGGCGAAGAGCTTCCCGCGAGCCTTGTCGGCGGCGCCCTTCTTGTGCTTGATCGTTGCCCACTTGGAATGGCCGGACATGGTGGTCTCCGAATGCGAGAAGGTCGACGTCAGATGCCGTCGAGGAACAACCGATGGATGCGAGCGTCGTCGCTCAGCTCCGGATGGAACGTAGCGGCCATGATGGCACCTGAGCGCACCAGCACGGGGAACTCCTCGACCGAGGCGAGCGCCGCCACGCCGGCGCCGAGGGACTCGAGCTTCGGCGCGCGAATGAACACGCCGTGGAACGGGTCGCCGAGTCCGACCACGTCGAGGTCGGTTTCGAACGACGCGAGCTGCCGCCCATAGCCATTGCGCCGGACGGTGACATCGAGCGCACCGAAGCAGCGTTGATCGGAGCGGCCGTCGAGAATCGTCGTCGCGAGCAGGATGGCACCCGCGCACGTGCCGAGCGCGGGCATCCCGTCGTGCAGGCGCCGAGCGATCGCGTCGAACAACCCGGTCCGCACCGCCAGGTTCGACATGGTCGTGGACTCGCCGCCGGGGAGCACGAGCGCGTCGCACCCCTCGAGCTGGGCGGGCTGTCGGATCGCGACCGTGGTCGCTCCACACCGCTCGAGCATGCGACGGTGTGCGGCAAAGGCACCCTGGAGGGCCAGGACGCCGACTCGGGGTGCGATGGGCTACCAGCCCCGATCCGCGAACGTGACGTCGAGCGACGCGAGTTCGAGCCCGGCCATCGCCTTGCCGAGCCCTCGGCTCACGCGCACCAGCGCCAGAGGATCGTCGTAGTTCGTGGTCGCCTCCACGATCGCCTGCGCCATGCGCTGCGGTTCCTCGCTCTTGAAGATGCCGGACCCGACGAACACCGCCTCGGCGCCGAGTTGCATGGCGAGCGATGCGTCGGCCGGCGTGGCGATGCCACCGGCGCAGAACAGCGGCACGGGGAGCCAGCCGGTGTCGTGGATCTCCTGCACCAGGCCGAGCGGGGCCTGGAGGCGCTTCGCCCACTCGAACAGCTCGGGGCCGTCGGCCTGCGTGATCTTGCGGATGTCGCCGGTGATCGAACGGAGATGGCGTACGGCCTCGACGATGTTGCCGGTGCCGGCCTCACCCTTCGAGCGGATCATGCACGCGCCCTCGGAGATGCGCCGCAGCGCTTCGCCCAGGTTGGTCGCGCCACACACGAACGGCACGTCGAAGGCCCACTTGTCGATGTGGTGGGTCTCATCGGCCGGCGTGAGCACCTCTGATTCGTCGACGTAGTCGACCTCGAGGGCCTGCAGCACCTGGGCTTCGGCAAAGTGGCCGATACGGGCCTTCGCCATCACCGGGATCGTGACCGCCGCCTTGATGCCCTCGATCATCTCGGGGTCGCTCATGCGGGCGACGCCGCCGTCGCGACGGATGTCGGACGGCACCCGCTCGAGCGCCATCACTGCGCAGGCTCCGGCATCTTCGGCGATGCGCGCCTGCTCGGCGTCGACGACGTCCATGATGACGCCGCCCTTCAGCATTTCGGCGAGGCCACGCTTGACCTGCACCGTGCCGCGGACGGTGGATGGGGCTTCCTGCTCGGACATGCGGCTCAGCATAGGAGGTGCCGCCGACCCCTCCGGAGAGCGACCGAGCGCCCCGGTGCCGATCAGGGTGACGCGAGCAGCTCGGCGGCGCGGTCGGCGCCGATCAGCCCGGCGTTCCACCCCGGTGTGAGCTCGATCCACGTCCGTCCTGGTGCGAGGCGGATCGGTGCTCCGTCCGCGGCGAACAACGCGAATCGATCGGTGATCGCCGAACGGATCCACGTGCCCTCGACCACTGCGCCGTTGCTGAACACCGCCGCGTGCCCCGAGCCCACCGTCCCGGCGGTCGGCACCTTTGGCTCGCCCGCGTAGGTGGTCTCGAGGATCACGACATTGGCAGCGACCACCTGTCCCGCGTCCTCGGTGGTGTGGCGCCGGCCGTACTCCCAGCGCAGCCAGCCCGAGCCCGACCACACCCAGGTGGACGGCGTGTCGCCCACGCGCAGGTTCACCCCGGCCGCGGGCGCCGCGCCGGGTTGCGCCTGCCCCGCGCCGAGGAACTCGAAGATCGGTGACGGGGCCGGTTGATCAGCCGACGAGCGAGCGAACAGCTCCGACGTGGTCGTGTACAGGTTGTGCGGCGCGCGATGTGGGCCGCGCCGACGATACGCACCCGGCAGCGAGACCCAGTCGACATTGCGGATCCATGATGAGGCCGTCACGTCTGCTGTCACCGTGTCGTTCGCCCCGGACCACCCGAACAACGGCCGACCGAACATCGCCAGGATCGGCGGATCGCTCAACCGGGCCGACCGCACGGGACCCACCGACGCTGCGTCGGTCGAGTGGAACACCGCCATGAGCCGACTGATCCCCTCGACCTTGATCTCGAACACTACGTCCGCGCGCTCCAGCCCGGCGTGGGGAAGCGCCTCGACCGCGTTGTCGAGCTTGATCGCGAGCGGCGGACGGCCCAACAGCGCCGCGCCCGCTGCGTCGACGCCGAGTGCGGTCAGGGGAGCGAACGCAACCGGCGGCAGCGGCGCGGTGGTCGTCGTCGTCGAGGTCGTCGTCGACGTGGTCGATGTCGTGCGGATCGACGTGGTCGATGTCGACCGTCGAGCCACCTTGTCGTGTGCCGAACATCCGGCGGCGCCGCCGGACACCGCCAATGCCGCCACCGCCGCAACCGTGACCCCGCCCAGCACTCGCCGTCGGCCCGACATCCCCACGCACATCGCCACGTGGCCACCGTAGCCGCGGGAGCCTGCCTCGCTCCCGTGGTGTCAGACTGCCCCGATGCGCGCGACGAACGTGAAGCCCATCGATCTCGCTCCACCCGCGTGGGGCTATTCGGTCGGAGCGGACGACGCGGGCCGGCCGCGCCAGTTCGCCCTCGGCCCGACCATCGGCGACCTGTCGGCCGACCTGCCCCGATGGCTCTACCCGGCGCTCTACCCGACCTGGGGCGACGGCGACGCCGTGCACCGCGCGCCGCTCATGATCACGCACGCGGATGGCCGCCTGTCCACGCGCCTCGTCCTCGACGACACCAGCGACAGCGAGGACGAGGAGGGTGTCACTCGCACCCTCCACTGCCGCGACGAGGAGCTGCCGCTCACCGTCGACCTGGTCGCCCGGGCGCATCACGGACTCGACATCTTGGAGCAGTGGGTCGAGATCCGCCACGAGGAATCGGACGCGATCACGCTGCACGACTACGCCAGCCTGCACCTCTCGATGACGGTGGCCGCGGATGCCGGCGTGATCCACTTCGGAGGCGCGGGTTGGGCCGACGAGTGGGCCTGGGTGCCGGAGCGGCTCACCACCGGGCTGAAGGTGCTCGAGAGCCTGGGCGGCGTACAGCCCCACCTTCAGCGTTGTCCGATGCTGCTCGTGGAGCCGAACGGCCCTGCCACCGAGACCGCGGGCGACACGGTCGCGTTCTCGATCGCCTGGGGCGGCAACACACGATTCGAGCTCGATGTGCGGCCGCTCCCCGGACACGCGCTGCGGTCGCTGCGGCTCACCGCCGGCGCCAACGGCCACGGGGCCCCATACCGGCTCGATCCGGGAACGACGTTCCGGACGCCCGGCGTCTTGTGGACCTGGTCGAGCCACGGCCGCGGGCCGGCCACCGACCGGTTCCACCGCTACACCCGCCGCCATGCCCTCCGCGACGGGGAGCGGACGCGCAGCATCGTCGCCAACAACTGGGAGGCGACGTATTTCGACTTCGACACCGAGCGCCTCGTCGGACTGATTCAGCGCGCGGCCGACATCGGTGCCGAGACCTTCCTGCTCGACGACGGCTGGTTCGGTTCGGCGCACCCCCGCAATGACGACGACGCCGGCCTGGGCGACTGGACGGTCAATACCGACAAGCTGCCCGGCGGCATGGCTCCCGTCGCGCAGGCGGCCGTCGACGCGGGGCTCCGATTCGGCATCTGGGTCGAACCCGAGATGGTCAACCCTCGCAGCGAGTGCTTCGAGCGTCATCCCGAGTGGATCGTGCGCGACGCCCGGCCACCGCTCGAATACCGCAACCAGTTCCTGCTCGACGTGCTGCGACCCGATGTCGCGGCGTTCGTCGACGCCGCGGTGGCCGCCGCGATCGAGGCGGCACCCGACACGACCTATGTGAAGTGGGACGCGAACCGGCCGATGACCGACCCGGGATCCACGACGTTGGGCGTCGACCGCCAGGCGAACGTGTGGGTCGACCAGGTGCGTGCCACATGGGACCGCATGGCCGCGGCGGCGGCGACCCACCCGGAGGTCGAAATGATGCTGTGCGCCTCGGGCGGAGGTCGCGTCGACCACGGCTCGCTGCGCTGGTTCCACGAGTTCTGGACCTCCGACAACACCGATCCGGTCGACCGGCTCGCCATGCAGTGGGCCTGCTCGCACTTCTTCCCGGCCGTAGCGATGGCCGCTCATGCGACGACCTCGGGCGATCGTCCCCTCGAGTTCGCCCTGGGTGTGGCGCTCTGGGGTCGCTTCGGATTCGATCTCGACCTCGACTCGCTCAGCGATGCCGACCTCGAACGATGCCGGTGCGCTTCGGTGATTGCCCGACGCACTCGCGAGCTCGTCCAGCACGGCCGGCTCGAACGGCTCGTTTCGCCCGTCGACCGGACGACGGCCGGCCGCCAGGCCGCTGTCGCCTATGTCAACGACGACGGGTCACGAGCGGTCGTTCTCGCCTACCAGATCACAGCGCCCGAGCGCGACGACGTGACCGAGTTGGCGCTCCGCGGACTGCGCCCGAACACGACCTACGAACTGCGACAGCTTCGGTTGGACGATCCGACGGTCTCCGACATCCCCGGAGCGGGTCCGGTCGAGTCCCGCCACACCGGCAACGCG
>Ga0075163_10005671_pt1 | contig 16585 bp, 15 predicted proteins | sample JI1023141ADNA_FD_71478 | JGI IMG/M metagenome (GOLD analysis project Ga0075163, IMG submission 71478) | Wastewater effluent complex algal communities from Wisconsin, to seasonally profile nutrient transformation and Carbon sequestration -... | ecosystem: Engineered > WWTP > Effluent > Algae...
GCCGTAATACCGACATATTCCCTTGCAGACTGGAGCACATGCTTACATACATGCAAGACGACAGACAAACATCCGACCTATCGAACCTGAGTTCCGGGGGAACCATGCCGAGTACCATCGCCTTAGTCGATGACGACAAAAATATTTTGACGTCGGTTGCCATGGCTTTAGAGGCCGAGGGGTTTAAGGTTCGCACCTATGCCGATGGTGAAGAAGCCTTGCGGGGTCTTGTGGCAAGCCCGGTCGATCTTGCGGTCCTCGATATCAAGATGCCACGGATGGATGGGATGGAGCTTTTAAAGAATCTCCGCACCAAGACCGCCATGCCGGTTATTTTTCTGACCTCAAAGGATGACGAAATCGACGAATTGCTGGGGCTCCGGATGGGGGCTGACGACTATATTAAAAAGCCGTTCTCGCAGCGGTTGTTGATCGAGCGGATTCGCGCGTTGCTGCGCCGCCAAGAGGTTGGTAGCCCAGTTGCGGGCAAGCCGTCAGAGGCGATTATTTCCCGAGGTGATCTGGTGCTGGATCCGGATCGCCACATGTGCAGTTGGCGAGGCGAGCCGGTTCAACTGACGGTCACCGAGTTCTTGATCCTAAAATCTTTGGCCCAGCGCCCCGGCCATGTCAAAAGTCGGGATCAATTGATGGATGCGGCCTATGGCGAGCATATCTATGTCGATGACCGGACTATTGATAGTCATATCAAACGGTTACGCAAAAAATTTAAAATTGTCGATGATAATTTCTCGCATATCGAGACGCTTTACGGGGTTGGTTATCGCTATAAAGAGCAATAATCGTTAGGCAAGCTTGATAAAATGCGGCTTTCCCTGATAAGGAAAGCGATGGCCGTTTCAGTTGAAAATCGCCAAGGTTCTGTAGCGGCTGAGGAAAACTCTTCTGCAGCAACGAGCATGGCTGAGCGCGCTGGTGATAAACCTCTGCCGCGGCGCCGTCCGCGAATCTCTCCGCTTATTCGTCCGATCTTTGCTGTTAATCTGGTCGCGTTAGGTCTGTTAGGTTTCGGGCTCCTTTTTCTGGACGACTATGAAAAAGGATTGGTTCGCTCCGAGCAAGGCAGTATGCGGACGCAAGCGATCATTATCGCCGGCGCTTTGGGTGAAAGCGCTGTCATCGGATCGGGATTCATTCAAGCGCTTGATCCGGAGGCGGCATCGGCGTTGATCCGGCGGTTGGTGGAGCCTACAAATTTGCGGGCGCGGCTCTATCGCCGGGATGGCGATCTAATTGCCGATAGCCGGGTATTGACCGGTTATGGAAGTGGATCGGTTGAGATTGAAGACTTGCCGCCACCAGGGACGGATAATCCGTTTCGGCACTTTGTCTTCATGACTTATGATTTTATTTTGCGGTTGCTTCCCAAACGGAATACCGAGCCGGAAGATCGAAAGTTTTTGTTGCGGGCAAGCGATTTTGATGAAGTGAAACGCGCGCAGAACGGTGAGATTGCCGAGCGCCTGCGCCGACCACCTGACGGCAGTCTGCTGCTGACGGTGGCGGTGCCGGTACAGCGTTATCGTCAGGTTGTCGGTGTGCTGATGCTGTCGCAGCCCGGCACGCGCATTCAAGACGGTGTGCGTGCCGTGCGCTTGGATATCTTGCGGGTTTTCGGCATATCCATGGGTGTCACTTTGTTGCTGTCGCTTTATCTTGCGGGGCGCATTGCGCGGCCCTTGCGTCGTCTTGCCGCCGCCGCTGATCGGGTGCGGGCAGGACAAGGTCGGTTGGACGAGCCAATTCCGGACTTGACCCGCCGCGGCGATGAAATTGGTGAGTTATCCGGAGCGCTACGCGAAATGACGTCAGCCTTGTGGCGACGCATGGATGCCATCGAAAGATTTGCTGCTGATGTTGCGCATGAAATCAAGAATCCATTGACGTCAGTGCGAAGTGCGATGGAAACAGCGGCGCGGATCGATGATCCAGAGCGCGTCAAGAAGCTAATGGCGATTGTTCTCGATGATGTTCAGCGGCTTGATCGGTTGATTAGCGATATTTCCGATGCGTCTCGTATCGATGCCGAATTGTCGCGCGCAGAATCTGCACCGATCGATATCGGGAAAATGCTGGAGACCTTGGCTGATGTTTATTCCGAAACCTTGGCAGAAGGGCCGTCGTTGCGGCTTAATCTGGTCGACGTTGATAGATTGGATGTGATCGGGATTGAAAGTCGACTGGTGCAGGTGTTCCGCAATCTCATCGGCAATGCTATTTCTTTCAGCCCCTCAAGTGGCATCATTATCTTAGAAGGTAAACGGGATGGCCGATTTGTCCGCGTGCAAATCAGTGATGATGGCCCAGGAATTCCTGATGATAAATTAGAAAAGATTTTTGACCGGTTTTATTCGGCGCGTCCGGAAGGGGAAAAGTTTGGCACACACTCAGGTTTGGGTTTAAGCATTTCCAAACAAATCATCGAAGCCCATGGCGGCCGGCTTTGGGCCGAGAATCGGCGTGGCGCCGACGGTAAGATTCTGGGTGCCAGATTCATCGTCCGATTGCCTGCGGGCTAGACGATGACAGAACAGAACCAGGTGCATGGAACCTGTGTTGCGCTCGACGACGTGGGGATCCTTCTTCGCGGCATGTCGGGATCAGGCAAGTCCGACTTGGCTTTGCGACTGATCGATGGAGGGGCGCTTTTGGTCGCGGATGATCGGGTCGACTTGATCCGTATCCAAGATAACCTGTGGGCAAAACCCCCTGAATTTCTGGCGGGAAAGCTAGAGGTAAGAGGGATAGGGATCGTAAGCATGCCCTTTTATCCGCGCGTGCAGATCCGGCTTGTCGTTGATTTGGTGGCGGATCGTGCGGTTGAGCGGCTGCCTCTTGATTTAAGCGTATCTGTGCTCGACATTGCTATTCCCTGCCTTAAGCTGGATCCGTTCACGGCATCGGCCCCGGCTAAGATCAGGGCTAGGGTTGCCGCGTTGCGGGGGCATCAGTTAAAAATTTTAGATCCATCACGCTTATGACATCGTTATCCTCTTCTTCAAAATCGTCCGATTTAAAGTCATCTGGCAAATTGGTTCCGATTGTCTTGGTTACCGGTCTTTCCGGTGCAGGCAAATCGTCAGCGCTCAAATTGCTGGAAGATATCGGCTATGAGGCGGTGGATAATCTTCCGCTGTTTTTGCTGTCGCGTTTGGTGGTACCGGTCGAAGGGCATACACCCAATACAGTGGATGCCCATCCGGTCGCCATCGGCACCGATGTGCGAACACGAGATTTCGGCATCGAGGCGTTTCTGTCTGAGACCGAGCGGTTACGCAGTCTGGGCGGATTTAATCTGCGCAAAGTTTTTTTGGACTGTGATGTCGACATTCTATGTCGCCGTTACACCGAAACAAGGCGTCGCCATCCTTTGGCGCAAGACCGTCCGGTACGTGATGGGGTGGAGCGAGAGCGGGAGCTTTTGGCGCCGCTGCGGGATGCGGCCGATGTGGTCATTGATACCAGCAGCATGACGTTGGGCGAACTCAAGCAAACGCTCATTCGTCATTTCTCGATTAATCGCCCTACCGGACCAGGCATATTTGTGCAGTCTTTTTCTTATCGGGGCGGCGTGCCCCGGGACGCAGATCTCGTGTTCGATGTCCGGTTCTTGCGCAATCCGCACTATGTCGCCGAGCTACAGCCATTGACCGGCCAGGATGCCCGGGTGGGGGCTCATATAGCTGCGGATCCCGAGTTTGACCGATTTTTTACTAATCTCTTAAATCTCTTGCGGCCCCTGCTGCCGCGGTATTTTGCCGAGGGAAAAAGCTATCTCACCCTGGCGATCGGCTGTACAGGGGGGCGTCATCGGTCGGTTTATGTCGCAGAAAAGCTGGCTTCTGCGCTCCAAAAAGACGGTCAGGCCGTGACGATCCGTCACCGCGATGCGGGGGTGGGAGATGCCGGTCTTGCTCAGAGCGGACCCGAGCTTCAGCAATTAGACTCGCCGTCCTCTAGATAATCGCGCTAGGTTTCACCATGATCGGAATTATTCTTGTTACCCATGGCCGTTTGGCAGACGAACTCAGTTCTGCTTTGCAGCACGTTGTCGGACCGCAATCCGCCTTGGCGACGGTATGTATCGGACCGGAAGATGATATGGACAAGCGTCGCCAAGAAATCATAGATCGCATTCGGCAAGTTGATGCCGGACAGGGCGTCGTTTTGTTGACAGATATGTTTGGCGGCACTCCGTCGAATCTGGCGATTTCAGTCATGGAAGGGCGCAAGGTTGAAGTGATCGCCGGTGTTAATTTGCCGATGCTGGTCAAACTCGCCAGTGTCCGCGATCATGATGATTTACCAACCTCCGTTGTTAAGGCTCAGGAAGCCGGTCGCAAATATATCAACGTCGCCTCAGCTTTCTTGTCCGGCGCTTGTTAGGGTAAGAGGCAATCCAGATGAGCACGGAGACCGTCCACGGCATGAAAGATAATCAAACCGCCTTGCGGCGCACGGTTATGATTATCAATCAGCGGGGTCTACATGCACGGGCAGCGGCAAAATTTGTAAAATTGGCAGGTGAGTTTGACGCTGAAGTTGCGGTCGAACGTAATGGCACCGCCGTATCCGGAATGTCGATCATGGGATTGATGATGCTGGCGGCGGCTCCTGGTTGCGAGATTGAAATCGCTGTAACTGGTAAAGAAGCGGCACCGGCGCTTGCAGCCCTGTCGAAGCTGGTGAGTGATGGCTTCGACGAAACGTAAAAAAATCACCAAGCCGACGTCGGGCAGCATTACCCTCAGTGGCTTGGGAGTCTCGGCAGGTATCGCCATTGGCCCCGCCCATTTAGTGGAAGCCGGCGCCGTCCAAGCGCCCGAATATCGAATTCCCCGAGGGCAAATCCCCACCGAACTCACGCGCTTGGAGGCGGCAGTCGCCGCCGCGCGGCGGCAACTGTTCAAGCTGAAAGACAAGGCGCGGCATTTGCCGGAAACCGCCGCCGAAGAAATCGGGTTTTTGTTGGACGCGCATCTTTCTATGTTGGGAGATTCGCGTTTGTTGCGCGGTGCGCGGCAACGGATCGAAACCGAACGTTTTAATGCCGAGGCCGCGGTGGTGCAGGAAATCGCCGTTATCGCCGAAAGCTTCGGCGCCATGGAAGATAGTTACCTTGCGGCCCGGGTCGACGATATTCGAGAAGTAGGAAATCGTTTGATCCGAAATTTAACGCAAACGCCCTATGCCATCTTTGCCCATGTTCCTGAAGGGACGATTCTTATTGCCGAGGAATTGACACCAGCGGATATGGCGTTATTGGACCCCAAAAAAGTTTTGGGAATTGCCACGGTCTTGGGTGGCGCCGAAGGCCATACGGCGATTATGGCCCGTGCCTTGGGCATCTCGGCGGTGCTGGGAATTGCTGGCCTGCACGGCAAAATTAAATCCGGCGATCTGATCATTGTCGATGGCATCAAGGGCCAAGTTATTCTTCGCCCAGAGCCGGATGTTTTGGCGCGGTTTGAACGGTTGAAAGGAAAATTGGAAGCCGCACAAGCGAAGCTTGCGCGGTTGCGGACACTGCCGGCGGAAACTCGTGATGGCGTCACGATTTCTCTGGTTGCCAATTTGGAGTTGCCTCGCGAAGCCGAGCGGGCGCTTGACAGTGGCGCTGTAGGCATCGGTCTGTTACGTACCGAATTTATGTATATGAATCGTGACGATCTTCCCGGCGAGGAAGAACAGTTTCAGGCGCTTCGCGGTTTGGTACAGCAGATGGAAGGCCGTCCGGTCACCGTCCGCACTTTGGATGTGGGTGGGGATAAGCTGGCATATAGTTTGGACGGGATCGCCAATGAGTCATTAAATCCGGCGCTGGGCCTGCGGGCGATCAGGCTGTCGCTAAAAGTTCGAAGCCTGCTGGAAAATCAATTTGCAGCGGCGCTTCGCGCCAGCGCCTTTGGTCCGGTTCGAATTTTGCTGCCGATGATCGCCTCAGCGCACGAATTTTTAGAAGCGCGCAGCGTCTTAACCGAGGTTGCGCGCCGTCTTCGCCAAGCCAAGGTGGCGATGTCTAATCCGTTACCCCCGTTGGGCGTGATGATTGAGGTTCCCAGCGCAGCCTTGTCGGCGGACGTTCTGGCGCGGCATGCTGATTTCTTTGCCATCGGCACTAATGACCTTACCATGTTTACTTTGGCGATCGATCGCGCCGATGATCAAGTGGCGTACCTTTATAATCCGCTTCATCCGGCGATTTTGCGCCTTATTCAGTTTACTGCTGCTGCGGCGCGACGCGGGAACATACCGCTATCGGTTTGTGGCGAGATCGCCGGTGATCCACGTTATACGGCACTGTTGATCGGCCTTGGCATACGCGAGTTGTCGATGACTCCCAGCAATATTCCTCGGGTCAAACAACGGCTTCGCGCGCTGGATGTAAAAGCCGCTACGCAGCGCGCGCGGCAAATCATGGAGCAATCAGACGGCGGACGGATTGCCGCCTTGCTGGATGATTTCAACGAAGCTTTATAAAACGATCGGCAAGCTTAGAGATTGTCCGAGCGGGCGATCAGGGCGCCGGCACCCACCAGGGCAGATTTGGCACGAGCAAGTGAGCCGTTTAAATTAATTGCCCGGCAGGCGTCTTCCACTAGCACGGCAGCGAGGCCTTCCCGCCGCGCATCCAGTGCGCTGTATGTCACGCAAAAATCAGTGGCGAGACCCGTTAAGAATAACCGACGAATTCCTCTTTCGCGCAGATACCCCCCAAGTCCGGTCGGCGTGCGCCGGTCATTTTCATAAAATGCTGAATAGCTATCGACAAGGGGATGAAAGCCTTTGCGGATGATCAGCTCGGTTTGCGGCAAATGAAGATCTTTGTGAAATTCGGCGCCGGGAGTGCCTTGGACACAATGTTTAGGCCACAAAACTTGTTCGCCATAAGGCATAAATATCGTTTCATAAGCGGTTTTATTGGCATGGCTTGATGCAAAAGAACTGTGATCCTCGGTGTGCCAATCTTGGGTCATGATGACATGCTGAAATCGCGGCGCGAAATTCATAATCGCCGGGATCACGTGGTCACCCTCGGGCACCGCTAAGGCACCGCCAGGGCAAAAGTCGTTCTGAACGTCGACAACCAGAAGAGCGTCACTGTCGCTATATCGGGTTTGTCCATTCATGCTTCCTCACTCTGTAAATGCTAAATCAACCAGAACGATACGGGTGTCCTGGCTCGCTGTGATATCGATCTGTGTCTCATTTTTGACTTCGATGCCGTCTTGCGACGACGCATCAATGCCATTAATCGTGATGCTTCCGCCATCCGCTACCACATAGGCGGCCCGGCCCGGCGCTAAGGCATGCTGCACCGTTGATCCGGCCCTGAGATTAATGCCAAGAATGGCAGCGTCACAATGGATAGGAAGAGCGCCGGATCCAGCGTCGCCGGGCCGACCTGAAGCAAGAGGCACAAAGCCTGTTTTTTTATTTCCTGGGAATGATTTTGTCTCCCAATGCGGCGACATGCCGCGAGCCTCAGGCCTGAGCCAGATTTGAAACAAGGTTGTCGGTGTTTTTTCAAAATTATACTCGGCATGAAGAATACCTGTTCCAGCGGACATGACTTGAACGTCGCCAGCGGCAGTTCGCCCCTTATTTCCTAAATGATCTTGGTGCGAGACGGCACCGGTGCGAACAACGGTGATGATTTCCATATCTCGATGGCCATGAAGGTCAAAGCCTTGTCCTGGCGCAATGGTATCGTCATTCCACACCACCAACGGCCCAAATCCCATACGCTGCGGATTGTGATAGCTGCCGAAGCTGAAATGATGGGTGGCGTTTAGCCACTCATTACGGAATTTCCCCAGCTGATCATAAGGCGTTACGGTAATCATTATTTTCCATCCTTTCACTGTAGAATATGGGATGGGCAGGCGTTTCTGCAAGAGGATGAAGGAAAGGCCGCAAATTGATGGCCAAAACACAAGAGGCGCCAGCTTTTGATGCGGGCGCCTCTCAGATTGAAAGTGTTAGGCGATATTACTTAGGCTGTGTACCTGCAGCAGGCGGTGTCGCTGCGGCTGGTTTAGGAGAGGGTAGTTGGCTTGGCGCCGCAGGCGGTGTGGCGCCCGGTTTTGCCCCCGCCGCTTTGGCAGCAGCTTCACGCGCACGATTGTTCTTATCAATTTCGGCAATAATCACATTGGCTTTTTTCTGGGCTTCTTCAAGTTGCGCCGGCTTCAATTCGCCAAAAGCTTTTTCCCGCGCAGAAATTGCCGGAGGATAACCAACCCGTGCGGCAAGCATAAACCACATGGTTCCTTCAATCTTGTCTTCGGGGATACCGATGGCTTCATACTTCATGACGCCAGCATTATACTGCGCATCGATATGGTTCGCGCGTGCTGCCTTAGCAAAGTATTGATACGCCATGGCAGGGTCTTCTTTTACGCCGTTACCGTTGATCAAAAGAATACCAACGTGAAAGGCGGGATCACCATGTAAGGGGTCGGTGTCGGCAGCAAGCTTGTACCAAGCAAGAGCCGCTACAGGATCGGGTTTATCAATTCCGTATCCGGCTTGAACCATCTTGGCCAAGTTGAACATCGCCTCGACATTGCCAGCGCGTGCAAGTTTCTCAAAAATTTCTAAGGCTTTTTTGTAATCTTTTTGATCTTGCGCCTTAATTCCGTCGACCACGGTTTGCGCCAGTGCCGGCATCGGAGCAGCAAAGCCAAGAGCCAATAAAAACAGAAGAGCAGCGGAAAGCCTGCGGACCATAAAAATCTCTCGTCGCGTGGTTGAACCAAAATTCCTGGCGAAGGGTATGCCACAGATCGCATAGCGCTGACCAGGGGTCACCGCCTTACGATGGGAAAACGGCAAAACCGTGGCGCTGCCTTAGGCGGGCCGCCAATCTTGGCTGATTCCTTGCCGAAGAGCCTCCTGGCCGATCACCAGCGATCCCAATAAAAGAAAAGCCCCCATTTGGTGCAGACTTGCCAGGAGAACGGGTACAGTCAGCAAAAGAGTGCCAATTCCCAGCGAAACCTGAACCAAGGCAAGGACGATGACGCTCCGCCACGCCATAACAGCGCGTTGCGGCAAGACGCGCCGTCGGGCAATCAGAAAAAAGCACAGGATAGCGGTAAAACTGAGAACAGCGAGACTGCGGTGCACGAATTGAGCCGTGGCCGGATTCTCGAACAGGTTGCGCCAAAGCGGTTTCATCGTCAGCACATCTGGCGGAACAACCGAGCCGTTCATGAGCGGAAAAGTATTGTAGATAAGACCGGCATCCAACCCGGCAACAAGCGCACCCGCAAGCACTGTTGTAAAGACCAAGCCGATAAGCACAAAACTCCAGCAGCGAAGATGGTGTCGCCCAGGTTGTTTTGGCTGGGACCAGATCAAGCGAAGACCTGTAAGCAACAGTGCGCCATAGATAATTGCGGCGAGACCTAAATGTGTTGCCAGTCGATAAGGGCTAACCCTGGGATCATTCACTAATCCACTTTTCACCATCCACCAACCGACACCGGCCTCAACGCCGCCCAGCGCGAAAATTCCGATTAAGGGAAGGACAAGATTGCGGGGGAGTTGCCGCGTGATTAAAAAACCTAAAAATGGAATCAGGAAGACAACCCCGATGATTCTTCCCCACAAGCGATGCAGATATTCCCAAAAATAAATCTGCTTAAACTCGTCCAGTGACATGCCGTGATTGCGTTTCACATATTCTGGCGATTGCCGATAGGCGTTGAACTCGGCCGTCCAGGCTGTTTCGGATAACGGCGGCAAGGCTCCAGTGACCGGTTTCCAAGCTACAATGGAAAGACCGCTTTCGGTTAGCCGTGTGACAGCACCAATAGTCGCCATGATGAGCACCATCAAACAGCAGACGAACAGCCACGCGGCGATACACCGGTGAGCGCGGGGGACTAAAGGAAAGGAAGACGGCAAGCTCATGGTCAAACCCTAGGCGTAAGCTTGGGGCTGGCCAAGTGGCAGGCTGTCGCGGCGGGAAGAAAAGTTAGGCTTTGACTTCCCACGTATAGCCCGACCGCAGTAAGGCATTGAGATCGCCGGGCTTGCCGTTGATCTTGGCCTTTGCCGCTTCGCCTTGGGCCGCCACCAGACGCTCGAAGCTGGGCGCAGGATCGCAATAGATAATGCCCATTGCGACCGGGAATTCCGGCGGTGTCATGCCGCCCAACAAAAACGCTAAGGAACGGTTGGTTTCGTCATGAACCAGAATATCGGCTTCGGTGACGCCGTTTTCACCAAGCTGCACCACTTCTAAGTCAAAGCTGCCGGGTTTAAACCGAAGACCTTTTTTGTTGTCCTTGCCGTACAGCATCGGTTTGCCGTGCTGCAAATGAAGCTGCATTTCGGCGGCGACGTCCTTGCTGGTGAAATGATCGAAAGCGCCATCGTTGTAAACAATGCAGTTCTGAAAAATCTCGATCAGCGATGTTCCCTTGTGGGCATGACCGCGTTTCAGCACTTCAGATAAATGCTTTTGCAGGGTGTCGACTGAGCGGGCGACAAACCGTGCGCCGGCGCCCAAGGCAAATAGTGCCGCTGAAATCGGCGTCTCGACCGAGCCCCCTGGCGTCGAAGGTGAACGCGTGCCTTTGCGGGACGTCGGTGAATACTGGCCTTTGGTCAGGCCGTAGATCTCGTTGTTATGCAGCAGCATGGTGATGTCGACATTGCGCCGCAAAGTGTGCAGCAAATGATTGCCGCCGATTGATAAGGCATCGCCATCGCCTGAAACCAACCAAACGTCCAAGTCCGGACGGGCCAGTTTGATGCCGGTGGCAAAGGCGGGCGCCCGGCCATGGATGGTGTGAAATCCATAGGTCGACATGTAATAAGGGAAGCGTGCCGCGCAGCCGATGCCGGAAACGAACACCGTATTCTCGCGGGTGACGTTCATATCGGCGAGGGTTTTCTGCACTGCTTTCAAAATCGCATAGTCGCCGCAACCGGGGCACCAGCGGACTTCTTGATCAGACGCAAGATCTTTGGCCGACAATTGTGCGGGAGGTGTCATGACATTCATCGTCAGCGTCCTTACTTTTTCTGATTAAGCTGCGTCTGAGCCAATTGAGCACGGGCCGCCGCTTCAATTTCGGAAATCTTGAACGGTTGACCCGTCACCTTCGGTAAGCTGACGGCGGGAACCAAATATTCGGCGCGAAGCAGTTTGACCAACTGACCGTTATTCATCTCGGGAATGAGAATCTTCTCGTATCCGCGAAGTAGATCGCCAAGATTTGCGGGTAGCGGCCAAATGTGACGAAGATGAATGTGTGCTACATCCAATCCTTCGGCGATAAGGTTCGATACCGCACGATTGATCGGGCCGAAGGTTGATCCCCAGCCGACAATCGCAAGCTTGCCCTTTTCTTTGCCCAACTCGACGGTTTGGTTGGGAATATCCTGCACCATGCCCAAGACTTTATTATGCCGGGCGTCGGTCATTTTTTGGTGGTTCGCGGCATCATACGAAATGTTACCGCTGTTGTAGTCGCGCTCGATGCCGCCGATGCGGTGTTCTAATCCCGGTGTGCCCGGAACGGCCCAAGCGCGCGCCAAGGTTTCTGGATCACGCAAGAATGGATGAAATCCTTCCGGATCAGTGCGGAACTTGACCGGTGCCGGCTCATACCGATCCATAGACGGGATCAGCCACGGCTCGGAAGCATTGGCCAAATAGCCATCGGTCAAGATCATAACCGGCGTCATATATTTAACCGCGAGCTTAGTGGCAAGAATGGCAACCTCGAAACAGTCCGACGGTGACCGTGTCGCGACAACAGCCATCGGCGCATCGCCGTTCCGTCCCCACACGGCTTGGAAGAGATCTGATTGCTCGGTTTTGGTGGGAAGACCGGTTGAGGGTCCACCGCGCTGCGAATTGACCACAACCAGCGGCAATTCGGTGGCGATCGCCAAGCCTAAGGCTTCACCCTTCAAGGCGATGCCCGGACCTGAGCTCGAAGTGACACCCAGCGCGCCGGCATAAGATCCACCGATCGCGGCGCAGATGGCAGCGATTTCATCTTCGGCTTGGAAGGTGGTCACGCCGTAGTCGCGCAGCCGCGCCAAATGGTGCAGCAAGGCCGATGCCGGGGTAATCGGATAACCGGCAAACAACATCTCCAGGCCGCACAGGCTGGATCCAGCAACCAAACCCCATGCCAAGGCTTCGGTCCCGGTGACGGTGCGATAAAGACCCGGCGCAATCTTGGCCGAGGGAACTACGTAGGCGCCGATCTCGGCGGGCATTTCGGCGGTCTCGCCAAAAGCGTGCCCTGCGTTCAACGCGGCGACGTTGGCTTTGGCAACATCATCGCGTTTGGAGAATTTGCCTTCCAGCCATTGCAAGGTTGGGCCGCGGTCACGACCGAACATCCAATAGACCAGACCCAAGGCCCACATGTTTTTGCAGCGCAAGGCTTCCTTCTGCGACAGGCCGAACGGCTTCACCGCCTCCAGCGTCAGGCGCGACATGTCCAATTTCAGAATGCGATACTTCGCGGCCAACTCGGGATCCAAAAATGGATCGGCGGGATAACCGGCCTTGATAAAGTTTTTGTCGTTGAACTGACCAATGTCGGCGATCAGCACGCCGCCGGGTTTCAAGTCCTTTAAATTGACCTTCAACGCGGCGGGATTCATCGCGATCAAAACATCAAGCGCATCGCCCGCGGTTTTGATGACGCGGCCGCCGAAATTAATTTGGAACGCGGACACGCCGTAGGTGGTACCGACCGGCGCGCGGATCTCAGCTGGGAAGTCGGGGAAGGTCGCAAGGTCATTGCCGGCCAGCGCGGTGGCTTGGGTGAACTGGCTACCGGTCAGCTGCATGCCGTCGCCGCTATCTCCGGCAAAGCGGATCACCGCTGATTCAAGTGAGCCCCGCTCGCCTGAACCACGTTCGCCATCGCGGCGTTTTTCCTGAACCGTTGAGGTTCCTTCCATAACGAAATTCCCTTTCGACCCTTATGGGCGACTTATGTGGCCGCTGAGTTGCCCCCCAGGCATCCTATTTATATCCGACTATTCCCCGTCGGCTTGCCGGCAATGATTATAAAGACGTGTCGGCTTTTACGGGCTTCGTCTACACCCGGCGGCGCCAGGGTTCAAGCTTTTCACATTAACGATAATCAGGCAAGAAATCCGCACGGATCTCGGGGTCGGGCGTACCGATCTATCTTATTGTTTTATATATGATAATTACAAATATTATGGGCGGTCCGGCTAAGGTTGGTGCCGACCCGGCTGATTGAGCGCTTCGAGCATTTCCTTGATCCGGGTGAATTTACGCCGGGGCGCGCCGTCGGGTGCCGCGGCGATTTCAGCCGCATCGATGGCTTGCCAGTCTTGAAAGGTCACAGGCGTTACCTTGCGGTCGGCCAAGAGCTTCATAAAGCCGCTGCGGCCTGGTCGATTGGTTGTGGGGCGATTAGTTTCAGAACCAACATCGGCGATAATATGGTGTGCGATCAAATCGCCATCGGCCTTGTTGGTGCCGATAACGCCAGTAGGGCCTCGCATGGCCCATCCAGCTGCATAAAGCCGCGGTGAAATTCGCCCCTCTACGTTGACGGTATGGCCATTAGCAAGATCGAAGGGTACATCGGCCAAGGGCACGGCGGCATACCCGATGGCGGCAATCACCAAGCCGCACGGGATGGTGAGACTGCCAGATGGATGGGCGGGATCCGTGGTTTCAAATCGAACCCCCTCAACGCGATCGCCACCCAATATTTCAACGGGCCGCGCATAGAAATGAAAGTGAATGTGTTTGGTTTTGTCTTCGGTGTGAGCAGCGAAGTCGCGCAACGTGGACAGATTGCGTTCCTTCAATCTTTTCTCGCGATCCGGCAAGTCGGCTGGCACATGATCGGGTAAGTCGGTCACATCAACAACGGGTGACGCGTCGGCCAATTCACCCAGTTCGCGGAGTTCAACATTGGTGAACTTTGCCTCCACGGGGCCGCGGCGACCAATCAAATGCACATCACGCAACGGACTGGCATTGATTTGTTCCGCCGCATGGGTTGCGAGATCAGTTGCTATCATTTCAGCTGGTGTCTTAACCAAAACCCGCGCCACATCAACGGCGACATTGCCGTTACCGATTACCACGGCAGTGGCGGTGTCGAGGGGTGGATGAAGATCGCGAAAATCGGGATGACCATTATACCAGCCGACAAAACTGGCCGAGCCTAAGACGCCGCGTTTTTCTTCGCCGGGAATGCCCAAGGGCCGATCACCTGGCGCACCAACGCTGAGCACCACTGCATCATAAAGCTCTAGCAATTCAGGAATCAAAACGTCTTTGCCAACCTCGACATTGCCGAAATAACTGACCCGATCATGCTGTGCTGTGCGATCAAAAGCACGGGTGACTTTTTTAGTTGATTGATGATCGGGTGCGACACCGGCGCGGATCAAACCAAAAGGTGTCGGTAGACGCTCAATCAGATCGATGGTGACGTCGGGTGCGGCAGTGATCAAAGCCTCAGCGGTATAAAATCCCGCCGGACCTGCGCCGATAATGGCGACCGTTAAGCCCACCCGATCCTCCTTAAGTTTCACCTAAGTTGAGCATGCCAAGAATAAAGCATCAGCTTCAGCGAGACCAGCCCGGTTTCAGGCGGGCAGGTGTAGAAAATAAAGAGATTTTTAGATGAAGGTACGAATCTGGGTCGTTTTACTTAGCGGAGCGTTGCTCCTTCTTATTGTTTCGACGTTGGGTGCCAAGTTGTCTTCGTTAGGGCAGGCTCGGACCGAGGAAGCCTATCGTAAAAATAATCCAGCCTCTTCGCGACATAGTTCATCTGCAGGCGCAAGGGGCAATACCTCTTCGGCCACCGGATCCTATTCAAACGCAATGCCCAGCTTTACGTCGCCCAATTCATCGGCCCCGAATTACCTGGTGCCGAGTTACTCGGCAAAAACAAATCAACTAACGCCGTAAATGTAAAACGCCGTCGGGTATAACGGCGGTGGCTATAGGGTGCGTTTAATGCAGCCGGAACTCGGCGTTGGCATGACGAAATTCAGCCGGCGACACAAGGGGCTTGTGCGCCACGCGGACTGAATGAAGTTTGCCATCAAGATTGTGACTCCAAAAATCGAGGAAGCCGCGCAAGGCCGGAAACTTTGGTGCCAGATCCAAGTCCTGCCAGAGGTAGGTCTGTAAAAGATCTGGGTGATCCGGAATGTGATAGAGAATTTCCGCCGTGGTGAGGCGATACCCTAATAATAGTTTTTCCGGTGCCGTAAGAGAGGTGGTCAGTTTTACGCCCATAGCCCTTCTCCTTCAGATCAAGCCACATCCATACTCTAAAGCGTGGCGGTACGATTAGGTTGCCAGACTCTGGTTAAAAATCAATTATTACAATGAGTTAGCAGCATGAGGGGGCGATTGCTGCTAAAGCGGCGATAGATCAGAATTAATAAAACGCGCATTGCTTACCTTGACATCGGGGTCTCGGCGGCTTAAGTGCATTGGCACTCGGTTAAGAGGAGTGCTAACAGATGATCCCACAAGGGTCACTAACACCTTGATTTTAATCGATATGTCATTTTGACCATCCGGCCTGCCGTTTAGGTGTGGCTTTAATAAATGAGGGAGATCCCGCATGAAATTCCGTCCGTTACATGATCGCGTCCTGGTTCGCCGCTTAGAGTCCGAAGAGCGGACTGCCGGCGGCATCATCATTCCTGACACGGCGAAGGAAAAGCCAATGGAAGGCGAAGTTGTTGCCGTTGGTTCTGGCGCCCGTGACGAAAGCGGCAAGTTACAAGCGCTCGATGTCAAAGTCGGCGACCGCATCCTGTTCGGCAAATGGTCCGGCACGGAAGTAAAGCTGGACGGCAAAGAGCTCATCATCATGAAAGAATCCGACATCATGGGGATTATTGAAGGCACATCTTCGAAGTCGAAGAAAGCCGCCTAATCACCGCTGAATTTTTCACGACGTAGTTAATTTTCATCTGACTAATTGAGGTAACGAACATGGCAGCTAAAGAAGTAAGATTTGGCCAAGACGCCCGTGAGAGAATGCTCCGCGGCGTTGATATCCTGGCCGACGCAGTAAAGGTCACCTTGGGCCCTAAGGGCCGTAACGTGGTGATCGACAAGTCGTTTGGCGCACCGCGCACCACCAAGGACGGTGTCACCGTCGCGAAGGAAATCGAACTTGCCGATAAGTTCGAAAACATGGGCGCGCAGATGCTGCGTGAAGTCGCCAGTAAGACCAACGACATTGCCGGCGATGGCACCACCACCGCAACCGTCTTGGCGCAATCGATCGTGCGCGAAGGCTCGAAGGCCGTTGCCGCGGGCATGAACCCGATGGACTTAAAGCGCGGTATCGACATCGCCGTTGCGGCGGTTGTCGACGAGTTGAAAAAGAACTCGCGCAAGGTGAACAAGAACGCCGAGATCGCCCAAGTCGGCACCATCTCCGCCAACGGCGAAGCCGAAATCGGCTCCATGATTGCCAAGGCAATGGAGAAGGTCGGCAATGAAGGCGTGATCACGGTTGAAGAAGCGAAAAGCCTCGAGACCGAACTCGATGTCGTC
>Ga0075163_10005672_pt1 | contig 16585 bp, 6 predicted proteins | sample JI1023141ADNA_FD_71478 | JGI IMG/M metagenome (GOLD analysis project Ga0075163, IMG submission 71478) | Wastewater effluent complex algal communities from Wisconsin, to seasonally profile nutrient transformation and Carbon sequestration -... | ecosystem: Engineered > WWTP > Effluent > Algae...
CACCAACGTGCAAGTGCCCCCCGGGAGTAGTATACGATCGATGCCGTGGAGCACTTGGTCGAGGTGCGGCGTGCAATTCAGGCCGCCGAAGTTGCTGAACACGTGATCGAAACGGCGCTCGCCAAGGCGATCGAGTTCCAGAAAGGAACAGGCCTGCACCTCAATTGGAAGGTCTGGCCGCATGCGGTGTTTCGCTTCCATTTGGGCGATCATGCCAGGCGCCGCATCAGTGGCAAGCACGCGCACGCCCTGTTCTGCGAAGTAGAAACTGTCGATCCCGGTACCGGCGTTCAGTTCCAGAAGTGTACTTCCGGACTTCATATGTTCCATTGCTGCTGTGCGCACCAACGCGCGCATGCGTCCGATCAACGGGTTGGCCGCATCGATCGCATCGAACACCGCGGACTGTCTGCTGAAAGCTTCGGTGGCCTGCGCTATCGCGGCATCGCGCATGGTTCAGGCGTTGGTGAAGGACGATAGGCGCATACGTTCCACCGCGGTGGCAGGCACATAGTACAGCGCGGAGAGGATCTTCTTCGGCCGCAGCGGTCCCGCTGCGAACATGGAACCGATGGCGAGCAAGGACTGCTTGCGGCGGTAGCGTTTGTGTACGTAGCGGTGCAGTCGTTTGTAGTAAGCGGGCTTGTGCCGGTTCCGGAAGAGCATCGCGAGATCATCGCTGTCGGTCCAGTTCGCCTTGGTCACCAGATCGGCTTTTACCTTTTCGTGGAACGGTGTGCCCGGCAGTGGATAGGAAACAGAAACGCCGATGTCATCGGGCATGAGCTGTTCCACCATGCGGATGGTCTTTTCCACGTCCGCTTCCGTCTCGCCCAGGTAACCGAACTGCAGGAAGAAGCACACGCGCACACCGCGCGCCTTCAGCAGGCGCGTGGCCTCTGCGATCTGCTCAACGGTGGTGCCTTTGTCCATGGCGTCGAGGATGTGCTGGCTACCGCTCTCAGCGCCCACCCACACTTCCTCCAACCCAGATGCGGCCAGGGCATCAATGGTGTCGCTTTCGAGCAAAAGGTCCACACGGCTCTGGATCTTGTAGCGGATCTTCAGGCCACGTTCGATCAACAGGTCGCGGAAGCGTTGAACCCATCCTGGTTTAAGGCCGAAGATGTCGTCGGCGAACCAGATGTGGTCGGGGCCGTGCAACGCTTGCAGCAGTTCCAGTTCGCGCACCACATGTTCCGGTGAACGGCTGTTGTAGCGGTTGCCATAGATCGGTTTCGCGCACCAATTGCATTTGAACGGACAGCCACGCGTGGTGGCCATATTCAAAGAGAAGTAGCCGTTCGAGGCTTGCCAGATCGCACGGTACGGGGCGATGTCGACGAGGTCCCAGGCGGGCAGTGGCAACGCATCAAGGTCGCGCATCACCGGGCGTTTGGGTGTGCTTGTCACCACATCCCCTTCACGAAAGGTCACGCCCGCTACATCTCGCCACGACGCATTCCTCGACCAGCGCTCCACCAGGTCTGTCAGTGCGGCTTCGCTTTCACCAAGGATGATCGCATCGGCACCAGCGGCCAGGTACTCCGTTGCATGGTCCGTAGCATCGGAACTGTTCACGGCCACCTTGCATCCGGCCTCCTTCGCCAATGCGATCATCCGGAATGCCGCTTCGCGCATGGTCGTGAGGCACATCTTGGTCAGGTAGTTGAACCCGTCGTCATGCACCACCAACATGTCCGGTGCCCATCCACGGAGTTCAGGGACCAACTCTTCCGGCGAATGGCGCAGTCCGGTATCGAACACGCGCACCTCATGTCCCGCTTCGCGCAGTACGGCAGCGGCGAGCAACGTGCCCAACGGCGGATAGGGCCGCGCATCCTGCCATTGTTTTTGGTCGAGGCGGTAGAAGTAACTGTGCGTGAGCAGGACCCGGGCCATGATCACTGCAAAGGTCTGCCGAGCTGGGCTTCCAGGGTTGTCATGCGGGCCTGTTGGCCATCGAGCACGTGTTGTTGGAAGTTGCGGGGATGGTGTTTGCTCACATACGTCCGCGTGCGCAGGGCGATCTCGAACGTGCGGGCATCCATGTCGCTGAACTTCCTTTTCCAGAACGACCACGTGGTCCGCATGCACCAACCATCGAGCAGATCGCCCAAGGAACCGCCCAATACGCGTTCCAGCAGACGCTTGTGGCGGGCTTTGCCGATAGGCACTTCACGGCTGCGGGGCCTGGACATCTCAGGGTGCATGGCGAAGGCCCAGGCGTTTCGTTCGAAGAAGGCTTCGGTGGTACCGTTGCCGTAAGTGGGGATCAGCGTAACGACCTCCGTGGCGGTGAACCGGTTGCGGTCCTCCACGGTCAGGTGCTCGGTATCGAGGAAATAGTTCACACAGAAATCGCGGCGGCTGTTGAACAGAAAGATCTTCTTGTAGAGCACAAGCATGGTGCGCGCCAGCCACAACCGGCCGGGAGCAGTGATGATGAAGAAGTCGATATCGCCGTCCGGTGCAAGACAGCCCTTGCTCATACTGCCGCTGATGAAAACGGCGCGGACGTAGGGGAAACGTGCAATGCGGCGCGACATGGCAAGGGCCTTGGGCATCCGGGCCTGTGCGCGGCCCTCTGCGGCAAGGCGCTGGGTCACAGCTGTTGAAACATCGGAGATGGCCCAGTATTCGCCCTGACGATGCACGAGATCACGGTCTTCCAACGTGTGCAGGATATTCAGTACGTCGGTCTCCAGCAAGGGCGAATGATCACCGAAACGGAAGATCTCGTTCAGCGTCAGCGGGTGGTGGAACACATCGAAATAGGCGAGCGTGCGCAACACCGCCCATTGGGCAAGGCGAAGGTCCTGGGAAGTGGTCGGGGAGAGCATGTACCGGACGGATGTGTATATGGCCCGGTATACTGGGACGTTGCGGGTGCGAAGAAAGTCGCCTAGCGTTGATGCGTCCGGCGTTCCGTCCACAAGGTAGATCGATCGACCATCGATCCGGTCGATGTGCCGCGAACAGGTAGTCTCAGTTTGGAATCTGAGGCTGCTTCAATGTTTACCAGAAAGACCAAGTGGGGTCAATCACTCCATGGGCGCGAAGTGTCTCCACGAACTGAGATGCCCAATGGAACCCGACACCTAGTACAATGCCCAACCCTACGCCAATTGCGCACACCTGTGTTGGCAACGCATACTGTCGAAGGTTCTGAGGCTTTCTCATCCTAGCGAATGTAGCTCAGCGAACGAGCTTTACAATGTCCTCGGTCTTCATGAAGCCATCGTAGATGCCAGCGACACCAGCGGGGTCAGCCCATTCAGGCTCTTGTGCTGACGGCAGGAATTGTAGTGGACCAAGTGCAAGGCGATCGCGTAACCGTGGTTGTCCAGCTTCTTGCTGAAAACCTTCGTGAGGCGCGTGCCGCAAACAGGTGTAGTACCTATCGTAGACCATGCCCCATTACTTTCGGCCGCGTGTCGATGAAGATCCTGGACCGTCTTCCGTGGCCTGTGCTTTTCCTGCCGGTAGTAATTGCATGGGTATGGGTGGAACTGAGCGGGTACCAAGGCCTCAACGGTCAGGATGCGCATGACTACCTCCGCATTGCACGGGCTTGGACGCAGTGGAGCACGGGTGGCGAGCGACCATTGATGGCCGAACATCCGCACGGCTACCCGGTAGCGGGAGCATTACTGGGGGCAGTGCTTGGTTCCGAACTCCTTGGGCTCCGCATCCTTTCCATGGTGGCCTTGCTGATCATGGTGGCCACCTTGCGTGGCCTTTTGCGTAGGGCGTATCCCAGGACCCGCTGGCTCGATGCCTTCCTGGTCGTCGCTTTCGTGACCGCTCCGTTCCTCTTGCGGTATGCCTTGGTCGTTATGAGCGATGTACCCGCCATCGCGCTGTTGTGCATAGCGTTCAGTTGCACGGTCCGCTGGCTGATCGAACGGCGCTGGCTATGGTTGTTCATGGCCATAGCGGCGGAGGTGTTTGCCTTGTCCGTTCGCTTGGCGGCTGCTCCTGTTGTTCTACTGCTTGTGCTGGCCGCCGCGCACGGTATTTCCGAGAAAAGGAAGTGGTATTGGGCGCTGGCGCTTTTGGCCGTTGGTACGGTCATCACCTTGTGCATGGTACCGGTCCACGATCTCCGATCACTGATCACCAGCTCCCCACTTGCAGAATGGTCTCCGCTCAACCTCTTCCGGCGTACACTTGTTTCGGACGATGGCACCCTGCGCTATGCGGTGCCGAACATAGTGTATGTGTTCGGTGTGTTGGTGCATCCGGGCTTCATTCCCATCGGTGTGTTGCTGCTGCCTTTCGTACGCCGTGCGGATCTATCGCCGGTACATGCACGCGTGGCGTTGTTGGTCTTGATCGGTTACCTGCTCTTCATCGCGGGCATGCCTTTCCAGAATGATAGGGTCCTCCTGATGGCGCAACCGTTCGCAGTAGTGTTATTCTTCCCGGCCTTCACAAGGGCGATGGACTTTGTTGTAGCAAAGGGGATCCGTCCAGCTTGGGTGATGAGCGGACTTTTGGTGCTACAGGGAGGCCTTTTCGTGCGGGCCACGGTGCCCTTCATCCAGCAGGCCCAAGTGGAACGGGAATTGGCGGATCAGGTGAATGCGCAGCATCCGCAACGGGTGTACACGCACGGCATGGGCGCAGCCTTCGGGAACTTGTGCCCCCATGTGGAGGTCACGGAACTCTGGTATGGAGAGATCGATCGGTTCGAACCCGGTGCAATGATCGTTGTCCGACCACAGAACCTGAGCGAGCAGTGGACCGGATTGCCCCCAGCGATCAATTGGCAGCGTGCACAGGCCCAGGGTGTCGATCCAGTTGGTGAGCATCCCGGTGGTTGGGTGCTGGTCCGTGTGCGGTAGAAGACATACATTCTAGGCGAGCGATCGACGATATCCCCGTCGATCCCGACTGTCACCCTGAGCCCGTCGAAGGGTGACCATACTATGTATCTCAACGCACACAGCTGGTCCAGCTTCAAATACGGCGTGATGAAGCCCGAAGCGCTTTTGGAGGAAGCGCAGAAGGCCGGTGTGCGAACACTTGCGCTCACGGACATCCACTGCACCGCGGGCATTCCCGACTTCGTACGCGATGCGAAGAAGCGGTTCGATATCCGGCCCGTCGCGGGCATTGAGTTCCGGCAAGGTGCCCGCCTGTTGTACATCGGCATCGCGAAGAACAACAACGGCTTCCAGCAATTGAATGAGTTGCTCAGCCCGCACTTGTTGAATGGTGAAGCGATACCGGAGCGCGCACCCGAACTGGATGATGTGTTCTTCATCTATCCTTTCAATTGTGCGCCACAACAGCTTCGCCCCAACGAACGGGTCGGTATCAAGCCCGGTGATCTCACGCGGCTGCCGTTCAGTCCATGGTCGAAACGGTTGACAGATCTCGTGGCCCTGTTGCCGGTCACCTTCCGCCACAAACGCGACTACAATGTGCATAGGCTGTTGCGCACCGTAGCGAAGAACACGGTGGTAAGCATGTTGCCGCAGGAGGAACTGGCTTCGCCGGACGAGTGCTTCCGAAGCGAGGAGGAAGTGCGTCGTATCTATCGGGACTTCCCGCAGTTGCTGGTCAATACGGAACGCTTGCTGGAGCGATCCAGCATCACGTTCGACGGCTCCGACAAGACGCGTGAAGTGTTCGGCGCAAGCCGCGCGGACGACCGGGAGAAGTTGCACAGCGATACGCGGGAGGGCCTGCGGTACCGCTATCCGAAGGCTTCGGCCAAGGTGCTCGCGCGCATGGACCATGAGTTGGAGGTGATCGAGCAGATGGGCTTCATCAGCTATTTCCGGATCAACCAGGACATCGTCAACTACGCACGCAGCCGGGGTTTCTTCCATGTTGGCCGTGGTAGCGGAGCCAATAGCCTGGTGGCGTATTGTCTGCGCATCACAGATGTGGACCCGATGGAGCTGGACCTCTACTTCGAGCGCTTTATCAACCCGATGCGGAAGAAGCCGCCCGACTTCGATATCGACTTCAGTTGGAAGGACCGGGACGAGATCTTCAAGTACGTCTTCGGCAAGTACAACGGCACGGGTGCAGGCACGATCCACGCCGCACAGATCGCCACGTACACAACCTTCCAATGGCGCGGCGCGATACGGGAACTGGGCAAGGCCATGGGATTGCCGCCCGAGGAGATCGATGCATTGGGCGATGGCCAGTCAAGATCGTATCGCGACCAACGTCGTTTACCGGATGGCGCCAAAGGGGAGTTGGACAAGGTGACTGCGGCTGTCGTGAAGTATGGTCAGCACCTGATCGGAATGCCGCATCATTTAGGCATCCATGCCGGTGGTATCGTGATCACCGAGAAGCCGGTGACGCATTACACCGCGTTGCATCGGCCGCCGAAGGGTTTCCCTGTCACGCAGTTCAGCATGTTGGAGGCGGAGGATCTGGGCCTGCACAAGTTCGATCTGTTGAGCCAGCGTGGGTTGGGGCATATCCGGGATGCGGTGGAATTGGTGAATGCAAAAAGGAATGTTCAATGTTCAATTCTCGATCCTCAATGCTCAAGTGCCGACTCGACGGTCATTGACAATTGCACATTGAACATTGAGAATTGTGAATTCCGAAACGCGGCCGGTCAGGAGAATGCGCAAGGGAATGTTCAATGTTCAATTCTCGATCCTCAATGTTCAAGTTGCGGTCCTGCGATCATTGAGAAATGCACATTGAAGATTGAGAATTGTGAATTCCGCGCAGCGGTCGATATCCACGACATCGCCCGTTTCAAGGAAGACCCCGCCATCAAGGAACTGATCCGCACCGGCAATACCATCGGTTGTTTCTACGTGGAAAGCCCGGCCATGCGCATGTTGCTGAAGAAGCTGCGGGTGGACGATTACCTCGGACTGGTCGCGGCCAGCAGCATCATTCGTCCGGGTGTGGCGGAAAGCGGTATGATGCGCGAGTACCTGTTGCGCCACAACGATCTGGAGCGCCGCGCACAAGCGCCGAAGGAGTTGATGGACATCATGCCCGAGACCTACGGCGTGATGGTGTACCAAGAGGATGTGCTGCGGGTCGCCAGCCAGTATGGAGGTCTCGATCTGGAGGATGCCGACCAGGTGCGGCGCGGCATGAACATCCGGTACCGAGATCGTCCGGAGTTCAAGGTGGTGGAGAAGAAGTTCTTCGACAATTGCAGGGCGCGGAACTACCCCGCAGGCCAAGCGGAAGAGGTGTGGCGGCAGATCGAGAGCTTCGCGAGCTTCAGTTTTTCCAAAGGACACAGCGCGAGCTATGCGGTGGAGAGCTACCAGAGCCTCTACCTGAAAGCGCACCACCCGTTGGAATTCCTGGTGGGCGTGGTCAACAACTTCGGCGGTTTCTACAACACGGAATTCTACCTCCACGAAGCCAAACGAGCGGGAGCGGTGATCGAAGCGCCCTGCGTGAATGCCAGTGAGGAGTTGTGTTCTTTGAAGGGCGCTGGCCAATGGCTGCTGGCCTCTGGCCAATGCACTGAGCAGCCAATTGCCAGTGGCCAAGAGCCAAAGGCGCGCATTGTAATAGGCCTCCACAACATCAAAAGCCTCACCAACGGGTCGGCGCAACTGATCCTGGTGGAACGCCGCCGCCATGGACCGTTCGTTGACCTACAGGACCTGTTGAAACGCGTCCCTTTGCCATTGGAACAGGCACGGATCCTGGTGCGCGTAGGTGCGTTGCGGTTCACCGGAAGAAGCAAGCCCGAACTGTTGTGGGACCTGGCATTGATGCACAACGGCAAGGTCGATGCGGCACCGCTGGGCGATCTGTTCATCACGAAGGTGGAAGCTCCCAAGCTGCCAGATCTGGAACACTATCCGCTGGCCGATGCGTATGATGAGTTGGACCTGCTGGGGTTTCCGTTGTGCGATCCTTTTGCGTTGGTGGAAAGAGCATTAGCCGATGAGCCAATTATCGAATTAGCTGATGTCGCTCCTTCCAACGCGTCGAATGGTCGGCAGCCAACACGTAACGCGCAACACGCGAACACGTCAACACTTGAAGCCGTCAACCCGTCAACACGTAACTCTTCCGAGCCGACCATCCTCAAACGCGACATGCACGCCTACATCGGCAAGCGCGTACAAATGCTCGGCTACCTGATCCACGTGAAAGCCACCGACACGCACAGCGGCCAGCGCATGACCTTCGGTTCGTTCATCGATCCCGCTGGCGATTTCTGGGACAGCACGCAGTTCCCCGATGTGGCTGCGCGCTATCCGTTCCGTGGTCGCGGCGTGTACCACTTCATCGGTACAGTGGAAGAGGAATTTGGCCACGTGAGCCTGCGCACACAACGCTTCGAGAAGCTGCCGTGGCGGGCGGATCCGCGGTATGGGGAGAAGTAGGGCAAGATCACTCGACCACTCTCCGATCATCCTCTCCCTCCCGGTCGAAGAACAAGTGGTCGGGGTCCAACACCACGGTCTTGGGCTGGCGCTTTGTGGTCATTCGGATGTTATTCCCACCAGAACGCAATCGCACACGCTGCTTCACTTCTCCGCCGCCGTCCAGCGCCGTGGCCACATCCAGCCAATCGTTCATCGGCACTTCCGTTTCCTTCCCCAAAGGATCGGTGTGAAGCTTGGTGCAGTGGATCCCGACATCAACGGTCCACGTTCCGTCAGCGTTGGTTTTCGCGAGGGCACTCGTCACGGTGTTCCGGTAGAACGTGATGTGCTGTAGGCCATCCTCCAACAGGTAATGCAGGCTGTCGGGTGTGACCGTTTCAAGCGAACGGTACAGATCAAGCGTGGTGGGATAGGGCGCCCCCTTGAACGCGAACGAATCCACGAAGGCCCGGTACGCCGCATTCACGCGCGCTTCGCCAATGAAGTCGCGCAATCCGTACATCACCACGCTGCCTTTGTTGTAGTGGATGTACTGCTGGTTCTCCACCTTCATCAATGGCATCTCGCCAGTGCCTTCCTGGCCCCGACCACGCAGGTAGTTGTCACGCTCGTACTTGAGGAACTTCCGCATGGCCCCTCGACCGTACTCCTTCTCCAGCACCATGAGCGCGGTGTATTGGGCCATGCTCTCCACCATCATGGTGGATCCCTGCATGCGTGGACCAAGCACCTGATGGCCCCACCACTGGTGCGCTACCTCATGCGCCACCACGTAGTACACCATGTCGATGCGTGACGTGTCGCGCAGGTCGGTGATGAAGCCGATGGCCTCGCTGTAAGGCATGGTGGCCGGGAAGGACTGCGCGAATCGCCGGTATCGCGGAAACTCGATGATGCGCGCCACCTTGTGCTGGTAAGGACCGAAATTATCCGATGCGTAAGCGATGGCGTCGCGCATGCTCTTCAACATCCGAGGGACGTTCGTGCCGTGTTCGGGATGGTGATACACCTCAAGTGTTACGTCACCAGCCTGCTCGCGTGACACCGCATATCGTGCGCTAAGAACCGACCAGAAGTTGAAGATGGGCGTCCCGCTCTCGTAGCGGAACCAGTGCTTGTCATTCGCTTCCCATTCCTTCTTCAAGGTGCCTGGAGCGATACCGATCTGATCCGTGGCGGTGCCGATGGTACAGGCGAACCGGATGTGATCCGCGTGTTCCATCGTTTCGTTTGATGCGCGATCGCGGGCATCATCACTCAGCAGCGCCATTCGCCTCTTCACCGTCAGCCCGAACTTCCTACGCGCTCCAGGGTCATCCAGCTCAAGCTCCGCTTGGTAGCCGATCATCGGCAGCAGGTCCTGTGTGTTCATGAAGGTGCCGTTCTCCACCAGCGAAAGGAATTCCACGTCGTTGGCGAAGCCCTTCGGTGCCCATTCGCCGTTGACGACCACACGGATCGAGTCGCCGGGCAGTAATGCGGTGTTCAACCGGAACATCCGTTGGAAGCGGGCGCTGTCGTTGAGCACGTCAAGGGCGTTCGGCACACTGAAGGTCATGCGCATATGGTCCGGTAGGCTGAACCACAGCGTATCCACCGGAGTCTTGCCCTTGTTGGCCAGCGTGACTTTCGCGGTGTAGTGGATGGCGCGTTCCTCCGGTTCCAGTTCCACGGTGATGTCCACCGCGGTGAAGTGCGGCAGCGGCGTGTGGCTGAAGCGTTTGTAGGTCTTCTCATACGCCACTTGAAGTGCTGCGCTGTCCTGCTCGGTGATCGGGGTATTCAAGACGCGCGTGTTGTAGAACCCCAAAGCCAGCAACGCACACCAAACGCCGAACACGACGGCACCTATTCGCCATGACCGCTTCCAGCGCACACCCGCTTTGCGCATGCGCCACTTCCACGTATCCTCCCCACCCCGCACGGCCAGCAGAATGGAGGGGAAGAGCAAGCACGCAGCAAAGGCCATCCAATAGGTGCGGAAGAAGTACCACGGCCCAAGAAATGGTCCGAACCCATTGAGGTCGCTGAACATCATCCTCGGCGCCCCGAAGAGAACGACGAGGTTGGAGCTGATCTTCAAGAACCCCCAGACCATGGAATTGGCCGCGAAGAGGATGATGAAGAGCCCGAAGCCCATGTACTTGTTGTGCACTGTGAGTTGTATGGCGAGCGCAATGGCGGACCAGAACGCGAACGCGATCAATCCAGGGACCAATAGATACGAGAGGTACAACCCGGGTTTCAGGTCTGTGTAGCCGCCTATCAGTTGCCTGCCCATACCGGCCAATCCCATCAATACCAAGAGGCCGAGACCGATCAGCAGGAGCACTGTGTACTTCGCCAACACCAGTGTGCGCAAACGAACCGGTAACGCGCTGGTGATACCGTCAACGTTCGTCTCTCGATCCCGCCAAACGAGCTCTCCGCTGTAGAAGGTGATGATCACCGCCATGATCACGAGCGACACACTGCGTATGAGATCGATCACATTGTAGGTGACCGGCCAGGCGTAACCGCCGAACATGTAGGTGACCTCCGAGAGCGCGAAGAGCAGCATGGTCATGCAAAGGCCGATGATCATCCACGTGATCGGGGTGCGCAGGAGGCCGACGAGGTCCGATCGCACAAGCCCTACAAATTGGCGCAGGTGCGTGGGCCAACCGCTTGTTGGCCGACTTTTGGGAATGGTGGTCAAACCATCGTAAGCGAACGGTTGTGCATCCGGTAAGGCTGGAGCGCTACTTCTGCGCTCTGTGAACGAGAAGCGCACGTAGCCGATCGCGAAGATGGCAGCGCCGATCGCGAGCCATAACAAGCGGTTCCACGTCAACGGGCCGGTCACCGGAAGCAGGAGCGTGTTCTGTTCGAGCACGCTCCAATAACGCGTCACCTGGTCCAAGGCGCGGTTGCCGAAGGGGTCAAGCAAGGAAGAGAGGAAGGCATTGTCCACCTCCTCGGAATAGGAAGCAGCGATACCGCTGAGCACGATGAGCGCGATCGAGGTTACGAAGGCCGCAGCCGTTGACCGGAGATGCGAGGCGATGGCGAACATCAATGCACTTTGGAACACGATGCTCGTGAGACCGAACCAGAGGATCGCTTGCACATGTACGAGCCAATTGTTCGGCCCGAAACGGATGGGGTCTCCATACGGAACCCAACTGCCGATGACCAGTCCGAACGAGATACCCAGCACAGGAATAAGCGCCACCAGCATGCTACCTACGAAGCGTCCAATGATGTACTGCCTGCGCGTGACGACCGTACTGAAGACGATATCCGAGGTCCGGCAAGCGAAATCACGAATGGCGGTGGCGTTCACGAAGGCCGTGACCATTGGCAACCAGAGGAACGCGAGGTTCGCATAGAGCTGATAGACATGCAAGGGTGAGTTGGCGTGCACCATGCCCGGGCTTCCCTCCCCACCGCCCTCCAGGACCGCGATCGCGGAACAGAACGCGAACGAAAGGCCCAGGAAGATCCACAACTGGGGCTGCCGCATCCAGAAGCGCAGCTCGAAGAGGATGATGCGGGAGGTCATTCAACCACGGATGGACACTGATCAATACAGATGGAATGCGATCTCCATATGGAAGTCACATTCCCTCGTCGATAGGCTTACCAATGCCCGCAGGATAGCAGGCATTCCATTGTCTGTCCCGTAGCATTGCGGGAGTATGATAGCACGATCATCCGGTCACTCCACCTCCACCTTCTTCAGATTATCATCCGGCACGCGATCAAAGAACAGGTGATCGGGATCGATCGCGGCTTGGTAAGGTTTCTTCGGTAGTGTGTAGGTGAACGTGTTCTTGCCGGTCTTTAGGCGTTCGCGCGTTTTGGTGATCAGCTCACCGTCCTCCTTGTCGTCGGCGGGTTCGGTGAGGAAACCGATGTCGATCCAGTCGTTCATGGGGATCGCTGTCTCGCGGCCCAAGGTGTCGGCATGGTTCTTTTCTGCGGTCATTTCCACGGTGATGGTCCACGAGCTGTCCTTGGCCATGGTGCCTTTGGCGTTGAGCAGGCGGTTGTTGTACAGAGTGATGTACTTGAAGTTGTCCTCTAGCAGGTAGGTAAGGCTGTCGGGCGTCACGCGATCCAATTCGCGGTACATGTCGAGCGAGGTCGGGTAGGGTGGTGCGCCATATGCGAAGGAATCCACCAACGCTTTGAACGCGCTGTTCAGCGTGTCCTCACCAAGGAATTCGCGCATGCAGTAGAGTACTACGCTGCCCTTGTTGTAGTGGATGTAGCCCTGGTTCTCCACCTTCATGATCGGCTGCTCGCGCTGTGTTTCACCACCGCGTGCGCGCTGGTACTTGTCACTCTCCAGCTTCAGGAATTTGCGCATGTGTTTGCGGCCGTATTCCTTTTCCATCACCATGAGCGCGCTGTACTGGGCCATGCTTTCGCTGAGCAAGGTGCCGCCCTGCATGTCGGCGCCGATCACCTGGTGCGCCCAATACTGGTGGCCCATTTCGTGTGCGACCACATAGAACACCATGTCGATGTCCTCCTGTGCGCTGAGGTCGGTGATGAAGCCGATGCTTTCGCTGTACGGCATCGTGCCGGGGAAGGCCTGTGCAAAGGTCCCTTGGAAGGTGCTGAATTCGATGATGCGGACCTGCTTGTGCATGTAAGGCCCGAAGTGCGTGGTGTAATAATCCAACGCTTTCTTCATGCTGTTCTGCATACGCGGGACATTGATGGCGTGCGCTTTGTGATAGTAGACCTCCACATCGATAGGTTGGCCGCCGTTGGAGGGCGTCCACTTCTCTCGCGCCACTTCATAGCGAGCGGTCAGGAACGAATAGAAGTTCATGGCTTTGTGGTCCAGCTCGTAGCTGAAATAGCGCTTGCCGTTGGCGGTCCATTCCTTTTTCAGGGAACCGGGTGCTATGGCGATCTGGTCCGGAGCGGTGCTGATCGTGGTACGCACGTGTACCCAATCGCTGTTGTGGAAGAGGTAGGTGTTCATCCGCTTCGTCGGATCGTCCGTCAGCGCCTGCATGGGCTCCTTTGGCGGCAGCTTGTGCTTGCGGCGGTCGTTCCTGTCGTTGATCTCGCTGCCATCGGAATAGCCGATCACGGGGATCAAGTCCATGTTGTTGAAGAAGGTGCCGTTCTGTGTGAGTTGCACGAAGGATACCGAGTTCTCGAACCCTTTCGCCTGGTATTCACCTTCCAGCGTGAACTTCAACTCGGCACCCGGTGCGAGCGGTGGGTCCAGCCGGTAGATCCGGTAGTCCAGGTCTTTATCGTCCTTCACCAGCTCAGCACCGGGGATGTCGATCTCGATGTCGGGCGTGCCGGGCAGGTTCAAGTGCAGGCTGTCGATCGCCACGTTGTGTACGTTGCGCGCCGTCAACTTCGCCTCGTACGACAATGAACGTCCATACGGATCAAGGTCGATGGTGAACTCCAGGTCGGTGTAGTGCGGTTGCGGGATATCCTCGTAGCGCTTGTAGTCCTTCTCATATCGTACGGCGAGTTCCTCGTATTCGTCGCTCGTCGTATAGGTATTCAGCACTTTGGTATTGTAGTAGCCCCAGGCACCCAACAGGATCCACGCTGCCAGTAACGGGAAGGCCAGCTTCCAGTTTCTCTTCAATCGGATGCCGGCCGTATGCAAGCGCCAACGCCCGCCGGTTTCGCGACCACGCACCAAGAAGAGGAAGGCAGCGAACAATAAGATCGCACCGAACACCCACCAGTAGGTCTTGAAGAAGATCCATCCTTGGACGAACGGACCGAATCGGCCCATATCTGAATACTGCAATCCCGGTGAACCGTTCAGCTGTACCAAGTTGCTGGCCACGTCCAGGCCATTCCACATGAAGATGTTCAGCACCACCACCACGATGAAGACGAAGTAGCCCAAGTACTTGTTGTTCACCAACGTGTGGATGAACAAGGCCAGCATAGCGAGGAAGCCGAAGCTCAACAACGCCGGACCGATCAGATAGAAGAAGTAGACCGAAGGCTCCAAATTCGTGTAGCCGTTCAGCAATTGCGTCACCATACCAGCGCCGGTGGAGAGCAATAGGATGATGAGCAACAAGACCAGCATGGTCGTGAACTTCGCCATCAACGACAGCCAACTTGGAGTAGGCAACGCATCCTTGATATCGCTGATCCCCGCCTCACGGTCCTTCCAGATCAACATGCCGGTGTAGAAGGTGACGATGATGATGACGTAGAGGAAGAGAGAGCCCTCGATCACGTTCACCACGTTGTAGGTCACGGGGTAGGTAGTGTTCTCGTAGAGGTCCGTGACCAAGGACAGCGATGAGATCAGTTGCGCCACCCCGAGCAACATGACGATGATGAACACTGGTCCGGTGAGGATGCTCTTGAGGTCCATCCGGATGGTATGCCGGAACTGTTTCCACATGGCCGAAGCGCCGTAGGTGCGGGCCACTTGCGGAAGTAGATGGGCTTTCGCAGGAACAAGGGCATTGTCCTCCACGATCGCTGCGGCCTTTTGCTTCCGATCATAGAAGCTGAAGCGGAGGTATCCGAAGATGAACACACCGATCGACACGCAGATCCAAAGGATACGGTTCCAAAGGAGCACGCCGTTGGTCGGCAAAGCCATGGTGTTCTTCTCACTGACGGTCCAATACTTGGTGGATTGATCCAGGGCGTTCAACCCAAAGGGATCCAACATGGCACCGATGACCTCGTTGTCCATATCGCCCATCAGGCTCTGCGCGATCAGGTAACCGACCATCAGCACGATCGCACTGATGAACGCCGCGATGGTGTTGCGGGTCAGGGTCGCCACCGAGAAGATGACCGCCGAGGTGAACAGCACGTTGGGAAAGGCCAGGAGGAAGAACCCTTGGAGGTGCGGTCCGATCATGTTCGGTCCTATCCGCACAGGGTCCTGCCATGGCATCCAACTGCCGATAATGATCCCAATGCTTATCCCGAGCAAAGGGATCAACGCGATGAACGTGCTGCCCAGGAACTTGCCGATCAGGTATTGCGACTTCGAGATCGGTGTGCTGAAGACGATCTGCGAGGTATTGTTGGCGAAGTCACGGATCGCAGTACCATTCACGAACGCGGTCACCATCAACAGGCCGATGAAGGACATCAGCCCATAGAAGTTGTAGACCACTTCCGGGGCGTTGCGATATACGCTTCCGATGCTTCCGCCGATCTGGATGTTTTCGGTGCTCACCGCGCCGAATACCATCAAGCCAAGGATCAATAGGAAGATGTACACCATCGGCTGCCTAAGCCAGTAGCGTACTTCGAAGAGGAAGATGCGGCCGATCATGCGCGAACGGTGTTGGCAGCGGTATCACCGGTGATGCTGCTGAAGAACACATCTTCCAACGTGGGCTCGGTGCGCACGAAACCATCTTCGGGTTGCTGATCGCCGAGTACATGGATTACAGGGCGGCCCGCAACGAGTTTGTTGCTGATCAACCGGTGGCTGCTCGCGTAGCGCTCCAGTTCCGCTTTCGTGATGGACTTCTCCCACACACGACCATCAATGCCACGCAATGCATTGGCAGGTGAACCGGCGTAGAGCAATTTGCCCTTGTTGATGATGGCCATGTTGCTGCACAGTTCCTGTACATCCTGTACGATGTGCGTGCTCAGGATCACCACCACGTTCTCACCGATCTCCGTCAACAGGTTGTAGAAGCGGTTGCGTTCGCCAGGATCGAGGCCAGCGGTCGGTTCATCCACGATGATCAGTTTCGGTTCGCCGATCAACGATTGCGCAATACCGAAGCGCTGCTTCATACCGCCGCTGAACCCCGCGATGCGGCGCTTGCGGTGTTCCCATAGGTTCACTTTCTGGAGGAGCGCTTCCACCAAGGCCTTGCGTTCGCCGCCATTCGTTACGCCTTTCAACAAGGCAATATGGTCCAGCATCTGATAGGCGCTGACCCGGGGGTACACACCGAACTCCTGGGGCAGATAGCCCAACACCTTGCGAACGCCTTCCTTGTCGTTGAGTACATCCAAGTCACCGAGTTTCACCGTTCCCGCATCCGCCTCCTGCAACGTGGCCAGGATCCGCATCAGCGTGCTCTTGCCTGCACCATTGGGGCCGAGCAGCCCGAACATGCCCGTTGGTATGGTGAGCGTGACGTTGTCCAGCGCTTTCACGCCGTTGCCGTATGTCTTGCTGAGGCCGTTGATGACGAGTTCCATGCAGAAGGGGTGTGGGATGATCGATTTGAGCGACCGAAGATGCACAATGC
>Ga0075163_10005673_pt1 | contig 16584 bp, 7 predicted proteins | sample JI1023141ADNA_FD_71478 | JGI IMG/M metagenome (GOLD analysis project Ga0075163, IMG submission 71478) | Wastewater effluent complex algal communities from Wisconsin, to seasonally profile nutrient transformation and Carbon sequestration -... | ecosystem: Engineered > WWTP > Effluent > Algae...
CCGGGCGCTCCGGCGCCTACCCGGACGGGACTTTCACCCGCTGGAACGGTGCAGCATGAAACGACCGCCTCACCCCTTCCGGGGGCTCGTCGGTCCGCTTCGTCTGGACGCACCATCCGCGTGATAGTAGGTGAGGCCGATGTCGGTCGGCTGACCGAGCATGCGCCGCGTCGCGCAGCGTCCTCCGACGCCGCGGCTCTTCTCGACGACGAGCACCGACCATCCGGCGGCGACGAGGTCGCGGGCGCAGGTCAACCCGGCGACCCCCGCTCCGATCACGACCGCGTCCAGGACGCCGTTGCCGCTGGCGGTCATCTCGTCGAAGCATGGATCCACCACGACGCCCATCTTACACGCGCCGGTCCGCCGCGTACGACCGCCGGGGCCCCACGACGACCCCGCGCGCGTCCGCGCCGCGGTACGCAGCCGGCGCCGCGTACCGCGTGGCGCTCACCGCTGCCGCGTCACGGCGCGACCTTCGACCAGATGAAGCCGTCGGCGTAGTAGTCGGGCGCGTTGCTGTCACACCGCGGCAACGCGTCGGCGCAGTGCACGTCCTCGCGGGCGATGGTGCCCTCCCAGCGCGGCGTGTCGAGGCAGGTCGCGCCGCCGCCCCGCGCCCACACCGCCTCGGTCGCCACGGCGGCGTTGAGGAAGTCGTGGTAGCCGCTCTGGTCCTTGAGCTGCAGCGCGTTGCCGGCCTTCGTGTACGAGACGCCGTCGCCGCAGTAATCGGCGCGGATGGCCCGCACCACGGCCTCGAAGCCCGCGATCTTGACGGCCGGATCGTAGGGCGCGAAGTGCCAGTCGTTGGTGCGCGCCTTGCCGACCGCGCCCGAGACGCAGCCGAAGTAGATCGTGTCCGGCCGATCGTTGATGTCGCCGCGCTCGGTGTCGACGGTGATGTTGCCGTACAGCACCATGCTCGAGTCGCCGTTCTCGTCCTGCTCGCAGGTCGGCGTCGCCTCCTTGTTGAGGTAGTTGGTGTAGCGCACGCTATAGCGCCAGTAGCCCTGGGTGTGGTCGGCGCCGACGATCGTGAGCGCCGTCTTCACGTCCTGCTTGTCGATCTCGACGATGATGTGGATCACCATGCCGATGACCCGCGAGCCGCGGTACTTCGAGACGTCGTTGCGCTCGCCGATCAGCTCGCCGTCGGCGACGTAGATCTTCTTGAGCGGGACGCCATACATCTCGGCGCCCTCGAAGACGACGTTGTCGTGGCGCAGCCCGTTCAGGTCGATCTCGGAGAAGTACGTGGTGCCGATGGCGTTGGTGTTGAACACGATGCCGCCGCAGCCCGGGCAGCGGTCCTCGATGTCGTCGCCGCCGCCGAACCCGGCGTCGGGCTCGTCACAGCCGGCCGGGGCCGCCAGCGCGAACATCGAGAGGGCAAGAAGATAGGTCCTGTCGAAAAGAGTCTTCATGGCTGTCATCGCTCCCACCGCACCGCTTCCATTTACAGGTGATGCTCGACCCCCAAACAATTGCGCTGTCAGAAAATATTTTTCACGGTCCACGCGACGCTCGCAGTCGCTCGCGGCGTGCGCGGGCCCTCACACCGTATGCGCGCGAGCGCCCGCATACGGGTCGCCGCGGCGCAGGTAGGCTGTTTGCGATGGCCCTGACGATCGACGCAATTGTTTTTGCGGCGCCGGACACTCGTCGCGCAAGGTGCTGCACGTGCTCCGGAGACCGGCGATGAGCGACGACCCGCGAGGACCGGGGCTCGTCGACGAGCGCGTGCAGCAGTCCGGGGAGCTCGCGCTCGCCCGGACCCAGACGCCGCCCCCGGTGGCGCTGGACCGGACGCTCACCCCGCTGCCGATGGATCTCGCCCGGACCCACACGCCGCCGCCTGCTGACGAGGACGCCACCGCTTCACCGCTCCTCGCACCGACGCAGATCAGCAACGGCGACCGTGAAGGTCATCCCCTCCTCCTCTCCCCCGACGTCGAGGATCGTCGGGTCAAGGACCTCGTCAAGTCCCGCCTGTTTCGCAGCAAGGCCGAGCCGGTCAAGATCGGCCGCTTCACCGTCCTCGATCGCCTCGGCGAGGGCGGCATGGGCGTCGTCTACGCCGCCTACGACGACCAGCTCGACCGCAAGATCGCCGTCAAGGTGCTCCGCGGCGAGGTCACCCGCCAGGACCACCTCGGCCGCACCCGCCTGCTCCGCGAGGCCCAGGCGATGGCCCGCCTGTCCCACCCCAACATCGTCGCCGTCCACGAGGTCGGCCCGCTCGACGACCAGCAGATCTTCATCGCCATGGAGTTCGTCCGCGGCGAGAGCCTCGACGCCTGGCTCCGCGCTCGCGCCCGCCCGTGGCGCGAGGTCCTGGCCACCTTCCTCCTCGCCGGCCGCGGCCTCGAGGCCGCCCACCGCGCGGGCATCGTCCACCGCGACTTCAAGCCGCACAACGTGCTCGTCGGCGACGAGGGCCTCGTCAAGGTCCTCGACTTCGGGCTCGCGCGCGCCGCAGGACACGCGGGCAGCGAGGCGCTGACGACGACCCGCGACGATTCTGACAGCCATGACGACCCTGACAGCGCCGACGCGGCCGGGCTGCTGACGCGCCCGTTGACGCGGACCGGGGCGATCATGGGCACGCCGGCGTACATGGCCCCCGAGCAGCACATCGGCCTGCCCGCGACGGCGTACAGCGATCAGTTCAGCTTCTGCGTCAGCCTCCACGAGGGCCTGTACGGCCAGCACCCGTTCGACTGCACGACGCTCGGGCGCCTGGTCGTCGACGTCGCGGCCGGCAAGCTGCAGGAGCCGCCGCCCGGCCACAAGATCCCCGCGTGGCTGCGGCGCGTGCTGCTGCGCGGCCTCGCGGTCGAGCCGGAGCGCCGCTATCCGTCGATGGCGGCGCTGCTCGCCGAGCTCGCCAGGGACCCCGCCGCAGCCCGCCGCCGCAGCCTGGCCACGCTCGCGCTCGCCGGCGTCGTCGGCGGCGCGAGCTTCGGCGCCGCGTCGCTGCTGCCCGCCGCGTCCGCCGTCTGTCCCGGCGCCGCGGCCGAGCTCGCGGACGTGTGGGACGAGCCCCGCGCCGAAGCTGTCCGAAAGGCCATCCTCGCCACCGAGCTCCCGTACGCCGCCGACACCTGGGCCCACCTGCAGCCGCGGCTCGACGCCTATGCGCAGGCGTGGGTAGCGATGCGCGGCGAGGCCTGCGAGACCCACCACGCCGCGCGCCAGTCGGATCAACTGTTCGACCTGCGCACCGCGTGCCTCGACCAGCGCCGCGCGAGCCTCGGCGCGCTCGTCGAGGCGTTGAGCGAGGCCGACGCCGCCGCGGTCGAGAAGGCCGTCGCGGCCGCGAGCGCGCTACCCCCCGTCGCCGGCTGCGGCGACGTCGCGGCGCTGACGCAGGCCGTGCCCCCGCCGGACGACCCGCAGGCGCGCGCGCAGGTGCAGACGCACCGCGAGGCGCTCGCGCGCGCGGCGTCGTTCGAACAGGCCGGCCAGTACGCCCGCGGGCTCGCGCTGATCGACCCGGTGGTCGCGGCGGCGCGGCGGCTCGACTATCCCCCGCTGCTCGCGGAGGCGCTGCTGCGCCGCGGCAGCGTGCAGATGGCCGCGAGCGCGCACACCGAGGCCGACGCCGCGTTCGCGGAGGCGACGTGGACCGGCATCGCGGCGGGCCACGACGAGGTCGCGGCGCTGGCCGGCTCACGGCGGCTGTTCCTCCGGGCCGCCCGCCTGCAGCAGGTCCGCGAGGCGCTGGCCGACGTCCCGCTGGTCGACGCGCTGGTGCGCCGCGTCGGGCACGACGACCACATCCGGGCCGAGTACCTGAACAACCTCGGGGTCGCGCATCTGTTCGCGTCGGACCTCGAGCACGCGGGGCAGGAGCTCGAGGCGGCGCTCGAGCTCAAGCGGGAGATCTTGCCCGCGGACGACCCGGAGCTGGCATACACCGAGGGAAATCTGGCCAACCTCGCGATGTGGTCGCGCGACTACGCGGCGGCGATCCTTCGCTCCCAACACGCACTCACCATCGCCGAGCGCGCGTTCGGTGAGGCTCACCCGCAGACCGCCGCCTTTCGCCACAACCTCGGCGTCTCCTACCGCCTCGAGGGCCGCCTCAAGGCCGCCGAGGCCCTGCTGTCCGCCTCCCTCGCCACCACGACCGCGGCGTTCGGGCCCCGCGCCGTCGAGCGCCAGCTCGCACTGATGACGCTCGGCGAGCTCGAGCTGGCCCGTCGCGACTACCCGGCCGCGAAGAGCTACTTCCAGCAGAGCCTCGACATCCTCACGGCGAAGAACCCACGGCTCGACGCCGAGGCGTGGCTGGTGCTCCAGGGCCTCGGCGACGTCGCGCTCGCCGCGGGCGACCTCGCCGAGTTCAAGCGCCTGCACACGCAGGCGCAGCAGCTCCAGGTCGACGAGTCCGGCGCACGACACATCCGCAGCTCCTACGTCGCGCTGCGCTACGGGACCTCGCTGCTGCGCGCCGGCCTGCTCGCCGAGGCTCGCGCGCAGCTGACCGCGGCGCTCGCGGCCCGCGAGGCCAGCGAGTCGCCGAGCTCGCCGCTGCTCGCCGAGGCGCTCGAGCAGGTCGGTCTGCTCGAGCTGCGCGAGGGCAAGCTCGACGCCGCCGAGGCCGCCCTGACCCGCGCGCGCCAGATCCACGAGGCCGCGCTGCCGGCCACCAGCCCGACGCTGGCGTTGACGCTGCAGCGCCTGGGCGAGGTCCTGCTGGCCCGCGGGCGCACGGACGAGGCGACCGCGTCGCTGCGCCGCGCCGTCGACATCCTCGCGGGCGCGCGCGAGGCCGACGATCACGAGCTGGCGCTGGCCCGCTTCGCGCTCGCGCGGGCGCTCGCCGACGCGGACGAGGCCGCGAGGCTGGCCCGTCAGGCGCACGAGGTGCTGGCCGCGAAGGGCCCCGGCTTCTCCGCCGAGGTCGCCGAGATCTCCGCCTGGCTCGCGCGCCGCCCCTGAAGCGTCAGCGCTCGAGACGCATGTGCGCCTCGAGGTGCAGGTGATCGCCGTGATCGCGGGGGTCGTTCGCCGGCGTCAGCGGGGTGCGAAACGCGGCGGCCTGTTCGAACACCTCGGCGACCCGCGCCAGCCGCCGACCGGCGCGCGACCAGTGGGCCTCGACCCGCAGGACCTCGCCGTCGTCGAAGCCGACCTCGAAGACGTCGACCGCGAGCCCGAGCGCGTGCCGGCTCAGGAACCGCATGCTCTTGCCGCGCTTGCGCACGGCCCGGTACATGTGCAGCGTACGAAAGTGCAGCGAGCGCACGCCGAGCGCCCGCAGCTCCGGCGCGACCCCGGCGATCGCGGCCGCGAGGTGACAGTCCATCGTGAACGGACCCTTGCCGCGCAGCGGCACCAGCGTGACGCCGCCGATCTTCAGGTCCGGCACCACGATCGGCGTGGCGACCTTGCGCAGCGGCTCGCCCGGCCGGTGCTCGACCTGCGCCGCGTCGAGGCCGGCAATGCAGCGCGTGCCGGCCTCCTTCATCGCGGCCGACGGCGGCCACGTCCATCCGTCCGGCATGTTCTTGAGCTTGCGCGGCTTGCCCGGCGAGCCGGCGACCACCAGAGCGAGGAGCAGCGTCGCGGCGAGGCCCATGACCTCGCAAGCATCCCGGAGGCGCGACCGTCCGGCAACCCGCCCCGCGCCCGCCGACGGCCGCGATCCGTCGCATCGCCTCGCAGCGCCCGGTCGAGCGGGGCGCTGGCGCCCGCGCGACCTCGCGCCCGCCCGCGCGCGCCCGCGACATCGAAGGGCCGCGCCGCCGTCGCCGCGCCCTGACGGGCGCGAGGAGGACCCGCAGGGCGCCCGCACCCGGCGAGCGTGGGCCTCACTCGCGGCCCGGCGGCCCGAGGTCTGTATATATATTTTGAGCTTTTGAAATTAATTTCGCGGACCTGCTTGACGCGCCCGGCATATCTCTCTACAATCCCCCTCGAGTTCAAGGTCATGAAACGTTCCATGAAACCAGCCAAGCGCGCGACCGCCGACAAGCGGTCGAAGCGTATTCTTGCGGACGACCGCAAGGATACCAAGGGTTCGTGTTGAGCGTTTCCGTGACCTGAAGCCAATCCTCGCCAAACGCGGCGACGGCGGCCCAGGCCGCCGAAAGGCCCCACACGGACCCGCCGCAGAGACGGCGCGATCCGGTGGGGTCGTGCGCGTTCCGTCGGTGCGAATGTTCAGCACACGGGTCTCCCCGCAGCGTCATGCCGGGGTCATTCGCGGCGAGCCTCGCACGTCCGACGAATATGTTGCCGCGTTGGGGTAGTGGTTATCCCGCTGGATTGTCTCTCCAGAAACACGGGTTCGAATCCCGTACGTGGCGTCATCCTCCCCGGGCCGATAGCTCAATTGGTAGAGCGGCGGATTCTTAACCCGCAGGTTCCGAGTTCAATCCTCGGTCGGCTCATCTCTTTCGTCGTTCGTCCGGTCGCACCGGGCTCGTAGCTCAGTCGGCAGAGCAGCGGATTTTTAACCCGCGGGTCGTGGGTTCGAGACCCACCGAGCTCATACATCTCCCCCCGTCCGCCGGCCCCGGCGTCAACGCCAGGCCAGCAGCACGACGATGACGAGCGCAGTCGTGCCCAGCAGCGCGAGGAGGGCCCACTGCAGCGCGAGGTCGCCGCGCGGCGATGTCGGCGGCGGCGGGCCCCCGGGCACGGTCGGCGACGCTGCTGGCGGCGCGACGTCGGCGGGGAGGAGGTCGGGGATCGCGGCGGCCGGCGCGGAGGCGGGGTCGGTCGGCGGTGGCGTCCGCGAGAGCACCAGCATCCCGCCGGTCACGATCACCGATGGACCGCGCGGGAGCTCGACGGGCCGCCTCGACGGCGTGGCCGCTGCTCGCGGCTGCGACGTGGCGTCGACCACCCCCGCGAACTCGGTCACCGCCGGTCCGCGGGGATCCACCGCCCGTCTCGTGGGCCGCTCCGGCGCTCGCGCCCGTGATGGCGCATCGACCTCGAGCGCGCTCGCGGCCGGGCCACGCGGCGCCTCGACGGGGCGACTCGACCTCTTCTCGACCACGACCGCGGGCGGAGTCGCCCTCGGGTCTCGCGGCGCATCGACGGGGCGACTCGACCTCTTCTCGACCACGACCGCGAGCGGAGCCACTGGCGGATCTCGCGGCGCACCGACGAGGGTCGACGGCTCTTCACCAGCGGTCGCGGCGGGCGGCGCATCGACGGGGTGCGTCGGCGGCAGGTCGGCCGTCCGTGCGCGGGTCCGGACGATCACCGCGGCGAGCGGGCTCGCAGGCGCGGGCGCGTCGACGGGCTGCGTCGACGGCTCGTCGCGGGCTCGCGGCGCGGCCGGCTCCGAGCTCGTGGCGATCGACGCGCTCTCGCGGGCGCGGGGTCGTGACGCCGCGGCGTCAGGCGCTCGCACCTCTCGCAGCACGGAGGGTGATGGGCTCGTGGGCGCCTGCGATCGTGGCACCGCGGCGGTCACCGGCTGGCTGACGGGCGCCGGTGGCCGCATCGCGGCGGCGACCAGAGCGCGGAGATCCTGGGCTCCGGCCAGCGGCGCGCTGCTCGGCCGCTGCGAGCGCGTCACCACGATCGCAGGTCGCGGCTCCGACGGCTCGCGTGGCGATTGCGACGCGCTGCTCGGCCGCTGTGTCCGCGCCACCACGATCGCAGGGCGCGGCCCCGACGGCTCGCGTGGTGACTGCGGCGCGCTGCCCGAACTCCGCGCCTGCACCACCGCGGGCCTCGGCTCCACCGTCTCCGGCAGTGGTTGCGGCCCGCTCGAGCGCCGCGCCTGCACCACCACCGCGGGCTTCGGCTCCACCGTCTCCGGCGGTGGTTGCGGCGCGCCGCTCGGACGCAGCGCCTGCACCACCGCGGGCTTCGGCTCCACCGTCTCCGGCGGTGGTTGCGGCGCGCCGCTCGGTCGCTGCGCCTGCACCACCGCGGGCTTCGGCTCCGGCGTCGCGGGTTGGATCGGTGCGACCACGATCGTCGGCGACGGTCGCTCGCTCCGCAGCTCCGCGAGCAACGCCTCGACCTGCCGGGGGATCGTCGCGGACCGGGCGGTCACCGCCGTCTTGCTCACGGCGCGCGGAGCAGGCGCCACCGCGGCCGCAGGGAGCACCGACGCGCGCTCCTCGGGCGCCGCGCTCGCAGACCCGGCCGCCGACGCCTTCGCCGACGCGGCCGCGGGGGCTTCCGATACGGGCGCACGCGTGACGCCCGGGTCCTCCGCGCGCGGCGTCGCGACGACCGCGTCACCGTCACTCGCCGACGCATCGGCGACCCGCGCCCCGGACGTCACCGCGGGCGTCGTCGGCTCCGGGAGGCCGAGCCCCGCGAAGCGGTCCGGCCCGCCCGACGGGACCGCGACGAACAGCGTCTCGCGGCGCCGCACGCCCGCGTTCGTCCCGTGCACCGTGATCTCCTGCAGGGTCCAGAGGATCGCGCGCTCGGCCTCGTCGGCCGCGACGAAGTCCCGGCTGCGCGCCAGCTCGCGGCTGTTGCCGGCGAGGATCACGAAGTGACACCCGGCCTCGTCGGTGCGCACGCGATAGTGGTCGCGGGCCATCGCCACGCGGATCAGCGCGCGCATGCCGGCGTCGCGCTCGGTCTTCGTGCCGTAGCCGTGCGAGTACACCAGCCCCGCGCCGTCGGGCCCGTTGAGGTGGAAGTAATGGCGGCGATCCGCCCCGCGAAACAGCTCGAAGCCGGGCGCCCCGGTCGCCGACGGCCGCTCGAGCTGATAGCTGCTCACCACCGTGCGCCGCGCCGCGCGGCCGTCCAGCGCCTCCGCGGCCCCGGGCGCGACCCCCACCAGCCACGCGACCGCGGCCTCGCATTCGCCCCGCGCGGCGAACCACCGACTGCGCGCCAGCTCGCGACCGTTGCGCGCCGTCACGACGAAGTACACGCGCCCGTCGCCGTCCTCGACGCGATATCTGCGGACGTCGCCCATCGCCTGGACCAGCGCGCGCACGCGCTCGTCGCGGGGATATCGGGTCGGGAAGCCGCGCAGGTACAGCAGGGCGCGCCCGGCCTCGTCGTTGAAATGTGCGCAGTAGAAGTTGTCGCCGGCGCGGCGCAGCAGCTCGACGCCGCTGCGTCCGGAGCTGGACTCCTGCTCGAGGTCGTAGCGGACGGCGACGCCGATGTCGGCGTGGGCCGCGTGCGAGACGCGCTGCTCGGGCGGGAACTTGATGCGGAAGCGGGGCTCGCCGGCGGCCCAGCGGCGCAGCTCGGCGAGGGCCGCGTCGGCCTCGGCCTCCGTGGCGCAGGCGGAGGTCTCGCCCAGGACGGCGCCCTGTTCGCCGGTGAGGGCGAAGCGGTGCTGCCCTGATTTGGCGTGCCGGACGGCGCCGACGCCCTCGCGCAGGCTGGTGACGAGCTCGGAGATCGCCCGCACGCACGCGTCGACGTCGCCCTGCTGCGCGCCGGTCAGGGCGATCACGCCGTCGCTGCGGACCAGCTGGAACGCGACGGAGCCGCGGGCGCGATGAACGACGCAAAAGTGCATTCCACGGGCGACGATCTCACGCCGTCTGCGAGATTGAACCGCATGGCGCTTGGTTGTGCAATGAATCAACGGCCGCCGGGCACTGCTCGCTTTCGTCGCGCCCCTCGCGGAGGAGCAAGACATGTGCCAGCGCTGGCGCGATCTCTCGGCCGCATCCGCGCCGCCGCGCGACGCGAGCGCGCACGCGATGAAGATCGACGCACGCAGCCGCGCGCGTTTGTCTTACCGTGGCGCATGCGCGTCGCCCTGCCGCTCCCCCTCGCACTCCTCCTCGCGTGCGCCCACTCGCCCGCTCCGCCCCCGGGTCCGCGCCCGCTCGGCAACGACGTGAACCTCGCGCGCACCGACGCCGCGCTCGAGCTGCGCTTCCGCTACGAGGCCGCCGCCGACCGCAGCGTCGCGCTGCTCGTCGACCTGCACGCGCTCGGCCCGGGCAGCATGGGGCCGGTGAAGCTCGCCGTCGTCGGCGAGAACTTCGTCGTCGAGGGCGACGCGAGCTGGTCCGGTGAGGTCCCCGCGGACACGCGCGCGACCCGGAGCTTCTTGCTGCGGGCGCGGGCCGACGGGGTCGCCCGCGCGACGCTCGAGTACAGCACGAGCGCCGCGCAGGAGCGCGTGCAGTTCGGCTTCGTGATCGAGCCCGACGGCGCGCGCCCGTGCCAGCCCGCCGACGCGGTGTGCAGGGCGCCCTGATCGCCCCGGTCGTCGTCCGTCGTCAGCGTCCGCCGCTGCCGCCCCCGCCGCCGCTCGAGCCGCCGGCGGACGTCGCATCGCCGCCGCCGGTGCCGCGGGTGCCCGCGCCGGTGCCTTTCGGGGCGGGGCCCGTGTTGCCCTGCGCGCGCTTCGGCTGGCCGAAGATCTTGTGCCAGAACACGTCGACGCCGCCGACCGCCGCGTCGCCGAAGAACGTCTCGATCGTCCAGCGCGGGGCGAACTCGTACTCGACGCGGGCCTCGACGCGGTTGCGGCCGCGCGGCGCGTTGTACTTGAAGGCGGTCTCGACGTAGATGCGCTTGGTCAGGCGCTTGCCGACCGAGAGGATCGGCTGGTTCACGTCGTCGCCGAAGCTGAGGCCGACGCGGTCGATGCCGAGGCGCGAGCTCAGGAAGCTCGACAGCGCCGGGTTCTGGAACGTCGCCAGCAGCGCCGCCGCCTGGGCCAGCACCCGCTGCTCGTCGGCCTCGCTCGCGTCCGGCGAGCCCGTCAGCAGCAGCGTCAAGATCTGGCTCTGCGACATCGCCGGCTCCGACTTGAACTCGAGCTCCGGGCGCGTCAGCCGGCCCTTGAACGTCGCCGTCACGTCGATGCCCGCGCTCGTGCTCGTGCGCGCGACCACGTACAGGTACGGGTCGACGGTGTCCTCTTCCTCCGGCAGCGTGACCTCGCCCGACTCGATCTTGAAGCTGTTGCCGAGCAGGTCGAGGCGACCGTCCTTGGCCGTCAGCTTGCCGCTGACCTCGCGCGCCAGGCCCTCGCGCGTCGCCGACACGGCCCCCGTCCAGCGCATCTCGGTCGCCGGCCCGCGGATGTCGATCGGGTCGGTCAGCTTGATCTTCATGGCGAAGCGCTTGCCCGCGGCCTTCGCCGCGTCGCCGTCGGGCTTGCGCTCCTCGTTCTCGGCCGTGACCTCGCCGTCCGGCCCGGCGTCGGTGGCGACGCCGACGAGCACCTGCTGGTCCTTGTAGATGACGTTCGCGTTCTCGGGGATCTGCTTCGGCGGGTCGACCGTGTAGCCGGTCACGTAGACCTTCGTGCCGCTGACGTCGAGGTTCACGTCGGTCTCCTCGGCGGTCGACACCACGCTGGTCTTGACCCGCGTGTCGATCTGCATCTGCGGCAGGCCGGGGCGGACCAGCGGGAACCGGCGCAGCTGCAGGTCGCTCGCGACCTTGAGCCCGCCGCCGCGCGGCAGGTCGACGGTCGCGGTCGCGTTGAGCCGGCCCTGGCCGCTCTCGGCGGTCAACTTCTCGACGACGATGCGGCGCCCGTGGGCGCGGACGTCGAGCTCGATCTTGCGGATGCGCTGCTGCAGCTCGAGCACGGTGATGCTGCCGCGCCGCAGGTGCAGCTCGCCGTCGACGTCCGGCGCGCCGACGGTGCCCTTGGCGTCGACGCGGGCGTTGAGCACCCCGTTGAGGTCGTAGAGGTTGCGCGGCACGAAGGCCTGGGCGAAGCGCGAGTCGAACTTGTCGGCGCGCATCGTCGCGGTGAACGGGATGTCGCCGGCCTTCGCCTTGCCGCGGGCGAGCGCGAAGATGTCGGCCTTCGCGTCGGCGCGGATCTCGATCTCGCCGGCCCACTTGTGGGGCCCGAGGCTGTAGAGCAGCTTCTGGCTGTTCGGCTTGATGTCGGCGGTGATGTGCACCGGGGCGCCGCCGATCAGCTTGTGTCCCATCTGGCCGTGGGCCTCGAGCGACGCGGTGAAGTCCTGGAGGTTGCCCTTGGCGCGCGCGACCATGCTGAGCTCGATGAGCGCCTCCTCGGGGACGCGGCCGAGCGGCGCGAGCATCGTGCGGTCGAGGCCGTCGACGCGCAGCTCCACCTCGTTCTGGGCGCGCTCGTCCCACTTGAACTTGCCGCGCCCGAGGTCGGCGTCGATCGGCACGCTGGCGCGCGCGTCGACGGTGCCGCGGCCGATCGTGCTGCGGAGCGCGAGCTCGGCCCGCTTGCCGCGGTAGGTCAGGCTCGCGTGCACGTTGCCGACCGGGCGGGTCTTCCACACGAAGCCGCGCAGGTGGGTGCCGAGCTGGAGCTGCGGGTCGCTCATCGGCCCGGTCAGCGCGGCGTCGACGTCGACGCGGCCCTCCATCTTGGCGGTGACGCCGAGGCCCTTGAGGCCCGCGAGCTCGAACTCGCGGATCTCCGCCTTGAGCTCGTGGGGCTGGTCCTTGAGCCAGGTGAACTGGCCGCGCGCCGGCGCGAGCCGCAGCGGCACGACCGCGTGGATCTTCGTCGCCTTCGTGAAGTCGCCCTGGACGCCGACGTCGACGGTCAGCTGGTCGTCGGCGTGGCGCACGTCGGCGCGCAGGCGACCGATGTGAGCGTCGCGCACGCGCAGCGACTCGCCGCGGAGGTTCAGGGACAGCTGCGGCGCGGTCATCGGGCCGTCGATGGTGCCGACCAGCTCGATGCGCCCGGAGTAGTCGTTGCCCGGGAAGATCGGGCTGAGCTGGCGCCACAGGTCGACGTCGCGGACGACGATCGTCGCGGCGTGGCGGCGCTCGGGGTGCCACTTCACGCCGCCGTCGACGAGGTCGAGCCGCGCCGGCAGCTCGGTGACGTTGAGGCGCATGCGACCGCCGAGGCGCTGCGCGTCGAGCCGCAGCGTCGCGTCCTCGCCGGCCTTCTGCGTGAGCACGAGGTCGAGGGAGCCCGGCGGCTCCTTGGTGCTGTACACGAGGTCGCGCCCGCGCACCGTCAGCGTCGTCGACGGCCGCGCGCTCGGGCCGTCGATCGCGGCCTGCACGTCCACGAAGCCGCGCGGCGTCCAGCCCTCGCCGAGCCACGGCTTGAGCCCGCCGAGGCGGAAGCGCTTGATGTCGACGCCGAGGTGGATGTTGCCGTGCTTGACCGCGAACTGGCCGCGCGAGAGGTCCGCCGTGAGCGGGACCTCGGCGCCGATCGCGACGCGCTCGGCGAGCGACCCGACGAGGCCGACCGCGACGCGCCCGCGGCCGTGGCCGACGTCGACCGCGACGTCGAGGTCACCGAGCGCGCCGTCGCGAAAGCGCAGCTTCTGCCCCCCGAGCGCGAGCGACAGCTCCGGGTCCGTGGCGGGGCCCTGGAGGCTGGCCTTCGCGGTCAGCGAGCCGCGCAGCTGGCCGCGCAGCGCGGGCACGAGGGCGACGAGCGGCTCGAGCTGGACGCGCTCGATGGCGACGCGGAGGTCGCTGCGGCCGTCGAGGTCGGCGCGGCCGTCGACGGCGATCCTGCCGCCGGCGGCGAGCAGGCCGAGGCCGTCGACGTCGAAGCGGCGCCCGGCGATCTCGATACGCGCGGGCCGCGGCAGCAGCGCCCGCAGCCCGCGCAGCCGCGCGTCGAGGGCCTCGAGGAAGATCACCAGCGGCGGCCCCGGGAGCACGCGCGCGCGGGTGCGCACACGATCCCCGCGGTCGCGGTGCGCGACCCACACCTCGACGTCGGCGCGGACCTCGAGCGCACCTGGCTCTTCGGCCACGTTGGCCCCGACGTCCGCGACGACCTCGGCGCCGGCGAAGCGGTAGCCCGGCACCCGCAGGTCGCGCGCCGACAGCTCGGCGTGCAGCTCCGGCACGGCCCTGAGCGGCTCGCCGTACAGCCGCGTCCGCAGCTGCCCGAGCTGCACCTTGTAGCCGGCGAAGCGGTCGACCTCGAGCGCGCCCTCGCAGCGCAGCGGCGCGCCGGTGCACGAGCCGCGGCTGGCGACCGCGCCGTCGAGCGGCGGGAGCGGGGCGAACAGCCGAGCGACGCCGAGCGGCACCGCGATGTCGGGCACGCGCAGGTCCCAGCGGGCCGCCTCGAGCCCCCTCGGCCCGGCCCGGACCTCGGCCCTGAGCAGCGCGCCCGCGCCGACGAGGTCGACGAACGCCGAGGCCGCGCCGAGCACCGCGTCGCGGGTCGCTAGCGCGCGCAGCTTGAGCCCGGAGAGCGCCCCGCACTCGCCGCAGGCGATCGTGACGTCGGCGTGCAGCTGCGACCAGTCGGGGCCGTCGAGCCTGGCCTCGAAGACAGGTCGGACCTGCCCGAACTTCTCGCCGTGCGGCGGGCCGAGCAGGCGCTCGAGGTCGGCCATCGCCCGCCCGCGCAGCGCGAGGTGGGGGGCGCCGAAGACGTTGCCCGCGGCCGCGAGGTCGAGGTCGGCGAGGCCGGGGACCTCGACGTGGAGGCCGACGTCGAGGTGGCCCGCGTCGCCGCGCGCGTCGATGCGGACGCTCGGGTCGCCGGGGGCCTCGCGCAGGCGCTCGGCGGGCACGCCGGTCAGCAGGTCCGCGATCGCGGCGCGCCGGCCGTCGACCGCCAGCAGCGCGGCGCCGGTCAGGTCGGACGCGTCGAGGTCGACGCGCACCAGCTCGGCGATCGCCAGGTTCGTCGTGACGAGGCCGGTCAGCTCGAGCCTCGGCTCGGCGTAGTTCGCGTCCAGAGCGAGCGCCTCGAGCGTGACCCCGGGCAATTGCGCCGCCGCGTCGTCGATCTTCAGGTGCGCGCGCAGGCCGGCCCAATCGATGTCGCGGGCCGCGAGCCGCAGGTCGCTGACGATCGCCGTGCCGTCGGCCCTGAGCAGGTCGACGTTCTTGACCCGCAGCGCCCCGACCCACAGGTCGATCGGGAGGTCGGGCGCGATCGTCTCGCGCGGCGGCTTCTCCGGCCCGGGCGGCGCCAGGTCGCCGAAGCCGCCGGGCACGAGGTGGACCTGCACGTCGCTGACCTCGAGCGACGACACGCTCACGCCGCCGTGCAGCAGCTCCCACGGGTCCCAGGTCAGCGACAGCTCGCGCGCGACCACGAGCGCGCGGCCGTCCTCGTCGGCGAGGTAGATGTCGCCGAGCACGAGGTGGTCGATGAGCCGGCCCTCGACGCGGCCGACCTTGATCTCGCCGGGGATGCGATCGTTGTAGAAGCCGAGGCCGATGTCGATCGCGAAGTGCAGGAAGCCCGGCGAGTACAGCAGCAGCAGCACGAGGGTGACGACGAGGAACACCAGCGCGAGCACGACGCGCAGCGTCCAGCGCAGCGTCTTCACCGCGATCCTTCGCGCCCGTGGGAACCGTCGTCGCATGGCTTTCTAGAAGGTCTCCCCCAGGCCGAAGTGGATCGCCCAGATGCGCTCGAGCGCGGACTGGTCGGTCTCGTTGAGGCGAAAGCCGACGTCGAGGCGGAACACCCCGATCGGGCTGTCGTAGCGCAGGCCGGGGCCGACCGCGTAGTTCCAGTTCTTCGGGCTGAAGCTGGCCACGCCCGCGCGCACGTCGCCCATGTCGAAGAAGCCCGCCATGCTCAGCTTGTCGACCAGCAGCACGCGCGCCTCGAAGTTGGCGAGGACCATCGTCTGGCCGCCGACCGGCACGCCGTCGTCGCAGTTGCGCTCGACGTCGGGGTCGCAGTTGGCGTCGAAGACCTTGGGCGACAGCCGGCGCAGGCCCCAGCCGCGGACCGTGTCGGAGCCGCCGAGGTAGTACTTCATGTCGATCGGCGCGCCGGCGTGCTTGCCGAACGGGAACAGGAAGCCGACCGACGCGCGGGCGGCCAGGGTCACGCGCTCGTGCGGCGTGTAGTAGCCGCGCAGCGTCGGCTGGATCTTCTGGAAGCTGAAGTTGCCGCCGAGCCCGGCGATGTCGTACACCACCCCGAAGATCGCGCCGTTCTTCGGCTTCAAAATCGAGTCGACGAAGTAGAAGGTCAGCTCCGGCTCGAGGTAGCTGATGAAGTACGGGTCCCGGAAGTCGCGCCCGAGGATCGTGCCGTTGGACTTCAGCGCCTCGGACACGTTGAAGAAGTCGACGAAGCGCGCGTTGTATGTCAGCTCGAGCTGGACGTGGCGGCCGAAGAACCGCGACGGACCCATGCGCAGCTGCGGCGAGTAGAACTGGTAGCCCTGCCAGATGCCGAGCTCGAACGACGGCGCGAGCGTCCAGGTCGTGCGCTTCTCGAGGAAGCCCTTCTGCTGGAACTTGGGCTCGAAGCGCAGCAGCGGGCCGTGGGCGTCGGGGCGAAACAGCGACGGCAGCTCGGCGTAGCCGGCGGTCACGCGCAGGTCGAAGCGGGTGAGGTTGTGGCCGAGGTTCTTGTGCGAGTAGAGCATCGTCCCGCGCTCCTCCCAGCGCACGGGGTCGATGCCGAAGCCGGGGCCGACCTTGATCGACTGGGTCTTGCCCTCGACGACGCGGATCGTCAGGTTGATCTTGCCCGGCGTCGACGGCTCGCTCTCGCGGTCGATCGAGACCGACTGGAACACGTCCATGCCGTAGATCGCCTGCTCGATGCGGATCAGCAGCGCCGGCGAGTAGCGGCGGCCCGGGGCGAAGTCGATCTCGTTGCGGACGTACTTCTCCGGCACGCCGACGAGGCCCTCGATCTTGATCTCGCCGATGCGCACGAACGGGCCCGGGCGCAGGTCGAAGTCGACCTCG